>FTKD01000483.1_pt9 | contig 59688 bp, 49 predicted proteins | sample 1658191 | NCBI WGS metagenome assembly FTKD01 (sample SAMEA3914808, study PRJEB12502) | metagenome | biome: forest; material: soil | place: Canada | collected 2011-08-03 | depth 0.3 m
AGGCCTCTGCCGTCGCGTCGATAGTGTCGCGCGCAGGGCGCAGCCCGGAGCCGACCCGGTCGCCGAGACGGCAGAGGCCTCCCCGCCGCCCCGGCCCGCGCGGTCGTGGCCAGCATAAAGGCTTTGCGAAGCAAAGCCGCCCCAGCGCTGCAGGCAAACGCCGGCAAGCCACCAACGCCACCACCGCCACTAACGCAAGCTCAAAGCTCGTCGAGCGCGTTCGCCGCCCCGATCAGCGCCGGCGACGTCTCGGCGTGGATCAGCCAGGTCGGAATGCCGTCCAGGTAGTCGCGGAAGCGGCCCTTCGCCACGAAACGCTCGCGGAAGGTGGACCGGTCGATCCAGTCGCCCAGGCGCGGAATGATGCCGCCGCCGATGTACATGCCGCCGCGCGAGCCCAGCGTCAGCGCCAGGTTGCCGGCGACGCCGCCGAGGAAGCCGAAGAAGATCTCGACCGCCTCCACGCAACGTGCATCGGTGCCCGCGGTCGCCGCGCCAGTGACATCGGCCGGGGTCAGCGGCCTGGACGCCGCGCCGTCGATCGTGCACAGCGCCTCGTACAGGTTGACCAGGCCCATGCCGGACAGCGCGCGCTCCGCCGACGCGTGGCCGAACTTGCCGCGCAGCGCGGCGACGACCTGGTCCTCGCGCGCGCTGGCTGGCGCCAGGCTGACGTGCCCACCCTCTCCGCCCAGCGGCACCGAACGCCCGCTGGCATCGACCCGCAGCAGGCCCGACACGCCCAGGCCGGTGCCCGGCCCGATCAGGCCGACGGCCCCCTTGGAATCGGCCGTGCCGCCGCTGCCGATGCGCCGCAGATGCTCCGGCTGCAACGCCGGCAGCGACAGCGCCAGCGCGGTGAAATCGTTGATCAGCAGCAGGCGGTCGAAGCCGAGCTCGCGGCGCACCGCCTCGATCGAGAACGACCAGTGGAAATTGGTCATCTGCACGTGGTCGCCGACGATCGGGTTGGCGATGCCCACGGCGGCCTGGCGCGGGCGCGCGCAGGTCAGCTGGCCGACGTAGGCCTTCAGCGCGTCGTCGAAGGTGGCGTACTCCGCGCTCGGATACGTCACCACCTGCGTCGGCTGCGCTCCGGGCGCCTCCTGGACGGCGAAACGGGCGTTCGTGCCGCCGACATCGCCCATGAGGCGCGGAAAGCTGGAGGAATTGGCAACAGTCATGTACCGGAGGAGTTCGCTGAAAAGGACACGCGGGCGCCACGAGGCCTGCATTCGTGGTGAGAGCCGTGAATGTAGTTTACCCAGCGTTTCATGTCGGCCTCGCCGGGCTGCCGGCGAACACCCGTCTGCAGCGCCTCTGCTCTTGGGCCTCGCGCAGCGACGTGCCCGCCGCGGGCGCCGACGGGTCGCTGGCCGTGCCGGCCGCGGCCCTGTCGGCGCAGGTGTTCCAGGTGTCGCGATGACACGGCGCAGACGCCCGCCAGCAATAAACTCCGAAGTCCGCCAGCAAGCCGGGGTTCCGAACCTGAGCTCGACAGGTAAAGTTATCCAAACCCCCCTCTCGCCCTCCGAAAACGGGTGCGCCGTTTGCTATGGTGTCGCGCGGTCGAGATATGGTGCAAGGGAGTTTGCTGCCTGTCCGAAAGCCATTGACAACAAGTGAACGCGCGCCGCCCGCAACGGGCCGGCGCCGAACAAGGATCGTGATGGAACAAGAACGACTGTCCGCCGGCACCTCGCCTGCGGCGCCGAAGAACAAGCGCCGCTGGCTCGGCACCGTGATCGCGATCGCGCTGGTGGCGGCCCTGGGTGCGCTGGCCTGGCACCTCACGCACAAGCCGGTCGCGGGCCCCGGCGCGGCCGGCGGCCCGGGCGGCGGCGCTCGCCGCGCCGGCGGCGGCGGCCCGGGCGGTGGTGGCCAGAACACCACCACGGTCGGCGTCGCCACCGTGACCCGCGCGGACATTCCCATCTACGTCGACGCGCTCGGCACGGTCACGCCGTCGGCCACCGTCACGGTCACGCCGCAGGTCACGGGCGTGCTGGCCAAGGTGCCGTTCCAGGAAGGCCAGATGGTCAAGGTCGGCCAGGTGCTGGCCACCATCGAGCCGCGTCCGTTCGAGCTCGCGCTGATGCAGGCCCAGGCCCAGTTGCTGAAGGACGAGGCGCAGCTGGACGCCGCCAACGTCACGTTGAAGCGCTACCAGACCCTGCTGCAGCAGGACTCGATCGCCCGCCAGGACGTCGACACCCAGGCCGCCACCGTCAAGCAGTTGCAAGGCGCCGTGCTCGGCGACCAGGCGAGCATCGGCACCGCCAAGCTCAACCTGCAGTGGACGCGCATCACCGCGCCGGTGAGCGGCCGCGTAGGCCTGCGCGCGGTCGACGTGGGCAACCTGGTGTCTTCGGGCACGAGCAGCGGCATCACGACCATCACCGAGCTCGCGCCGATCGACGTCGAGTTCGCCATCCCGCAGGATCGCATCCCGCAGCTGCAGGCCCGCATCGCCGCCGGCGCGACGCTGGGCGTCACGGCGCTGGACCGCACCCGCACCACCACGCTGGACAGCGGCGTGTTCCTGTCGCTGAACAACCAGTCCGACACGCAGACCGGCACCGTGCGCGCCAAGGCACGCTTCGCCAACGCCGCCCATGCGCTGTTCCCCAGCCAGTTCGTCAACGCGCGCGTCCTGCTCGATACGCAGAAGAACGCCATCGTCGTGCCGGTGACCGCGCTGCGCCACGGCCCCAACGGCGACTTCGTCTATGTGCTCAACGACGACCACACCGTCACGCAGCGCGCCGTGACGCAAGGCGTCGCCACCGCCGACACGGTGGCCATCGCCACCGGCCTCGAACCGGGCGAGCGCGTGATCACTGAAGGCGGCGACCGCCTCAAGGACGGCGCCAAGGTGACGCTGCCCGGCGATGCGGCCTCCGGTCCGCACCGCTCCGCCAGCGGCGCGGCCTCGGGCGGCGCGGGCGGCTACGCCGGCCACCATCGGCGCGACGGTGCAAGCGCGCCGGCAGGCGCGGCGTCCCGGACGCCGGGCGCGGGCGCCAGCCATGCGCACGGCCAGCGCGCCAGCGAGGCCCAATCGTGAGCAACGGTTGCGCCCGCGCCTTCCCCGGAACGAAGAACACCGCCGCCCGATGAGCCCGTCCAGACCCTTCATCCAGCGGCCGGTGGCCACGTCGCTGCTGATGCTGGCGATCGTCCTCACGGGCATCGTCGGCTTCAGGTTCCTGCCGCTGTCGGCGCTGCCGCAGGTGGACTACCCCACGATCCAGGTGCAGACGCTGTATCCCGGCGGCAGCCCCGAGGTGATGAGCCGCACCATCACGGCGCCGCTGGAGAAGCAGTTCGGCAACATGTCGGGCCTCGCGCGCATGGGCTCGACCAGCGCCGCCGGCGTGTCCATCGTCACGCTGCAGTTCAACCTCGGCCTGTCGCTGGACGTCGCCGAGCAGGAGGTGCAGGCCGCCATCAACGCCGGCAACTCGCTGCTGCCGGCCGACCTGCCCGCGCCGCCCGTCTACGCCAAGGTCAACCCGGCCGACGCGCCGGTGCTGACGCTGGCGGTCAGCTCCAAGTCGATGCCGCTGCCGGACGTGCAGAACCTCGTCAACACGCGCCTGGCGCAGAAGATCAGCCAGGTCGGCGGCGTCGGCCTCGTCACGCTCGCGGGCGGGCAGCGCCCGGCCATGCGCATCCAGGCCGACACCCGCGCGATGGCCTCGTACGGCATCGACCTGACGGCCGTGCGCACGGCGATCACCAACGCCAACGCCAACAGCGCCAAGGGCAGCTTCGACGGCGCGTCGCGTTCGTATTCGATCAACGCCAACGACCAGCTGGTCTCGGTCGACGACTACAACTCGCTGATCGTCAGCTACAAGAACGGCGCCCCGGTGCGCCTGACCGACATCGCCCAGGTGGTGAGCAGCGCCGAGAACATGCAACTGGCGGCCTGGGCCGACGACACCCCCGCCATCATCGTCAACGTGCAGCGCCAGCCGGGCGCCAACGTGATCCAGACGGTGGACGCGATCAAGGCGCAGTTGCCCGAGCTGCAGGCGGCGCTGCCCTCGTCGTTGGAGGTCCGCATCCTGAGCGACCGCACCGCGGGCATCCGCGCGTCGGTGGAACACGTGGAGTTCGAGCTCGTCCTCGCCGTGGTGCTGGTCACGCTGGTGATCTTCGCGTTCCTGCACAGCTGGCGCGCCACGGTGATCGCCAGCCTGTCGGTGCCCATCTCGCTGATCGGCACCTGCGGCGCGATGTACCTGCTGGGCTACAGCCTGAACAACCTGAGCCTGATGTCGCTGACCATCGCCACCGGCTTCGTGGTGGACGACGCAATCGTGATGATCGAGAACATCTCGCGCTACCTCGAGAAGGGCGACAAGCCGATGCAGGCCGCGCTCAAGGGCGCGTCGCAGATCGGCTTCACCATCGTGTCGTTGACGGTGTCGCTGATCGCGGTGCTGATCCCGCTGCTGTTCATGGGCGACGTGGTCGGCCGGCTGTTCCGCGAGTTCGCGGTGACGCTGGCGATCACGATCCTGATCTCGGCGGTGGTGTCGCTGACGCTGGTGCCGATGATGTCGGGCCGCATGCTCAGGCCCGAGGAGAAGCCGCACGGCTATGCGCTGAAGTTCCAGCAGATGTTCGACTGGATCATCGCGCGCTACGACCGCGGCCTGGGATGGGTGCTCGACCACCAGACCGCCACGCTGCTCGCGGCCGTGGCCACGTTCGCGCTCACCGTGCTGCTGTACATCGTGATTCCCAAGGGGCTGTTCCCGACGCAGGACACCGGCCAGCTGCAGGTGCGCATCCAGAGCGCCGAGACCGTGAGCTTCTCGCGCATGTCCGAGCTGCAGCGCCAGGCGGGACGCGCGATGCTGGCGGATCCGGCCGTCGACAACATCGCGTCCATCGTCGGCGTGGACGGCGCCAACAACACGATGCTCAACGCCGGCACGATGCTGGTGGACCTGAAGTCCGGCGCCAGCGGTACGCAGGAAGAGATCATGAACCGGCTGCGCAACAGCGCCCAGCAGGTGCCCGGCGTGACCGTCTACCTGCAGCCGACGCAGGACCTGACGATCGACTCCGACACCGGCCCGACGCAGTACCGCGTGTCGATGGAAGGCGCCGACGACGCCACCGTCGCGCTGTGGGCCAACAAGCTCGTCGAGCGCCTGCGCGGCGACGCCAAGGTACGCAACGTGGTGACCGATGTCGGCGCGACCGGCCTGGCCGTCGAGGTCGACATGGACCGCGACACCGCCTCGCGCCTGGGCATCAGCGCCGCCACCGTCGACGACGCGCTGTACAGCGCCTACGGCCAGCGCATCGTCTCGACGATCTTCACCGAGACCAACCAGTACCGCGTGATCCTCGAGGCGCGGCCGGACCAGGCGCGCACGCCCGACTCGATCGGCGAGCTGCGCGTGCTGACCACCAGCGGACAGGCGGCCCCGCTGGCGTCGTTCGCCAACATCCGCACGATCCAGTCGCCGCTGCAGGTGACGCACGTGGCGCAGTACCCGGCCACCACGGTCGGCTTCGACACGGCCGACGGCGTCTCCCTCGGCACCGCGGTGGACTCGATCCGCCAGGCCGCCAAGGACATCGGGCTGCCGTCGTCGGTCACGATGGTGCCGCTGGGCGCCGCGGGCGCGTACGAGAAGTCGCTGTCCAACCAGCTGTGGCTGATCCTGGCCGCGGTGATCTGCGTCTACATCGTGCTGGGCGTGCTCTACGAGAGCTACGTGCACCCGCTCACGATCCTGTCGACGCTGCCGTCGGCCGGCGTCGGCGCGCTGCTGGCGCTGCTGATCGGCGGGCAGGACCTGGGCGTGATCGGCATCATCGGCATCATCCTGCTGATCGGCATCGTCAAGAAGAACGCGATCATGATGATCGACTTCGCGATCGACGCCGAGCGCAACGAGGGCAAGTCGCCGCGCGACGCGATCCACCAGGCGGCGCTGCTGCGCCTGCGCCCGATCCTGATGACCACGTTCGCCGCCCTGTTCGCCGCGCTGCCGCTGATGTTCGGCTGGGGCGAAGGCAAGGAACTGCGCCATCCGCTGGGCCTGTCGATCTTCGGCGGCCTGCTGGTGAGCCAGCTGTTGACGTTGTTCACGACGCCGGTGATCTACCTCTGGTTCGACCGCCTGGGCGAGAAGATCAAGGCACGCTTCGGCCTCGGCGACGATGACGACACGGACGAACCCGCGCCGCAGCTCGCGCTCGAGGCGCCGCCCGTGCCGCAGCGCATCGAGTTCGACCCCGACTCGCCGCATCCGGCGCCCGGAGCCGGGCAATGAACCTGTCGTCGCCCTTCGTCAGGCGCCCGATCGCCACGGTGCTGCTCACCGTCGGCGTGGCGCTGGCCGGCGTCGCCGGGTTCTTCGTGCTGCCGGTGTCGCCGCTGCCGCAGGTCGACTATCCGGTGATCTCTGTGTCGGCCAGCATTCCCGGCGCGAGCCCGGACACGATGGCCACCAGCGTCGCCACGCCGCTCGAGCGCCGTCTCGCCACGATCGCCGGCGTCAACGAGATCACGTCCAACAGCGGCACGGGCTCCACCCGCGTCAGCATGCAGTTCGACCTGAACCGCGACATCGACGGCGCCGCCCGCGAGGTGCAGGCGGCCATCAACGCGTCGCGCGTCGACCTGCCCGCCACGCTCAAGACCAACCCGACCTACCGCAAGGCCAATCCGTCGGACGCGCCCTGCATCATCCTGGCGCTGACCTCGAAGGCCCGCACGCCGCAGCAGATCTACGACGCGGTGTCCAATATCGTGCAGCAGAAGGTGGCGCAGGTCAGCGGCGTCGGCGACGTCGAGATCGGCGGCGGCTCGCTGCCGGCGGTGCGCATCGACCTCAACATCCTGGCGCTGAACAACCTGGGCATCCCCGCCGAGGACGTGCGCGCGGCCATCCAGGCCTCCGATGCGACGCGTCCCAAGGGCAGCATCGAGGACGACGTCCAGCGGCTGCAGATCTACACGCAGCAGCCGGGCCACACGGCCGCCGAATACCGGCCGCTGACGGTCGCCTGGCGCAACGGCGCCGCGGTGAAGCTGTCGGACGTGGCCACCGTCAGCGACGGGCCGGAGGACGTGCGCACGCTGGGGCTGTTCAACGGCAGCCCGGCCGTGGTCGTGCTCGTCACGCGCCAGCCGGGTGCCAACATCATCGACACGGTGGACGGCGTGCGCGCGCTGCTGCCCGAGCTCAGGGCCCAGTTGCCGGGCGACATCGATCTGCAGGTGGCCACCGACAGCACCAACTCGATCCGCGCCTCGCTGCACGAGGTCGAACTCACCCTGCTCATCTCGGTGGCGCTGGTCGTGCTGGTCGTCGGCGTGTTCCTGCACAGCCTGCGCGCCACGTTCGTCCCGGGCATCGCGACGGTCGTCTCGCTGCTGGGCACGTTCGGCGTGATGTACCTGCTCAACTTCAGCCTCGACAACCTCAGCCTGATGGCGCTGACCGTGGCCACCGGCTTCGTCGTCGACGACGCGATCGTGGTGCTGGAGAACACCAGCCGCCACATCGAGGCCGGCATGGACCGCTTCACGGCCGCGCTGCTGGGTGCCAAGGAGGTCGGCTTCACGGTGCTGTCGATCAGCCTGTCGCTGATCGCCGTGTTCATCCCGCTGCTGTTCATGGGCGGCCAGCCCGGGCGCCTGTTCCGCGAGTTCGCGGTCACGCTGTCGGCGGCCGTGATGATCTCGCTGGTCGTCTCGCTCACCACCACGCCGATGATGTGCGCGTGGCTGCTCGATCGCAACAAGGATCGGATCAAGAAGGCGCACAAGCCGGCGAGCCGCTTCACGCGCGTGACCGAGGGCGCGTTCGAGTGGCTGCTGCACGCCTACGAGCGTTCGCTCGACTGGGCGCTGGATTCGAAGCTGACCGTGATGCTGGTGCTGGCGGCGGTCGTCGCCATGAACGTGTGGCTGTTCGTCGCCGTGCCCAAGGGCTTCTTCCCGGCGCAGGATTCCGGCCAGCTCAACGGCGGCATGCGCGCCGACCAGAGCATCTCGTTCGACCAGATGCAGACCAAGCTGCGCCAGCTGGTGGACATCATGCGGGCCGATCCGGCGGTCGACACCGTGGTGGGCTTCACCGGCGGTTCGCGCGCCGGCGGCGGCTTCGTGTTCGTCAACCTGAAGCCCAAGAGCCAGCGCAAGGACGGCGGCCAGGCGGTGATCGCGCGGCTGCGGCCGCAACTCGCCAAGGTGACCGGCATCAGCCTGTTCCTCAACCCGGTGCAGGACCTGCGCATGGGCGGGCGCCAGACCAACTCGACGTACCAGTACACGCTCAAGAGCGACAACCAGGCCGACCTGTCCAAGTGGGCGACGAAGCTGGCCGATGTGCTGAAGAACGAGGAGTCGCTGACCGACATCGACACCGACCAGTCGGTCAACGGCGTCGAGAGCTTCGTCACGATCGACCGCGACGCCACGGCGCGCTTCGGGCTGACCAACAAGGACGTGGACAACGCGCTCTACGACGCGTTCGGCCAGCGCCAGGTGGCCACGATCTACGACGCGCTCAACCAGTACCACGTGGTGATGGAGGCGCTGCCGAAGTTCACGCAGAGCCCGGTGTCGCTGCGCGACGTGTTCGTGCCCGGCGACGGCAGCAACGCCGCCGCTGGAGCCGGGGCGGCCAGCGCCGCCACCGCGGCATCGACGCCCACGATCAGCGCGAATCCGGGCTCCCGCGATGCCTCCACGGGCTCGACCGTGAACACCAGCGCGAAGGCCATGATCCCGTTGTCGACGCTGGCCACGTTCACGGAGGACGCCGCGCGCTCCAGCGTCAACCACCAGGATGGCGAACTCGCGACGACGGTCTCGTACAACCTGGCCGACGGCGCGTCGCTGTCGGACGCCAAAGCGGCCATCGAGCGCCAGGTCGCCGCGATCCACATGCCGATCAACGTGCGCGGCAGCATGCAGGGCACGGCGGCCGCTGCGCAGCAGAACAGCAGCCAGCAGCCGCTGCTGATCCTCGCGGCGATCGTGGTGATCTACATCGTGCTGGGCGTGCTCTACGAGAGCCTCGTGCACCCGCTGACGGTGCTGTCGACGCTGCCGTCGGCGGGCGTCGGCGCGGTGCTGGCACTGATGATCTTCGGCATGGAGTTCTCGCTGATCGCGCTGATCGGCGTGTTCCTGCTGATCGGCATCGTCAAGAAGAACGCGATCCTGATCATCGACTTCGCGCTCGAGGCCGAACGCTCGCGCGGCCTGTCCGCGCACGACGCCGTGCGCGAGGCCTGCCGCCTGCGCTTCCGTCCGATCCTGATGACCACGCTGGCGGCCGCGCTCGGCGCCCTGCCGCTGGCGATCGGCTTCGGAGAAGGCTCCGAGCTGCGCCAGCCGCTGGGCATCGCGATCATCGGCGGCCTCATCGCGAGCCAGTTGCTGACGCTGCTGACCACGCCGGTGGTGTACCTGCTGCTGGACAAGCTGCGCCGCCGCAGCCCCGACGAAAAGATGCTCAGTCGCCACGCCTCCGAAGCGGAGAGCGGCGACTCGGGCAACCCTCTGCCGCCCCACGCCGCAACCGCGGCCACAGGGAATTGATGATGACGCTGGGCACTCCCCTCTCCTTGCCGCAGCCGCTGCCTTCGCGCAGCCGCCGCGCCGCCCCTCCCGCACGCCTCGCCTGCAGCGCGCTCGCCGTGGCCGGCCTGCTGGCACTCGGCGCCTGCACGGCGCTCGCGCCGTCGCAGCCGCTGAATGCGCCCACCTCGGCCAAGTATCTCGAGCCGCCGCCGGGCTGGATGGCCGCCGCGCCCGCCGACACGCTCACGCGCGGCCCGTGGTGGACGCTGTTCGACGATCCGGTCCTGAACGACCTCGCGCCGCAGGTGGCGGTGTCGAACCAGAATGTCGCCGCGGCGGCCGCGGCCGTCGAGGAGTCGCGCGCCGCGGTGCGCGAACAGCGCGCGGCGTTCTTCCCGACGCTGTCGCTCAACGCCGGCGTGACGCGCTCGGGCGTCGGCGGCAAGAGCAGCAGTTCCAGCTCCAGCGCCACGGCGACGTCCAGCGCCGGCAATCGCTACTCGCTGGGCCTGGGCGCGAGCTGGGAGCCCGACCTCTGGGGCCGCATCGCCAACACCGTGTCCGCCGCCACCGCGACCGCGCAGGCGAGCGAGGCCGACCTCGCGTCCGCGCTTCTGTCCGCGCAGACGACCTTCGTCACTGACTACCTGTCTGTGCGCGAGGCCGACGCCGAGATCGTCACGCTCAAGACCACCATTGTGGGCTACCAGCGCGCGTTGACGATCACGCAGAACCGCTACAACGCCGCGATCGCCCAGAAGAGCGACGTGCTGCAGGCGCAGACCACGCTCGCCAACGCGCAGGCCAACCTCGCCGCGCTGGTGCAGCAGCGGGCCCAGTTCTTCCATGCCATGGCCGTGCTCGCGGGCCAGCCGCCCGCCACGTTCGCGCTGCCGGCCGGCGACTGGCACTCGACGACCGTGCCGGCGATCCCCACCGGCCTGCCGTCCGACCTGCTGCAGCGCCGCCCCGACATCGCGTCGGCCGAGCGCCACGTCGCGGTGGCCAACGCCAACATCGGTGTCGCCCGCGCCGCCTACTTTCCGTCGCTGACGCTCAGCGCCGACGGCAGCCAGGGCTCGACGCGGCTGTCCGACCTGTTCAACGCCTCGTCCTTCGCCTGGTCGCTGGGCCTCTCGCTGGCCGAGACGATCTTCGACGGCGGCGCCCGTACCGCGCGCGTCGACGAAGCCAGGGCCACGTGGAAGCAGACCGTGGCGCAATACCGGCAGACGGTGCTGACGGCGTTCTCCGCCGTCGAGGACCAGTTGTCGGCCGCCGTCTCGCTGGAGCAGCAGCAGGCGCAGCTCAAGGTGGCGTCACAGGCCGCCGACCAGACCGAGCAGGAGTTGCAGAACCGCTACGAGCAGGGGATCAACGCCTATACCGACGTCGTGACGGCCCAGGCGACCGCGCTGGCCGCGCGGCGCGCGCTGATGCAGGTGTCGCTGAGCCGGCAGACGGCGGCGATCAGCATGGTGGCCGCGCTCGGCGGGGGCTGGTCGACGCAGCAGATGGCCGCGAACTGAACAAGCGCGGCTGGCTGAACTAGCGATACAGGTGCATCACCAGGCCGGCGATGGCCTCGCCGTGCCCTTCGCGCAGGGGCACGCGCGCGCAGCGCGTCACGCGTAAGGCATGCGCCTGCGCGAGCCCGCGCAAGTAGGTTTCCGAGTGGGCGTAGCGCAGCGTCGGCAGCAGGTCATAGCCGGCCTCGGCTTCGCCCGCTTCCACGGTGAAGGCGAACACCCCGCCCGCTTCCAGCACGCGCGCCACGGCCTCGAACACCGGCGCCAGGTTGCCCAGGTAGATGAAGACGTCGCAGGCGACGACGAGGTCGTGCCGCGCCGCCGTCGAGCGCAGGTGGCCCAGCAGTTCGGCCACATGCAGATCGTCATACCGCCGTGTCGCGGCGGCCCGTTCGACCATGCGCGGCGACAGGTCGATGCCCGTGAGCCGCTGCGTCAGCGGCCGCAGCAACGGCCCGGCCAGGCCGCTGCCGCAGCCGAGATCGAGTGCCGATGCGAACGCGGCCGGATGCAGCGCCGCCAGCGGCCCGCAGACCTGTTCGTGGCCGCGGTAGCGCAGGGTGTCGACCAGGTCGCTCTCGAAGCGCTCGGCGTACTCGTCGAACAGCCCGCGCACGAACGACGGCGGCGCCGACTCGGGCAGTGCGCCCAGGCCCAGCGCGCCGAGAAAGTACTGGTGGCTGGCGCGATCCTCGCCGCAGGCGATCGCGTTGTTGAAGCAGACGCTGGCGTCCGCCAGCCGCCCGGCCTGGCGCAGCAGGTGGCCGCGCAGCGTCCACGCGGCGCCGAGCCGGGCATCGAGCGCCAGCGCGCGCTCGTAGGCGATCAGCGCATCGAGCGGGCGCGCCAGGTGCTGCAGCGCCTGGCCGATGGCCAGTTGCACGCGCGCGTCATGCGGGCGCGCCTGCGCCTCGCGCTCGAGTGCGGCGAAAGCGCGCGCGTGATCGATGAAGGCCGCCACGGCGTTCGCGCCCTCCTCTTCAGCGCCTCAATGCGACGTCGGAACGTCGCGCACGCAGTCGACGAAGTAGTGCTTGCGGCCGAAGCTGTCTTCCTCGATCACGAGGCCGTGCACGTCCGTGTCGAAGCCCGGGAAGCGCTCGTTGAACTCGCGCACGAACTGCAGGTACGCGAGGATCTTGCGGTTGAAGCGCTCGCCCGGGATCAGCAGCGGAATGCCCGGCGGGTACGGCGTCAGCAGCGAGGTGGTGATGCGGCCTTCCAGCGCGTCGATGGCCACGCGCTCGGTGTCGCGGTGCGCGATGCGGGCGTAGGCTTCGGACGGCTTCATCGCGGGGTGCAGGTCCGACAGGTACATGTCGGTGGTCAGGCGCGCGATGTCGCCTTGCGTGTAGACCTCGTGGATCGCCTGGCACAGGTCGCGCAGGCCCATGCGCTCGTAGCGATGGTGGGCACTGCAGAACTCCGGCAGGATCTTCCACAGCGGCGCGTTCTTGTCGTAGTCGTCCTTGAACTGCTGCAGCGCGGTGAGCAGCGTGTTCCAGCGGCCCTTGGTGATGCCGATCGTGAACATGATGAAGAACGAGTACAGGCCCGTCTTCTCCACCACGATGCCGTGCTCGGCCAGGTACTTCGTGACGATGGAGGCGGGAATGCCGGCCTTGTCGAAGTCGCCGTTGACGCCCAGGCCCGGCGTGATGATCGTGCTCTTGATCGGGTCGAGCATGTTGAAGCCCGGCGCCAGGTTGCCGAAGCCGTGCCAGCTCTCGTTGGCCTCCAGCACCCAGTCGCTGGCCTCGCCGACGCCGTCTTCCGCGAGCTTCTCGGGGCCCCAGACCTTGAACCACCAGTCCTCCTCGAACTCGGCGTCGATCTTGCGCATCGCGCGGCGGAAATCGAGCGCCTCCTTCAGGCTCTCTTCCACCAGCGCCGTGCCGCCCGGCATCTCCATCATCGCGGCCGAGACGTCGCACGACGCGATGATCGCGTACTGCGGCGACGTCGACGTGTGCATCAGGTAGGCCTCGTTGAACAAGTGGCGGTCCAGCTTGCGCGTCTGCGAATCCTGCACCAGCACCTGCGACGCCTGCGACAGCCCCGCCAGCAGCTTGTGCGTCGATTGCGTGGCGTAGACCATCGCCTCCTTCGGGCGCACGCGGGCCTTGCCCATCGCGTGATAGACGCTGTAGAAGTCGTGGAACGCGGCGTGCGGCAGCCAGGCCTCGTCGAAGTGCAGCGTGTCGATCCAGCCGTCCAGCAGGTTCTTGATCGTCTCGGTGTTGTAGACGACGCCGTCGTACGTGCTCTGCGTGAGCGTCATGATGCGCGGCTTGATCGTCTTCACGTCGACCCCGGCCAGCAGCGGATTCGCGGCGATCTTGCGCTCGATCGCCTCGCGCGTGAACTCCGATTGCGGGATCGGGCCGATGATGCCGTAGTGGTTGCGCGTGGGCGTCATGAAGACGGGCACCGCGCCGCACATGATGATCGAATGCAGGATCGACTTGTGGCAGTTGCGGTCCACCACCACCACGTCGCCCGGCGCCACCGTGTGGTGCCACACCATCTTGTTGGAGGTGCTGGTGCCGTTGGTGACGAAGAAGCAGTGGTCGGCGTTGAAGATGCGCGCGGCGTTGCGTTCCGAATCGGCCACCGGGCCGGTGTGGTCGAGCAGCTGCCCGAGCTCTTCCACCGAATTGCAGACGTCGGCACGCAGCATGTTCTCGCCGAAGAACTGGTGGAACATCTGGCCCACAGGGCTCTTGAGGAACGCGACGCCGCCGGAGTGGCCCGGGCAATGCCACGAGTACGAGCCGTCCTGCGCGTAGTCCATCAGCGCCTTGAAGAACGGCGGCGCCACGCCGTCGAGATAACTGTTGGCCTCGCGGATGATGTGGCGCGCCACGAACTCCGGCGTGTCCTCGAACATGTGGATGAAGCCGTGCAGCTCGCGCAGGATGTCGTTGGGGATGTGCTGCGACGTGCGCGTCTCGCCGTACAGGTAGATCGGGATCTCGGTGTTCTTGGCCCGGATCTCCTGGATGAACTTGCGCAGGCTCAGCACTGCCGGATCGAGTTCGGGGCCCGGCGTGAACTCCTCGTCGTCGATCGACAGGATGAACGCCGACGCGCGGCTTTGCTGCTGGGCGAACTGCGACAGGTCGCCGTAACTGGTCACACCCAGTATCTCGACGCCCTCCTTCTCGATCGCGGACGCGAGCGCCCGAATGCCCAACCCCGAAGTGTTCTCGGAGCGGAAGTCCTCGTCGATGATGACGATGGGAAAGCGAAAGCGATGCATGGCACGAGGCCCGCTCGGAGTGCGGGCGTGGCGGGTGGAAAACGGGCGAAGGGCGAAGTGTAGGGCCGAACTCTTTCCGCGGAATGTCAAAAGGCCACGAACGCCGCCCGGACGACCCGAATCTGCAACAAACGGCGCTTTCGGCTTTTCGACACCGGCTGCGCCGTCCTCGCTGGACAGACCCCGCCTCACATCGGCTAGAATAGCGGGCTACCCTCCGGAGGGGTGGATGAGCGGTTTAAGTCGCATGCCTGGAAAGCATGTGTAGGTTAATAGCCTACCGCGGGTTCGAATCCCGCCCCCTCCGCCAGATAGTGAGCAGACAAGCGCCTTCCAGGGCGCTTTTTTGTTGGCTTCCGCCATCCTCCCTGCCAATCGGCAACCTGCGATGCCGGACGATTTCTGGTCGGCGAGCCTCACGATCAACGGGTCGACTCGCACGAACGGCGAGCCGCTGACACGCCTTGGCTGCTCCGCACTCAGCCAACGCACAGAAGGCCGGCCGCCTGCCCGTCATCAAACTGTCATCGTCCAGGGTCACCCTCGCACCTCCGGTGGTTTTTCTCGTCGGCGCACCCTCCTCACCCGATCGCCATGTCCATGCATCCCCTGCGCAAAGCTCGAATGGATATCCATCTGGTGGCGGCGACGGGCGACCCCGCGGTCACGTTGCCGCCCGGAAACTGGTTCGTCGAGCAGCGCACCGACGTCGTGAAGGTGTTCAGCGATCCGCAGGGGGAATGCCACGTGGTCGACCTGGCGGTCGTCGATTTCCTGGACGGCCTGGCCAAGCGGCACATCGTCTTCGTCTCCTGGGGCTGACGCCCTGCGCGGCGTTCAGGCCACGCGCACCAGCAGGCAGCGCACCCAGCGCCGATCCGGCGCGCTGGCTTGATAGACGCGGATGAAGTCTTCGGCGGACGAGTGATCGTCGTCGAAGCTGAAGCCGCTCAACCAGCCGGCGCTCGAGGCCTCGCGTGTCCATACGCGCGTGATGCGCCCCCGGAAGCGGGCCACCGTCTCGTCTTCGCCGAGCAGCAGCTGGATCTCGTAGGCCGCGTGATCCAGCGCATCGTCGGAGGTGGTCAGCACCTGCAGGCCGCCATCGCTGAGATTCATCACCAGGCCCGCGACGGCATCGATCGCGTCGGTCGGCTTGAACACCCACACGGGAACAGGCTCCCGGTGATCGGGCACCAGGAAGAATTCGACGCGTCGGCGGCTGCGGTGGTCTGCGGAAGCGGCGGGCACGGGGCACCCCTTTCCTGGAAGTTCGACGGGCGCTTGCCGGTGCGCGCGCGGTTGACGGCGACTTCGCGATGCGCCGACGGCACACCCCGCCGCGCGCTGGCTCAGTCGGCCTTCGGCCGGCCCGTCTTCAACGTGGGGACGGCGCCGATCGCCTTCAGGAAAGCACGGTCGGTCATCGCATTCAGTGCCTGGATGCCGGCACGCAGCAGCTCGCTCTTGCGCACGTGCAGCTCGAGGCCGAGTGCACGGCCCTTGAGCACGTCCAGCACCTGGTACTCGTCCTTGGGGATCGTGAAGCTGTCGCGCACCAGCTTGGGCTTGTGCAACTTGGCTGGCTTGTCGGCCAGGCCGTCCACGACGCTGGTCGGCGCCGCCTTCGTCTTCTTCGGCGCGACCTTGGGCACCGGCGCCGCGGCGGCTGCGGGGATCGTCGCGACGGCCTCCGCCGCCCCGGTCGGCTTGCTCACGGCCTTGGCGACGCGCTTGGCACGCAAAGGGCTCTTGGTCTTGGTCATCGGGTGTCCTGATCGATATAAACGGTTTATACAGTTTATACCGATTCCCGAGGCCCGCGCCAGGTTCGGTGGACTCTCGCCTGCCCGACGGCCGGTCCTGCCCGCAGTATTCCGGTGCCGCATGGCCAATGTCGTCATCGCGTCCGCGTCACGACACTCGATCGCGGAGCGGACTTACATCACGAAATTCGGCCGCAATACGACGTTGTCACATTCGGGTCGCAATACATCCTGATACTGATTCAAGTCATCAAGCGACAAGCAACATCACGGCAAACCTGAGCGAAAGCCAGGGACGCAAAGCCACCGGGCTACAGCGCATCAGCGCCTGCCAGCGGGGCTGCCACGTGGCCCTCCGGGCCGGTGTCGGCAGCCTCCGATCGACGCAATTCAGCATTCGAGGTTGTCATGGTTCAAGTTCTCAGTCAGCGCCTCTCGGCGTTCACCAACAATTCATCCATCCACGGTTTCGTCGATGCCGCCCTCGCGGGCACCGCCGTCTGCTGCGTCGGGTTCGGGCTCGCCGCCGTTCTCGGCATCCTGCGCTGACACTGGCACCCCGATCCGAACGAATCGCCAGGCTCCAGGGCGCCGACGCAGGTTGCGCGAGCGGCGCCCGCGAGCGCCCAGCCAACGCACATGCCGACATTGACGACTGCCCGAGAAATCCTGGATGCACGCGTCCTGCGCGCCCACTATCAACCCATCGTTGCCCTCAGGAACGGAAACGTCGTCGCGCACGAGAGCTTGATACGGCTGCCCGCCGATTCGCTCCTGCGCACGCCCGACGAACTGTTTCGCGCAGCGCGTGCGGAGGGCATCACGGTTCAACTGGAGAAGGCGTGCGTCGACGAGGGCGTTCGATCATGGGTCAAGCACGCGCATGACAAGCGCCTGTTCCTGAACCTGAGCGCGTTCGCCATCATCGAGATGGTGGACCGGCTCTCGGTGTCCGGCGTCATGCGCGCCCTCAAGGCGGCGGCCATCGCACCGTCGGCCATCGTGATCGAGATCACCGAGCATGAGCACGTGACCGACCTGCCGCGCCTGATCGAGACCGCCGCCGCGCTGCGGGCCGAAGGCCTGCGTTTCGCGCTCGACGATTTCGGCGACGGCCGGTCGAGCCTGCGGCTCTGGGCGGAGCTCCGTCCGGAGATCGTCAAGATCGACAAGTACTTCATCCACGACTTGCACATCGAAGCGGTCAAGGTGCAGACCTTGAAGGGTCTCGCCCGCTTTGCCGAGACTTTCGGGACGACGCTCGTCGCCGAAGGCATCGAGACGGACGCCGAGCTGCGGATCGTGCGGGACCTGGGCATCGAGCTGGGACAAGGCTGGCTTCTCGGGCGCCCGCAGGCGGAACCGGCGGCCACCGTGCTGCCCGGGGCCGCGCGGATCATCGAGAGTTCGGAAATCGCGGTGTTGCCGGAGATCACGCGCGCGGCAGGCGCCGACTTCACCGTCGAGCGGCTTGCCGTCCCCGTCCCGGCGTTGTCGCCGCAGACCCTGATCAACGACGTGGCCAGGATCTTCTCCAAGGATTCGACGCTGCGCGCGGTGGCGCTCGTCGAAGACGGCAAGCCCGTCGGGCTGTTGAATCGGCAGACCTTCGTCGACAACTACGCCAAGCCCTATTTCAAGGAGCTGCACGGGCGCAAGCCGTGCATCCTGTTCGCCAACACGACACCGCTGATCCTCGACAAGCACACGGACCTCGAAGCGATGACGGCGGTACTGACCTCCTCCGATCAGCGCTACCTTTCGGAGGGATTCATCGTCGCGGAAGGCGGGCGCTACCTCGGCCTGGGAACCGGCGCCCAGCTGGTGCGCGTCGTCACCGAGGTCCGGATCGAGGCAGCGCGCCACGCCAATCCCTTGACATTCCTTCCGGGCAACATTCCGATCAGCGAGCACGTCGCAAGATTGCTGGCGGCAGGCGGTGAATTCGTGGCCTGCTACGCCGACCTGAACGACTTCAAGCCCTTCAACGATCTGTACGGGTATTGGCAAGGCGACGAAATGATCCGCCTGGTCGCCCGCACCATGGCCTCGCACTGCGACCCTCGACGGGACTTCATCGGCCATGTCGGCGGCGACGATTTCGTCGTGCTGTTCCAGAGCAGCGACTGGCTCGCCCGGTGCGAACGCGTCGTCGAAAGCTTCAACGAGAGGGCCCGCGACCTCTTCGACGAGGAGGCGATCGCCCGCGGCGGGATCGAGGCCGAGGATCGTCACGGCGTCATGCGCTTCTTTCCATGCACCACGCTGTCGATCGGCGCCGTTCCGGTACGGCCGGGCGCGTTCAATCGCCCGGAGCAGGTCGCTTCTGCCGCCGCAGCGGCGAAACACAAGGCGAAGATATCCAGCCAGGGGATCGCCATCGAGAGCGTCTGACGGGTCGCGGGAAATCCGCGGCGGTTAGAATGCCAAGCTGACAAGCACCCCGGATTCATGCGGGTGCCAACCGACGCCCCTCCCGCAGCACATCGTCATCGATCGCCAGCCCGCACCGAGGCCGGCTCGGCCCGCCACCTGGCAGGTTGCCGATTGCGATGACGGCAAGAGCGCCCTGCTCTTCGAACGTCGCCATCCGCGGCACAACACGATTACCCCAAGATGCCAAGAATTCTCCATTCCGCCGAGGACATCCAGGCGGAGGTCAGCCGTCTCATCCATGAACATCGCCATGTGCGCGCGAGCGCGGCCGTCATCACGGCGCCGATGCCGTCGTTGCAGCGGGCCGATGGCACCGGATTGAACTGGTGGATGTCCGGCTTCGGAAACGCATTCGGCTTCCAGGAAGTCATCGGTGCCGCGGTCAGCAACGTCGGCAAGCGCTGGAACCTGATCGCGTAGCCGCCCTGGCGAAACCCGCGCGGGTGCGTGCCTCGCCCTGAGGCATTCATTCCCCGCATCCGCGGACAAATCCAGGGAATTGGCCGAAAAATGGCCCGTCTTCGGAGGCACGCCGGTCGCGGCACCCGTGAGAATGGGGGGCGACTGCGTCAAATGCAACGCAAGGCCCGCGTCGCGGCGCAGGGTCGAACCGTCTGACCGCATGGACCATTCACCGTCGAATGGAGTTCCAACTTTCACCGGGCAGCATGTGGTCACCGGAGACGACGCTGTACAGGCATCGAGGCAGCAATCATGACGGTGTCACGCCGCCCGGCCGGCAGGCAATTCTTCTATCAGTGGCTGATCTACTGCCTGGCTCTGCTGACCCTGGGCGGATTCATCGCGTATTCGCTGGCGCAGGAACATCGTCGCATCGACTCCGAGGAGCGCGAACGGCTGACGAACCAGACGGCGGTCGTGGAGAAGAACCTCAAGCCCCAATTGCTGGTGGCCAATCGCGTCATCGAAGACATCCTCGCGAACCTGCCCGCGTGGCAGGCCGAAAATGACAACTTCCACCGCGGCAACCGCGAACTCCAGGTCATCAACGACACCTTGATCGGGATCCGCCCGATCCTGGTCATCCGGGCGGACGGCGTGGTCAGCGCCTCCAGCAACGAGAAGCTGATCGGGATGAACTTCGCCTATCGCGAATACTTCAAGACCGCCCAGCGCGATCCCGACCCCGCCGTCCTGCACATCAGCGAGCCCTTCAAGACCGTGCTGGACACCTACGTGGTCAGCGTGTTCCGGACGATACGCGCGCCGGACGGCGGCTTCGGCGGCATCGTCATCGTGAGCGTCGTCCCGGAATATTTCTCCATTCTGCTCGAGTCCGTCCGCTACGCACCGGACATGGCCACCTCCCTCGCGCACGCGGATGGCAAGCTGTTCCTGACCTCGCCGACCCTGCCGCAGTCGAACGGCAAGAACCTGGCGCAACCGGGAACCTTCTTCACGCGGCATCGCGACAGCGGGAACCCCGTGGACGTGTACAGCGGCCCGACATACGCCACCGGCGCGCGGCGCCTGATCGCACTGCGCACGCTGCGCCTGACCGCGCCGCCCATCGACAAGCCGCTCGTGATCGCCGCGAGTCGCGATATCGATGCGCTGTTCGCGCCCTGGTACCGCGGCCTCTTCATGCAGGGCAGCCTGTTCGGCATGATCTCGATCGTGAGCCTGGCGGGATTGCTGCTGCTGCAGCGGCGGCGGCGCGACCAGTTCAGGGAGCGACATGCTGCCGACGAACAGATCCGCAAGCTGGCCTTCTTCGACCAGCTCACCAGCCTGCCCAATCGGATCCTGCTCCTGGATCGCCTGCGCCAGGCCATGGCCGCCAGCGATCGAAGCGGGAGCCATGGCGCGATCCTGTTCATCGACCTCGACAATTTCAAGACGCTCAACGACACCCTCGGCCACGACATGGGCGACCTGCTCCTCAAGCAGGTGGGCGAGCGGCTGGGCACCTGCGTGCGCGCGGCGGACACCGTGGCGCGCCTGGGCGGCGACGAATTCGTGGTCATGCTGACCGGGCTCAGCGCCACCGAACGCGAGGCCGCGGCGCAGGTCGAAGCGGCGGGCAACAAGATCCTCGCCACGCTGTCCCACAGCTACGAGCTCAACACGGTCCAGTACCGCAGTTCGTCGAGCATCGGTGCGGCCTTGTTCAAGGGCACCGACACCGTCACCGACGACCTGTTGAAGCAGGCCGACCTCGCCATGTACAAGGCCAAGGCGGAGGGACGCAACGCGTTGCGCTTCTTCGACCCGGCCATGCAGGTGGTCATGATGGAACGCGCCGCCCTCGAGGCGGATCTGCGCGAAGCCGTCCGCGACGGGCATCTGCTGCTCCACTACCAGGCCCAGGTCGAGGGCGACGGCCGCATCACGGGCGTGGAGGCACTGGCGCGCTGGCCGCATCCCCGGCGCGGCATGGTCTCGCCTGTCCAGTTCATCCCGCTGGCCGAAGAAACCGGACTGATCCTGCCGCTGGGCCAATGGGTGCTGCGGACCGCCTGCAACCAGTTGGCCGACTGGGCCCGGCGTCCCGAGACGGCCGGCCTGACGATCGCGGTCAACGTCAGCGCACATCAGTTCAGCCAGTCCAACTTCGTGGACCAGGTGCTGGCCGTCCTCCAAGAGACTGGTGCCGATCCGCTGCGCCTGAAGCTGGAGCTGACCGAGAGCCTGCTGGTGGCCAACGTCGGGCAGGTCATCGAGAAGATGTTCGCCTTGAAGAGCCGCGGCGTCGGTTTTTCGCTCGACGACTTCGGCACCGGCTATTCCTCGCTGGCCTACCTGAAGCGGCTGCCGCTCGACCAACTGAAGATCGACCAGTCGTTCATTCGAGACGTCCTCACGGACTCCAACGACGCATCGATCGCCCGCACGATCATCACGCTGGCGCAGAGCCTCAACCTCGACGTCATCGCGGAAGGCGTGGAAACCGCGGCCCAGCGAGATTTCCTGGCGAGCTCCGGCTGCCATGCCTACCAGGGCTATTTCTTCAGTCGACCGTTGCCTTTGAAAGAGTTCGAGGGCCTCCTCCTCGAATCCACGTCGGTGGATGGCTGATCGCCACGGGCGTGGCCGCAACGCCTGAGGCAAACTACCATCGGCAACTCGACGGTCTGCTGCCACCATGGTGACCTTGGATCCAACGGGCGTCCGCCAAAGCCGGGGCAACGCAATTCGAAGAACGAACAGGGGCGCGAATACGAGGTGCAGATGCCGACCCACGGAATGTTCCAGGCGCCCGCGACAAGAACGCTCCTTGCGAGCAGCGCGGTCGTCTTCGTCGCATGGACGATGGCCGCGGTGCAGCCGCGGTCGGGCTGGGCGCCGATCCTCGACAGCTTCCACTGGACCTGCGCGTTCTGCGCCGCGGCGTGGCTGACCTGGCGCTCGGCGCGATCCGCGACGGGAACCGTGCGGCTCGTCAGGGGCCGCTTCGCCGCGGGCCTGATCCTGCTCGCGTCAGGACAGCTGCTGTGGGACCTCCTGACCTGGATCGGCTGGAATCCGTTTCCGGGGATTCCGAACCTGCTCTATCTCTTGCTGAGCCCTTGCTTCGTCTTCGGCTTCGCCGGGATGCTCGGCGATCGGATGCCCGACTCGCAATGGAGGTCGGCCGTCCTGGACGTCGGCGGCTTCGGCCTCGCGGTGCTGGTCTTCACGCTGGCGCTCTACCTGCCGCACGCCGACAGGAGCACGGCGCTGCAGTTCGTCGTCCTGACGGCCTACCCCGTCTTCCTGTTCTCCGCGGCCGCGGCCGGCGTGGTCGTGCAACTGCACCTGCGCCAGCGGCCGACGCCGCCCACGTTGGCGGTCGTCGGCGGGCTCGTCGGCTACGGGGGGCTCTGGATGGGTTGGGACCTGGCCTTTCTCAACAACGGCCTGCGTTCCGGCGCCGGCATGAGCCTGATGTTCTCCGTCCTGGCGCTGTTGCTGGGCTGGGGCGCGGCGCGCTGGCAGCCGGCGCACGACACGTCGGCACGCTACGACCGCCTGTGCGAGGCGCTGCTGAGGCAGATCCCGCTGGCGATGGTGGCCTTCACCTCGGCGGCGGTCGGCTTCATCGTGCTCGGAGACGGCGTGACCAGGGAGGCGAGAACACCGCTCCTGGCCCTGTGCTCCCTGGTGTTCTTCTGCGCTGTCGTGCGCCAGACTCAGCAGTTGCTGGACCGGGATCGCCTGCTCAATGCGGAGCGGGCCGTGGCCGAAGGGCAGGCGAAGCTGCAGCATCTCGCGCACCACGATCCGCTGACCGGACTGCCCAACCGGATGCTGCTGCGCGATCGCGTCACGCAGGCGCTCGCGACCGCCGCCCGGCGCCAGGAAAAGGTCGCATTGATGTTCATCGACCTCGACCAGTTCAAGGAGGTCAACGACACCCTGGGGCACGCGACCGGCGACGCGCTGCTGTGCCACGTCGCGCAGGAATTCATCCAGGTGCTGCGCGAGCAGGACACCGTCTGCCGCCAGGGCGGCGATGAATTCGCCATCGTCCTGACCGACGTGGATTCCGTGGCCGGCGTCGCGCAGGCCGTCGAGCGCATCATGACGCTCTCGAATGCCCGGGCGTCGATCAACGGCCACGACCTGCCGATGTCCATGTCGGTGGGCATCGCGATGTTCCCGAAGGACGGCAGCGACTTCGACGCCCTGATGCAATGCGCGGACACCGCGATGTACCGCGCGAAGGCGTCCGGCCGCAACGCCTACCGCTTCTACGACCCGCAGATGAACGTGGAGGCCAGCGAACGCACCCGCCTGCGCTGGCTGCTCGGACACGCGATCGAACGCAACGAGTTGCACCTCCATTTCCAGCCCTACTTCAACCTGCCGACCGGCGAGCTGGCCGGCGTCGAGGTGCTGCTGCGCTGGACATCGGCCGAACTCGGCAGCGTCGGGCCCGACCAGTTCATTCCCGTGGCCGAGGACGGCGGCCAGATCGTCGAGATCGGTGCGTGGGTGCTGCGGCAGTCCTGCCTCCAGGCCGCGGCCTGGAGGCGTCAGGGACTGTTGCTGCCCAGGGTGTCGGTCAACCTGTCCATCCTGCAGTTCCGGCACGGCGATCTCGTGCAGCAGGTGACGGACGCCCTGCACATGTCCGGACTGCCGGCGAACCAGCTGGAACTGGAGATCACCGAATCGGTGCTGATGCGCGAGACGGACAAGGTCCTCGCCACGGCCCACAGGCTCAAGCAATTGGGCGTGAGCCTGGCCATCGACGACTTCGGCACCGGCTACTCGAGCCTGGCCTACCTGCAGCGGCTCAGCGTCAACAAGCTGAAGATCGATCAGTCCTTCGTGCGCGATGCGCTGGACAGCAAGAGCACGGCCGCGATCGTTCGCGCCATCATCGAGATGGCACGGGCACTGGAAGTCGAGGTCGTCGCCGAAGGGATCGAAACCGAGGCGCAGCGCGGATTTCTCGAAGGCGCGCAATGTTCGATGGGACAGGGCTATCTGTTTGCCCGCCCGATGCCGGCGGATCGTTTCGAGGCGTTTCTCGGCGCACGAAAGACGAAGCCGGCTGCGAGTCCATCCGGGAGCGTCGCCGCCGAAGGCCCGTGGGACTGATGCACGAACGGGTTGGCGCGCGAGCCGCCCGAAGTCGGCGACGGCAGGCGTGAAGTCAGGACGCCCTCGATATCCCGCTCAAGACCGCTGACCAGCATCCGATATCAGGCTGTCAATCCGCCAAGCGGTCGCGGCAACGCGCACGCTTCCGTTCCCGCCTTCGCCTGGCTCGCCCCCCATGAACTTCCTGCAAAACCTGAAGATCGGTACCCGCCTGTCGATCGGCTTCGCCGCCTTGATCCTGCTCAGCCTCCTGGCGGGCGCCATCGGCGTCGAGCGCATCGTCGCCGTGCGCACGATCGCCGACCGCCTCGGCACCGAGGACGCCGAGCTGCTGGTCGACACGCAGGGCTGGGTGCGCGCCATCGAGGCGAACACCGCGCGCACGTGGGTCGTTTTCTTCGCGGCCGATCCGACGGTGGTCGGCAAGGTCAAGCAGGAAATGAAGGACACCATCTCGGCCCAGACCGAGCGCCTGAAACGCATGGGCGTCCTGGCGGCGGCCGACCCGGAAATGAAGCGGATCGTCGACGAGATCTCGCGCGAGCGCGACATCTACCAGTCGATGCGCGGGGGCCTGCTCAAGCGCCAGGAGGCCGGCGAGAACGTCAACGACGAGGTGGTCGCCAAGGTGTTTCCGGCGGCTGCGGACTACCTGTCCTCGGTCAATCGCCTCGTCGACTACCAGGACCACCGCATGAAAGCCACCAAGGCCGCGGCCGACGCGGCCGCCGGCGAGGGCGTGATGGCGCTCGGCGCGGGTTGCGCGCTGGCGCTGGTCGCCGGGCTGTGGTTCGCGGCGGTGCTGACGCGCTCGGTGGTCAGGCCGGTGCGCGAAGCCCAGGAACTGGCCCAGGCCATCGCGGCCGGCGACCTCACGCGCGACGTGCGCTCGCTCGCGCGCGACGAGATCGGCCAGCTGATGCAATCGATGGGGGCGATGGTGCACTCGCTGCGCGGCATCGTCGGCGCCGTTCGCTCGAGTTCCGAGTCGATCGCCACCGGCTCGCACGAGATCGCGACCGGCAACGCCGACCTGAGCCAGCGCACCGAGGAACAGGCCGCCAACCTGCAACAGACGGCGGCGTCGATGGAGCAGCTCAGTTCGACCGTCAACAACAACGCGGCCACGGCGGTGGAGGCCGAGCGCCTGGCCGGCACGGCCAGCGACATCGCCGCGCAGGGCGGCACCGCGGTGGGCCAGGTCGTGCACACCATGGAGGCGATCTCGGCGTCCAGCCGCAAGATCGCCGACATCATCGGCGTGATCGACGGCATCGCCTTCCAGACCAACATCCTCGCGCTCAACGCCGCGGTCGAGGCCGCCCGCGCCGGCGAGCAGGGGCGCGGCTTCGCGGTCGTCGCCGGCGAGGTGCGCCTGCTCGCCCAACGCTCGGCCGAGGCCGCGCGCGAGATCAAGCGCCTGATCACCGACAGCGCCGAGAAGGTCGAGGCCGGCAGCCGCCAGGTGGACGCCGCGGGCCGCACGATGTCCGACATCGTCGCGCAGGTCAAGCGCGTCAACGAACTGATCGGCGAGATCAGCAACGCCACGCAGGAGCAGAAACAAGGCATCGGCCAGGTGAGCGGCGCGGTGTCGCAGCTCGATCAGGTGACGCAGCAGAACGCCGCGCTGGTCGAACAGAGCGCCGCCGCCGCGGACAGCCTCAGCCAGCAGACGAAGCACCTGGTCGACGCGGTGAGCCAGTTCAAGCTGGGGCGCGAGGAACTCGGCGCCTGACTCCGCCGTCGACAGGCAGCCGAACAACGAGCGCCCCGCGGGGCGCTTTTTTCGTCCGATCCGGAACGCGCTGGAATTGCATCGGCCGCTGGCGACGAAGCAACAGTTCTGCTGGACATCAAGCACTTTCGAGTGTCGCAACAGGCGTCTCGCCCCGGGCGGCAGCGTGGCGCAGAGATTGCATTGCGCTGCCTGGCCTCCTGCATTCCGGAGCTCGAACAAAGCCATCCAACCCCGCTTGCGCACCTGCCCATGAAACATTGCCTGCCTGCCTTCGCCCTCGCCTGCGTCACGTCGCTCTCCAACGCCCAGTCCGCGGCCGCCAGCGCCCCGCAAACGCCGCCGCCACCGCCTGCGCGCGGCGTGCCGGTGGAACTGGCACTCGAAGCCGCCAAGACCGCGCTCGACACCTGCAAGGGCCTGGATCAGAAGGTGGGCGTGAGCGTGCTCGATGCCGCGGGCGAAGTCCGACTCGTGCTCGCCGCCGACGGCGCGGCCTATCGCGGCGTGCAGAACAGCGCCCTCAAGGCCAAGGCGGCCCTGGCCTTCGACCTGCCGAGCGGCCAGGTGGCCGAGCACGCGAAAAGCGATCCGGCGGTCGCGACGCGCCTCGCGGCGAATCCGACCTGGCTCGCACGCGCCGGTGCCGTCCCGGTCAGCGTGGGCGGCACGCTGATCGGCGCGATCGGCGTCGGCGGTGCGCGCGGCAGCGACAAGGACGAGGCCTGCGCCGTGGCCGGCCTGGAGAAGGTACGCGGCCGGCTCTACTGAGTCACACGCCCGCGCCCATTCCTCATGCCCGACATCTCCTTGCCTTCCCGTTCCGGCACCCTGCGCCGCCTCGCTGCGACGGTGGGCCTCCTGTGCGCCGGCCTCGCCACGGCCTCACCCAGCGTCTATCCGGAAGGCACCACGCGCTACGACGCCGCACGTGCGTGGCCGTCGTTCGTCCTGTTCACGGGCGGCGACAACGTCGCGCGCCTGATCGACCTGGCCGGCAACACGGTGCACACCTGGAACGACGTCGGCGGCTTCAGCAGCCTGCTGGCTCCCGACCTCGTGCAAGGCCAGCGCGGCCACGTCTTCGTCACGCTGGAGAACGCGAGCGGACGCGGCGTCGACCTGGTGCCGGGACGCGTCGGCGCAAAGGTCTCCAAGACCATCGCGGAGCTCGATTGGGACGGCCGACCCGTGTGGCGCTTCGGCCCCAAGGCACCGGGCGGCCTCGCGCTGCAGCATCACGACTGGGCGCGGCTCCCGAACGGCAACACGCTGGTCCTCGCCAACCTGCGCCACGCGGTCGCGGGATTCCGGCAGCCCGAGGTGCTCGATGACGTCGCCTACGAAGTCGACGCCGCGGGCGATGTCGTCTGGCGCTGGGTCGCGTCCGAGCACCTGGACGAGCTCGGCTTCACGCCCGGACAGCTGGCGCTCGTCAAGCAGTCCGACAGCGCCGACTACCTGCATGTCAACGATCTGAAGCCCGTCGGCTCGAATCACTGGTTCGACGCCGGCGACACGCGCTTCGCGCCGGACAACCTGATCTTCTGCTCGCGCAACGCCAACGTCATCGCGATCGTCGACCGCCGGACGAGCCACGTCGTGTGGACGCTCGGGCCGAACTATCCGGCCATCGCGCGCGGCGCGGCCGGGCGCCGCATCCCGCGGCCGGTCGACCAGATCACCGGCCAGCACGACGCCCAGATCATCCCTGCCGGCCTGCCGGGCGCCGGCAACCTGCTGGTGTTCGACAACCAGGGCGAAGCCGGCTATCCACCGGTCGAACTCCAGACCACGGGCGGATCGCGCGTGCTGGAGATCGACCCGGTGAGCCGGCAGATCGTCTGGCAGTACACCGCGGAAGACTCGGGCCAGCCGAGCTGGGCGTTCCGCAGCACGCACATCAGCGCCGCGCGGCGGCTGCCGAACGGCAACACCTTCATCGACGAGGGACAGAGCGGGCGCCTGTTCCAGGTCACGCGCGACGGCGACATCGTCTGGGAGTACGTGAACGCCTATCCGCGCGTCGCCAAGGATCCGGCCACCGGCAAGTCCACGATCAACCACCAGCTCTATCGCGCCCAGCCCGTTCCCTTCGACTGGGTGCCTGCCGGAACGCCGCACGCGGAGCGCGCGGTGCCTGCGCCGCCAGCGCCCGGCTGAAGCACCGCGAGGCGGCCTGCTCAGCGCCTGGCTGACGCCAGCCGCTCGACCACCGCCACCATGCGATCGATCTCCTCGCAGGTGTTGTAGAACGCCAGCGACGGCCGCACGGTCGTCTCGAGTCCGAAGCGCCGCAGGATCGGTTGCGCGCAGTGGTGGCCGGTGCGCACCGCGATGCCCTCCTGGTTCAGCGCCCTGCCCACTTCCTCGGTCGTGTAGCCGGCGAGGACGAACGACAGCACGCTGGCCTTGTCGCGCGCCGTGCCGACGAGGCGAACGCCGGCGATGGCGGCCATGTGGTGCGTGGCGTAGTCGAGCAGCCCGTGTTCGTAGCGGCCGATGTTCTCGATGCCGATGCGCTCCACGTACTCGAGCGCGGCGCCCAGGCCCACGGCATCGGCGATGTTGCCCGTGCCGGCCTCGAACTTGTTGGGCGGCGCCTGGTACACCGTGTTCTCGAACGTGACGTCGGCGATCATGTTGCCGCCGCCTTGCCATGGCGGCATCGCGTCCAGCACGGCCTGCTTGCCGTAGAGCACGCCGATGCCCGTCGGCCCGAAGATCTTGTGGCCGGAGAACACGAAGAAGTCGGCGTCGAGCGCGCGCACGTCGATCTTCATGTGCGAGATAGCCTGCGCGCCGTCGACCAGCGTGCAGGCGCCGGCACGGCGTGCCATCGCCACGATCTCCTGCACCGGGACGACGGTGCCCAGCGCGTTCGAGACCTGCGTGACGGCGACGATCCTGGTGCGGTCGTTGAGCAGCTTCCGGTATTCGTCGAGCAGCACCTGGCCCGAGTCGTCGACCGGGATCACGCGCAGCCGCGCGCCCTTCTGCGCCGCCAGCTGCTGCCACGGCACGATGTTGGCGTGGTGCTCGAGGTGCGACACGACGATCTCGTCGCCCGCGTTCACGTTGTGCACGCCCCAGCTCTTGGCCACGAGGTTGATGGCCTCGGTGGTGCCGCGCACGAAGACGATCTCCTCGACCGCAGCGGCGCCGATGAAGCGGCGCACCGTCTCGCGCGCGCCCTCGTACGCGTCCGTCGCGCGCGCAGCGAGCTCGTGCGCGGCGCGGTGGATGTTGGAGTTCTCGCGCTCGTAGAACGTCTTCAGGCGGTCGATGACCACTTGCGGCTTCTGCGTGGTGGCGGCGTTGTCGAACCACACCAGCGGGCGGCCGTTGACGCGCTCGCGCAGGATCGGGAAGTCGCGTCGCACGGCGTTGACGTCGAACGGCGGCCGCGCGGAGGGCGTCGACGGCGGGTTCGCGAAGGTCGCGCCCGGCTCGAGGAAGTAGAAGCCGGTCGCAGGCGCGGTCGGCACCGGCGCTGGCCGCGTACCGCCGCCCAGCAACGCACGCAGCGCGTCGGCGCCCGGCAGGCCGAAGCTCTCGGCATGGAGGCGATCGTTGCGAGGCGAAGAAAGCGCCACCGGGCCGGGCTTGCCGTGATTCCCGGGGCCGCTCTCCGACAGGAAGTAGTACGGCGCCTGCCCCGCAGTCGGCGGCGACGCGGCGCCAACCGTCTGCGGCACGCCCAGGGCCGGGCCGCCGAGCCGACTGTCGTAGGCGGGCGCCGCCTCGAGTGCCAGATCCGGCACGCCCGTCGGCGCCACCGCGTGCGGCCGCAGCGCGGGCAACGACGCCGCCGCATTGGCAGGCGCCTGCGAAGACGTCGGCGCCAGGTTCGCACCCGGAGGCAGCGCGCCGAACGGCACGGCGCCCGGCGTCGACGGGCCCACGGAGCCCGGCGGCAGCGTCAGGCCGGCCGGTTGCGGGTTGGACGGCACCGGCACGCCGCCGGCCGAATAAGAGCCCGGCAGCGCGCTGAAGAATTCGCCCGCGAGACGGTTGAGCGTGGCGAGATCGGGCAGGCCGGCGGGCGGCGAGCCGGCCACGGCGTCAGGAGTCGACATCGGGCGGCTCAGCGGTAGGTGTCCGGATACTCGTGGTACTTGCCGACCTCGACGCCGTCGAGCACGGCCAGCGCGTCGGGGGTCTGCACGGCCAGCGAGCAGTACAGCGAGATCAGGTACGACGCGATCGCGTTGCGGTTGATGCCCATGAAGCGCACGGACAGGCCCGGACTCTGCTCCCCCGCCAGGCCGGGCTGGAACAGGCCGACCACGCCCTGGCGCTTCTCGCCGACGCGCAGCAGGATGATCTTGGTCTTGCCGTCGGCCACCGGCACCTTGTCGGACGGAATGAGCGGAATGCCCCGCCAGGTGAGGAACTGCGATCCGAACAGGCTCACCGTGGGCGGCGGCACGCCGCGGCGCGTGCATTCGCGGCCGAACGCGGCAATGGCCAGCGGGTGGGTCAGGAAGAAGGCCGGCTCCTTCCAGACCTTGGTCAGCAATTCGTCCAGGTCGTCGGGCGTGGGCGCGCCGGTGAGGGTGTACAGGATCTGGTCGTCCGCGCAGGAGGCCAGCAGGCCGTAGTCCGCGTTGTTGATCAGCTCGCTTTCCTGGCGCTCCTTGATCGTCTCGATCGTCAGGCGCAGTTGCTCCTTGATCTGGTCGTGCGGGCTGCTGTAGAGGTCGGAGACGCGCGTGTGGACGTCGACGATGGTGCTGACCGCGTTCAGGAAGTATTCGCGCGCCTTCTCGTCGTAGTCGACGAAGGTGGACGGCAGCTCGGCCTCGTCGCGCTTGGCGCACAGCACCTCGACGTCCTGCGGGTTCTTCACCGTGTTCAGGCGGTAGATGCCCGCTTCGACCGGGATCCACTGCAACAGATGCGTCAGCCAGCGCGGGCTGATCGTCGACAGCGTCGGCGTCGTCTTGGTGGCGTTCGCAAGCTGTCTTGCGGCGTTGTCGCCAAGGGCCATCGGGTGAGTCGAGTGTTCTGATGCCATGGGAAATCAATCCAATTCGAAAAATGAACTTGGTTATTCGGGAAACGACTGAGAAAGTATCCGGGCGCCTTCGCCGCGGCTCAACCGGCTATAGCCATCAAATCAGCCGACGTTCTCGACCTGATCCAGCGCGCGACTCGCGGGCACCGGGGATTCGCAGCGCGAGATCAGGTCCGACAGCGCGACCTCCAGCGCCCGGGCCAGCTTCTCCGCCGTGGCCAGCGTGGGAACCGCGCGCGCACGTTCGATCTCGCCCATGTAGGTGCGGTTGAGGCAGGCGTCCGCCGCCAGCCGCTCCTGCGACCAGCCGCGCGACTTGCGCAGTTGCCGGATCACCGCGCCGAAGCGCTCGGAAGGAAGCCCGTTCACGGCGGCCACCCGCCATGGGCCGCATCGCCGTCGTTCCTCATCCGCCGACTCCCGCGCCGTCGACAACGCGATCGTCGAGCGCGTTCGCCTGGGCGATCCGGCTGCCGGCCGGCACGCTGTGCGTGAGCCAGACATTGCCGCCGATGGAGGCGCCGCGGCCGATGGTCACCCGGCCCAGCACCGTCGCCCCGGCGTAGATCACCACGTCGTCCTCGACGACCGGATGGCGCGCGCCACCCTTCTTCAACTGGCCATCGGCATCGGTCGCGAAGCGCTTCGCCCCGAGCGTCACGGCCTGGTAGATGCGCACGTTGCGACCGATCACGGCCGTCTCGCCGATCACGACGCCGGTGCCGTGGTCGATGAAGAAGTGCGAGCCGATGCGTGCGCCGGGGTGGATGTCGATGCCCGTGTCGCCGTGCGCGAGCTCCGCCACGATGCGCGCCAGCAGCGGCACGCCCAGCTCGTGCAGCTGATGCGCAATGCGATGGTGGATCACGGCATGCAGGCCGGGATAGCACAGCAGCACCTCGTCGACGCTGCGCGCGGCCGGGTCGCCGCGGTAGGCCGCCAGCACGTCGGTGTCGAGCAGTTCGCGGATGCCGGGCAACGCGGCACCGAACTCGCGCACGACGTCCAGCGTGCGCTCGTCGACCGCGCGCATCGATTCGCCGCGCGAACGTGCCTGATGGCGGAGTTCCAGCCGCACCTGGGCCAGCAAGGCGTGCAGGACGGTGTCGAGCGTGTGGCCGACGAAATAGTCCTCGTTTTCCTGGCGCAGATCCGGCGGCCCCAGCCGCATCGGAAACAGCGCCCCGCGCAAGCCGGCCAGGATGTCCGCCAGCGCTTCGCGCGACGGCAGCTCCCGGCCGCTGGTCTCGCGCGGCCTGCCCTGCAAGGTGCGCCAGCGCTCGCGCGCCTGCCGCAGGCGCGCCACGATGCCCGGAAGGTCGAGCGACGCGTCTTGAGCGTCCGCGTCCGGATGCGCCTGGGGCGCCGTGTCCGGTTTCCTGGCGGTCCAGGTCGGGTCGTCGATGCTCATGTCCACTTTCCGTTGACCAGGCCGACGCGACTCAATCCTGCACCCAGCCCAGGCCACGCAGGCGCCAGCCGCCGCGCCCGCCCCGACGCTGTTGTTCGTCGAGCTCGCCTTCGAAGCCCTCCGTCACGTTGAAGGCGCCGGTGAATCCGATCCGGGTCGCCGCCTCGGCGGCCAGCGCCGAGCGCTTGCCGCTGCGGCACAGGAGCAGCAGCACCGCGTCCTTGGCGACCTTCGCCTCGAGCTCGCGCAGGAAGCGCGGGTTGCGCGTCAGGCTGGTTCCCGTGGCCCAGGCCACATGGATGCTCCCGGGCACGTGGCCGACGAACTTGCGCTCCTCGGCGGATCTCACGTCCACCAGCACGGCGCGCCCGGCCTGGATCAACGTCCACGCATCCGCAGGCGCGATGCTGCCGGCATAGGGAAGGCCCGCGAAGTGGGCATCGCGGATCGACAGTTCAAGAATCTCGTCTTCGACGGTGGGGGCGAGTTGCGCGGACATTCCGTTTCTCCTGCGTTGATGATGGCCATAGGCATCGAAGTGCAGGTTAGACAGTTGGCATCGACTAGGGAAAGAAGGTTTGCGGCGTTGCTTAAACGGCCGCGCTCATGGTCGCCGAATCGATGAGCTGCGGCTGACGGCTGCGCTCATGGCGGACAACCCGGCTTGACCAGTTCGCCGCCCGGCGCGTTAATGGGTACCACGTTCATCGACGAGGACGGCCATGGACGACAGTCGCGACTTCGCTACAAATGCTCCCGCTGTGCCGAGTGTGCCTGCCGAGCGGCGGCGCCTGACGCTCTCGGACGCCGTGTTCTATGCGGGCTGCTTCGCGCTGAGCCTGCTGCCCGCGACGCTGGTGGGCGTCCTGCTCCACGATGTCATCGGCGAGCCCCTGCTCTTTCTCATCGCGGTGGTCACGTCCACCTGGGTGGTGACGGTGGTCACCCTCGTCAAGATGGCGGGGCCGGCGCTCGGCTGTCGCGTCATCGTCGCCGGCGGCGGCCTGGTATCGGTCGCGCTGTGCTCGCTGTTCCTGTTCGAATGACGCCCCGAAGGGCGAAGCCGCCCAGTCACCTCAACGAGGCCTCGAACTCCGCGGCCGCCGGCGTCGAGAACCGGTAGCCTTCCCCTTCCAGCCGCACGATCAGCGCATCGAGGTTGTCGACGCTGATGTGCTGCGTCTCGTGCATCAGCACGACGCCGCCGCGATGCGCGCGCACGCTGCTGGCGATGTGGCCCAGGAAATCGTGGCGGAAGGCCGGCAGCACGCCACAGGACAGCGCCTCGCCGGCGGTGAGGCCGTTCGGGCCGTCGAAGGCCCAGTCGCAGGAATCCACGTGCCAGCCGACGATGTGGTACCCCATCGTGTGGACGCGTTCGTTCGTGTCGCAGCTGGAGTTGCCGTACGGATAGCGGAACAGCGGCGTCGCGCCGAGGTCCGCGTGCAGCAACGTGTCGGCGCTGTCCACCTCCTTGCGCTGTTCGTCCACGGGGATGTCGTGGAAGTTCGGATGCGACCAGCTGTGATTGCCGATCACGGCACCGGGCAGCGCGCGCATCTGCGCCACCAACTCGGGATGCAGCTTCGCCTTTTCCGCGATCAGGAAGAACGTGGCGGGCACCTGATGGCGCGCGAGCACGGCCAGGATCGCTTCGGTGTGGCCGGGTTCGGGACCGTCGTCGAACGTCAGCGCCACGACGCCTTCGGGCGGCAGCGTCGCGATGTCGCTCTCGAAACGACAGGTGCGGTGCAGATCCTCTTCGGGCTTCTCGATGTGCTCCTGCAAACGGATCAGGTGGGCCCGGCGCAGCATCTCGGCATGACTGCGGGCATGCACCGCGTCGGTTTCCGACGCAGGCGCCGAAGCGGCGGGGCCGGCCTGGGCGTGCGCCGCCGGCGCGACGATCAGCAGCAGCGCCAACAAGGCGCCGAAACGGCGCGCAAGGCCGCGAGACGCCGGGCAGCGCTGCAGATTCGAATTCAAGATCAGTCTCCTTTGACGGCTCGCCAGGACGCCGGCGAAACCGGCGGTCGACATGCGAGCGACGTAGTGTAGGAGGCTTGCTGAGCGAATCCTTGCCGACCCCGTTCGGGCACGATCCGGCGGCCCGGGCCCCGGGAAGGGGTCTCGGGCTTACTGGCGCACGGGCGGCTGCGCGTTCGCTCCCGCGCGACCCCGGCTCGCGACGAGCTTGCGGGCGGTCGGATGATCGATGTTGCGCGCGGCGGCGACGGCATCGCCGCGCGTCGCCCCGTTGAGCATCAGATAGCGCGCGTACGACCCGAGTTCCTGGTCATCGCCGACGACATGCGGCGCTTCGGCCCGCGCCTGCAGTTCGACCGCCGACGGACGGCCGGTCTGGGCATTGGCAGCGACGGAGAAGATCGCGGCGGCAAGGGCGGCGGTGGTGACAAGTGCGGTGGATTTCATGATCGTGTTCCTGGGTAGTGTCGAAAACGCCCCCGGGGGTCGAGGACATGCATCGGACATCGCGCCGGAACGCGGCCGCACAAGGCGGGTTGCCGTCAATTCACTATTGCCAAATGAGCAATGGACGGGCGCAGCCAGCGTCCCGACCTCGAACCCGGCGTTTCGGATCGCCAAAAAAAAGAGCGCCCGCAGGCGCTCTTCGTGGTGCACGCATCCGCTGCGTGCCGGTGACTGCAGGCCCGCTCAGTTCAGGGCGACCTGCTTGCCGTCCTTGTACGCATAGAACGTCATGGCCGGATTCTTCAGTTCGCCGTCGGCTTCGAACTGCACCGTGGTGGTCACGCCCTTGTAGTTCGTCTTGGCCACGAACGGCAGGTACACCTTCGGATCGGCCGAGCCGGCACGCTTCATCGCGTCGACCAGCACCATCGTGGCGTCGTACGTGTACGGCGAGTACACCTGGAAGTCGCCGGGGAATTCGGCGTCGTAGCGCTTCTTCCACTCCGTGCCGCCAGGCATCTTGGCGATGGAGACGCCGCCTTGCGCGCACACCACGTTGCCCAGGGTCTTGGCACCGGCAGACAGCTCGATCAGCTTCTCGGTGCAGATGCCGTCGCCGCCGAAGAACTTGACGTTGGACATGCCCAGCGTCTCGATCTGGCGCAGCATCGGGCCGGCTTGCGGGTCCATGCCACCGTAGAAGATGCCGTCCGGGTTCTTCGACTTGATGGCCGTCAGGATCGACATGAAGTCGGTGGCCTTGTCGTTCGTGTATTGCTCGCTCACGATCTCGATGCCACGGGCAGCCGCAGCCTTCTTGAACACTTCGGCGACGCCCTGGCCGTAGGCCGTGCGGTCGTCGATGACGGCGATGCGCTTGAGCTTGAGTGCGTCGGCGGCGTACAGCGCCAGTCCGGAACCCAGCGCGTTGTCGTTGGCGAGCAGGCGGAAGGCCGTCTTGAAGCCTTGCTGCGTGTAGGCCGGGTTCGTCGCGGACGGGCTGATCTGCGGCAGGCCGCAGGCGTTGTAGATCTTGGAGGCAGGGATCGTCGTGCCGGAGTTCAGGTGGCCGACGACGCCGTTGACCTTCTGGTCGCACAGCTTCGTCGCGGCGGCGGTGCCTTGCTTCGGATCGGCCGCGTCATCTTCAGCGTCAAGTTCGAACTTGGCGTGCTTGCCGCCGATCATGACGTTCTGCTTGTTCAGGTCTTCGATGGCCATCCGAGCGCCGTTCTGCTCGTCCTTGCCATAGTGGGCCTGCGCGCCCGAAACGGGACCGACCTGGCCGATGCGCACGGTAATGTCTTGGGCTTGGACCGCACCAGCGCACAGCGCAACGGCTGCGGCGACGATCACGTTCAGTTTTACTTGCATGTACAGACCTCCGGTTGGGGGGAAAGTTGAGTGTGACGGATGGATGACCTCAACGGCCGCAAAGATACTCCAAAAACGGCCCACACCCCTATCGGGATCAACCACATTTCACCGAATGAACAACGGTGGATCGGGTCGCCGGCAGAGGATCTGCAAATGCGCGACGAAACGGTGCGGCGCAACGCTTCACGGTGCGACGCCGTTGACAGATCAATCCCGTGCATGGCGCCCCGAAACATGGAATGCGCGGGCGCTTTCGGTGCATCGTCCGCTCCGCCTTCGGCCGCAGGGCCTATTGACCCTTGCGGCCACTGCACTACCGCATGGACGCGCGCGCGGCGGACACGAAAAAGGCGGCCCGCGGCCGCCTTGCAGAGGATGCGCGACGCGCGGCCGGTCAGGCGAAGTTGGCTTCGGCGAAGTCCCAGTTCGCGAGCGAGCCCAGGAAGGTCTCGACGAACTTCGGACGCAGGTTGCGGTGGTCGATGTAGTACGCGTGTTCCCACACGTCGACCGTGAACAGCGCCTTGTCGGCGGTGGTCAGCGGCGTGCCGGCGGCGCCCATGTTGACGATGTCGACGCTGCCATCGGCCTTCTTCACGAGCCAGGTCCAGCCGGAGCCGAAGTTGCCGACGGCCGACTTCTGGAACGCTTCCTTGAACGCGGCGTAGGAGCCCCACTTCGCGTTGATCGCGGCGGCCAGCGCGCCCTTGGGCTCCCCGCCGCCGGCCGGCTTCATGCAGTTCCAGAAGAACGTGTGGTTCCAGATCTGGGCGGCATTGTTGTAGATCGGGCCCGAGGCCTTCTTGATGATCTCTTCCAGCGACAGTGCTTCGAACTCGGTGCCCTTTTGCAGGTTGTTGAGCTGCGTCACATAGGCATTGTGATGCTTGTCGTGGTGGTACTCCAGCGTTTCGCGGCTCATGTGCGGAGCGAGGGCGTCATGCGAGTACGGCAGCGGCGGCAGCGTGTGTTCCATGGGGTTTGTCCTTTCTGGCGTGTTTTGAATCCGAGCGGCGCGCAGTCGACCTGACGACTGCGCTCTCGACTGATTGTAGGCACCGGATGCGGGGCAAGTGCCGGTCCGGGGCTATATCCCGCATCCATCGCTTGCTCCCGCCCCTGGCGCTCGCACAGGCGCGTGGAAGTTCAAGGGAGCGGCGGATCCGGCTCTGCCGGGCCGCTCGCGGCCGGCCCCTTGGGGAGCGCAGGCGGCAGAGGACTCGCGACGCGAGGCCCCGCCGGAGCCGCATTCGGCCTGCAAGCCGAATGCGTCTGAGCAGCCAGCGACCGTGGGGCAGTCATGACTTGCTCGACGCGCAGATCGGCGCGGCCGTCGTGCAGCACCGCGACGACGCCCTGCCCGGCCTGCAGCGAAGCCACGGACACCAGCGCCCGGCCGTCCAGCGATTCCAGCAGCGTGTAGCCGCGCTCGAGCACGCGCTGCGGATCGAGGTTCGCCAAGGACTGTTCGTGCCGGCGCAGCGTGTCGCCCTGGCGTGCCAGCGTCCGTTCGGCGGCGCGCACGAAGCGCGTGCCGAGTGCCTGGTGGCGTTCGCGCCGCACGTTGAGCACCCGCTCGCCGGCACGCGCCAGCCGGGCCCCGAGCGCTTCCTGCGTGCGCGCGAGCGCCTGCCAGCGCGCGCGCAATGCGGCCGCGTGGCGCGCCTCCAGGCGCTGCAGGCGTTGGCGCCACGCGCCGAGTGCCTGCGCGGGCCGGGCCAGGCGGGCGGCAGCAGTATCGAGCCGCTGGGCGTGGGCCTGCAGGCGCTGCTCCACCCGGGCGCTCAAGCGCCGCGCCGACGCCGTCAGCGCGTCCAGCACGACGGCGCGCTCGATGGCCACCGCCTCGGCCGCGGCGGTGGGCGTGGCGGCGCGCAGGTCGGCCACCAGGTCGACCAGCGTGATGTCGGTCTCATGGCCGACGCCGCTGACGACCGGCCGCGACAGGGCGTCGATCGCGCGCACGACGCGCTCGTCGTTGAACGCCCACAGATCCTCCAGCGAACCGCCGCCGCGGCAGACGAGCACCGCGTCGACCTCGTTGCGCCGCTCCACCTGGGCCAACGCGGCGACCAGTGCCGCCGGCGCATCCGCGCCCTGCACCAGGCTCGGGTAGACGATCACCTGCACATGCGGGGCGCGCCGGGCGAGCGTGGCCACCACGTCGTGCAACGCCGCGCCGGCGGTGGACGTGACCACGCCGACGGTGCGCACGAACGGCGGCAGCGGCCGCTTGCGTCCGGCGTCGAACAGGCCTTCGGCCGCGAGGCGCGCGCGCAGCCGCAGGAACTCCTCGTACAACTGTCCCGCGCCGAGCCGCTGCATGGACTCGACGACCATCTGCAGCTCGCCGCGCGCCTCGTACACCGCGAGCCGGCCGCGCAGCTCCACCTGCAGGCCGTCCTGCAGCGGCACGTTGCTGAGAACGGCCGCGCGCTTGAACATGGCGCAACGCAGCGCACCGGCGCCGCCCGAAGCGTCCTTGAGCGTGAAATAGCAATGGCCGCTGGCGGCGCGCGTGGAGCCGCTCAGCTCGCCCCGCACCGTCACGGCGCCGAAGCGGGCGGCCAGCGCATCGCCCGCGGCCAGCAGCAGCGCCGAGACGCTCCACGCGGCCGGCCTGGCCGGCACGGGCGCAACGCCCCCGGCACTGGCCGGCGGACCGAATCCGGGGACCGCGAACGGATCGGCCATCAACACGCCTCCTTAGCACAAAACGACGGGACAAACCCTAGTACTCCACAATTTCGAGGAGTGTGAGCAGAGGTACAAAACCCCGCCACGGCGCCGTCACTATCACGCAAGTGATTGATTTTCATCACTTTTTTATTGCCTCTTTTTTGAGCAAGTCAATCGGGAGCGCCAGATTTGGCGGGTTCTGGGCCGGTCAGGCCAAGTTACCCACAAAGTTTTCCACAGATCGTGTGGATGGCCGGGAGACCGGTAAATCCGTCCCGCCAGGGACTCGTGCCAACGACGCCGAAGGCGGCCGCACCCGGCCGTCTCGCTTCACGTCGTGTTTCAAACATCTTGGGCCCCAGCCGGCGGTTTCGCGGAATTGGAGCACGCCTTCTCAAGCCATAATCCGCGCTTGCGATTGGGACACCGGGTGGCAGGGGCCACGCAGGCGACCAAGGCGCTTCCAGTCACATGCCGAAGGGGTTGATTTGCTCAAGATCGTACAAGAGGCCGGCTGGCCGATCTGGCCGCTGATTCTTTGCTCGATTGCCGCGGTGGCGCTCATCGTGGAGCGCTTCATGGCGCTGCGCACCGCACGGGTCGCGCCGGGTTACCTGCTGGGCGAGGTCATCGCCGTCACGCGCAACGGCCTGCCCACGGCCGACGTCGTCGCCAAGCTCGCGGAAAACTCGCTGCTGGGCAGCGTGCTGGCCTCGGGCCTGAGGCTGCTCGCGGTCGATCCGCGCGCCGGCGAAGTGCAGCTTCGCCAGACCTTCGAAGGCGCCGGCCGCGATGCCGCGCACAAGATGGATCGCTATCTCAACGCGCTGGGTTCGATCGCCGCGGCCGCGCCGCTGCTGGGCCTGTTCGGCACCGTGGTCGGCATGATCGAGATCTTCGGTTCGCAAGGCGGCGGCAACACCAACCCGGCCGAGCTCGCACACGGCATCTCCACCGCGTTGTACAACACGGCCGCCGGCCTGATGGTGGCCATCCCGTCGCTGATGTTCTACCGCTACTTCCGCGGCCGCGTCGACGACTACCTGCACACGCTGGAGCAATCGTCCGAGCAGTTGCTGACCCAGCTGGTGCGCGTGACGACGGGTCGCCAGCCGGGCCAGACAAAATGAACTTCAGGAAGCCCCGTCCGGAGGATCCGGAGATCAACCTCATCCCGTTCATCGACGTGCTGCTGGTGATCCTGATCTTCCTGATGCTGTCGACCACCTACTCGAAGTTCACCGAGCTGCAGGTCACGCTGCCGAGCGCCAACGCGGACGCGGCGCGCGACCGCCCGGCGGAGATCATCGTGGCCGTCTCGGCCGATGGCCGCTACACGGTCGATCACCAGGCCGTGGACGGTCGCAACATCGATGCGCTGACTGCCGCGTTGCGCACCGCCGCAGAATCGCGCAAGGAGCCGTTCCTGATCATCTCGGCGGACGCGATGTCCACCCACCAGGCGGTGATCAACGTGATGGACGCGGCGCGGCGTGCGGGTCTCTCGCGCATGACCTTCGCGGCCCAGACCGGCAGCGACGCCGCGGCGCCCTGAGGAGGGCCACCGGCGCGCCACGACCCATGCTTGCCGCGCTCGCACGACTGCTCCAGCGCCATTGGTGGCGCCCCACCCTCACGCCGCTGACCGCCCTGCTCGTACCGCTGGCCTGCGCGGTCGGCGCCGTTGCGGCGCGCCGACGCGCGACCGCCGACTCCGCGCCGCTGCCCGTGCCGGTGATCGTCGTCGGCAATGTGATCGTCGGTGGCGCCGGCAAGACGCCGACCGTCATCGCGCTGGTGGCCCGGCTGCGCGCCTGGGGCTGGAACCCCGGCATCGTCAGCCGCGGTCACGGCCGCGCCGACGCGACGACCCTGCTGCTGGACTCGACGACCCCCGCCGCTGCCGCGACGCCGCAGGCCTTCGGCGACGAGCCGCTGCTGATGCATCGCCGCACCGGCGCGCCGATCGCGGTGGCACGCCGTCGCCGTGAAGCCGCACTGCGGCTGCTCGCGGCGCATCCCGACGTCGACATCGTGGTCGCCGACGACGGCCTGCAGCATCACGCGCTGGCACGCGACATCGAACTGGTGGTGTTCGACGGCCGCGGCATCGGCAACGGCTGGCCGTTGCCGGCCGGCCCGTTGCGCGAGCGCGCGGCCGCGATCTGGCCGCGCGAGACGCCCGCCCCGGCCCGTTTCATCCTCGTCAACGGCCATTGGCCGGCGCCCCCTGCGCGCGCACTGCCGGCGCCGCGCGAGCGCTGCTGGGAGGCCACGCGCTCGCTGGCCGGTGCATCGCTCCTGGCCGCCTGGTCCCGCGGCGAACCCGCCACGCGCGACGCCTTGCTGGCGCTGCGCGGCCGAGCGCTGCTGGCCGCCGCCGGCATCGGCGACCCGGAGCGCTTTTTCGCGATGCTCGAGAGCGAGGGGCTGACGATCGCGCGCCTGCCGCTCGCCGATCATTCGGATCTCGACCCGCTGCCGTGGCCCGCGGACACCGCCGACGTGGTCGTGACCGAGAAGGACGCCATCAAGCTGGCAGGCCGGCCGCTCGGATCGACCCGCGTGTGGGTCGCCACGTTAGACTTCGGGTTGCCGGACGCCCTGGCCGACGCGCTGCGCGAGACGCTGCCGACACGCGCCCCGCGCGCGCCGACGCCGGCCTGATCCCTCTCACCGCCCGAACTTCCGCCTCCTCATCATGACCCTCGACCACCGACTCATCGCCATGCTCGTGTGCCCGCTCTGCAAGGGCCCGCTGGAAGCCGGCCGCGACGGCGAAGGCCGGCTCGTCGAGCTCGAGTGCCCGGCCGACAAGCTGGCATTCCCCATCCACGACGGCATTCCCGTGATGCTGGAGAGCGAAGCGCGACCGCTTGCAACCGCCGCCAGTCCCGCGCCGCACCTGGCACCCTGACGAAGGACCGGGACCGTGACCTTCACCGTTCTCGTTCCGGCGCGCATGGCGTCGACCCGGTTGCCCGACAAGCCGCTGGCCGACATCGGCGGCCTGCCGATGGTCGTGCGCGCCGCGCGCCAGGCCGCGCGCTCGGGCGCGCTGCGCGTCGTGGTGGCCGCCGATGACGTCCGCGTGCTCGAGGCCTGCCGGCAACATGGCGTGCAGGCCGTCCTCACGCGCGTCGACCACGCCAGCGGCAGCGACCGGCTGGCCGAGGCCTGCACGCTGCTGGGCCTGGATGGCCGCGACATCGTCGTCAACGTGCAGGGCGACGAGCCGCTGATCGACCCCGCGCTGATCCGCCAGTGCGCCGACCTGCTCGAGACCGACGGCGAGGCCGTGGTCGCCACTGCCGCGCATGCCATCGCCGACGTGGCCGACCTGGTCAATCCGAACGTCGTCAAGGTGGTGCTCGACGCGAAGTTCCGCGCCCTGTATTTCAGCCGTGCGCCGTTGCCCTGGTGGCGCGACGCGTCGTCGCCCGGCCGCCCCGCGTTGCCGATGGCCGGAGCGCAGGACATCGGCGCGTTGCGCCATATCGGCCTCTACGCGTACCGCGCCGGCTACCTGCGGACATTCCCCACGCTGGCCATGGCGCCGCTCGAGCGGCTGGAGTCGCTAGAGCAGTTGCGCGTGCTGTGGCACGGCGACCGCATCGTGGTGCACATCGCGCCGCATGCCCCGCCCGGCGGCGTCGACACCGCCGAAGATCTGGCGCGCGTGCGTGCGCTTCTGGCCGCAGCGCCAGACTGACGGCGCAGCGCCGGCGTACCGCGAAAAGAGGCGGGCTACCCTCGAAGGTCCAGACTGGTGCAGTAAGGCTTCGCAAGGGTGCGCATGATATTCTGCCGAGTAGACCCGGCACCACTGGCAGGCTGCGACTGCGGCAGCACTCGACCCGACGACAGCCCCGCCACCATAAAGAATTTCCGACTCTAGAGGCAAGCGATGAGATTGATTCTTCTGGGCGCTCCCGGCGCCGGCAAGGGAACGCAAGCGGCGTTCATCTGCCAGAAATACGGCATTCCACAGATCTCCACCGGCGACATGCTGCGCGCCGCCGTGAAGGCCGGCACGCCGCTCGGCCTGGCCGCCAAGCAGGTGATGGACGGCGGCGGACTCGTGAGCGACGACCTGATCATCGCGCTGGTGAAGGAACGCATCGCCCAGCCCGATTGCGCCAACGGCTTCCTGTTCGACGGCTTCCCGCGCACCATTCCGCAAGCCGACGCGATGAAGGCGGCCGGCGTGAAGCTCGACCTCGTGCTCGAGATCGACGTGCCCGACTCCGCGATCATCGAGCGCATGAGCGGCCGCCGCGTGCATGCGGCGTCCGGCCGCACGTATCACATCCACAACCATCCGCCCAAGGTGGAAGGCCAGGACGACGTCACCGGCGAGCCGCTGACCCAGCGCCCGGACGACAGCGAGGACATCGTGCGCAAGCGCCTGGCCACGTACCACGAGCAGACCGAACCGCTGGTCGCCTACTACGCGCAGTGGGCCGCCACCGGCGATGCGCAGGCCCCGCGCTGCCGCAAGATCAGCGGCACCGGCAGCGTCGACGACATCACCCAGCGCGCCCTCGCCGCCTTGGCGAACTGAACGCGGCGTTCCCGGTCCTGCGCAAGCCCACGTCGGCGACGGCGTGGGCTTTTGCTTGTCCGCCGGGACGGCATGCCTTTGCTTTTCCTCGCGCGGCCTTCCGGCGATAATTGACGTTTACGTTAACGTCAATCTCGCCGACCCGCCGTGCCCTGCGCCCGGCCCGGCACAGGAGCAAGCATGGAAATCTCGGGCAAGGTATTCATCGTCACCGGCGCGGCGTCGGGTCTGGGCGAAGGCACGGCGCGCATGCTGGCGGCCAACGGCGCCAAGGTGGTGCTGGCCGACCTGCAGGAAGAGCGCGGCCAGCAGGTCGCCGCCGAACTGGGCCAGACCTTCGTGCGCTGCGATGTCACGCAGGACGCCGACGGCCGCCGCGTGGTCGAGGCCGCCAAGGGCCTGGGCAAGCTGATGGGCCTGGTCAACTGCGCCGGCATCGCGCCGGCGTCGCGCACCGTCGGCAAGACCGGCGCGCACGCGCTGGACCTGTTCGCCAAGGTCGTCACGATCAACCTGGTCGGCAGCTTCAACATGATCCGCCTGGTGGCCGAGGCGATGAGCGCCAACGAGCCCGAGTCCACCGGCGAACGCGGCGTGCTGATCAGCACCGCCAGCGTCGCGGCCTACGACGGCCAGATCGGCCAGGCCGCCTACTCGGCCAGCAAGGGCGGCGTGGTGGGCATGACGCTGCCGATCGCGCGCGATCTCGCCAAGACCGGCATCCGCAACATGACGATCGCCCCGGGCATCTTCGGCACGCCGATGCTGTTCGGCATGCCGCAGGACGTGCAGGACGCCCTCGCTGCGAGCGTGCCCTTCCCCAGCCGCCTGGGCACGCCGGCCGACTACGCCAAGCTGGTGCACCAGATCGTCACCAACGAGATGCTCAATGGCGAAGTGATCCGCCTGGACGGCGCGATCCGGCTCGCGCCGCGCTGAACGGCGCGCTGCGCGGCGCTTAAGCGCCACAGACGACGCGCCGGCTTTCGAATCGGCCGTCGTCGGATCAAGGGCACTCAGCCGCCTGCAGAATGCACCACGATCTCGCGGTTGCGTTGCGCTTCATCCGCCAGTTCGTGCTGCGTCTGTGCCCTCTGCGCCTCGTCTCCCGGCGACTCGGTGTGGCACATGTTGCGCGGTATCGTCGAACCCGTCGGTAGCTCGCGGTGGCACACGACTTTCGGCTGTGGCGGAGCGGCCGCAGTTTGCACGGCGACGCCCGAGGCCGCAACTGCCTGGGGCGTGGAAGCGGCGTCAACGGCGAAAGCGGAAGCAATGAGCCCCAACAGGGCGGTCGAGACAAAAAATGCGCGCATGAAAACTCCCTGAAATTGAAGTTGTGGATGTTAGGCGCCGGCCCCGGATTTGAACTCAGGGCAATACCTTAAAGACGGTATGTACGAACGCTGGGAAGCGTTCCGAAGAGTCTTCGATGAACAGGCGATGCCCCGACGTGGGCGCACATGAAAAAAGGCGCAAAGCACCCAAAGGTGATTTGCGCCTCTCGGCAGACCAGTGCGTCGAATTCGACGCACTGGGATGCTGTGGACTTCTTAGAAGCTGTACGTGGCGCGGCCGTAGTAAGTGCGGCCGATGATGTCCGAGAAGCGGGGATCGTAGCCGGTCTGGAACAGGCTCGTCTGGTACGAATACGGCGGCTTGCTGTCGGCGAGGTTGCGCACACCCAGTGTGAACGCGAAGCCCTTGGACATCGCGTACGTGCCGAAGAGATCCATCGTGGTGTAGGCGCTGACCTTATAGGCCGGGTTCGTGATGGGACCATTAGGACCCGCGCCGCCGAAGGTACCCTTGGCCTCGTTATAGCCCGTCTTGTAGTGAATCGCGAGACCCACCGAGAACGGATCCAGGTTCCAGTTGATCGTGCCGTTGTGCGTCCAACGGAAGATCGGACCGGATCCGGAGTAGATGCCGGTGTTCTGGATGTAAGGACCGCCCTGGAAGTTCTGGTACTTGTAGCTATGAACCCACGTGCTGTTCAGGTTGAAGTTGAAGCGGCCGATGCTGCCCGCGTTCATCTTGTAGCCCAGGGCCATGTCCACGCCGTCCGTGCGGACACCGCCCAGGTTCTGGTTCAGGTCGTTGACGTAGCCGCAACGGCCGGCTGCGATGCCCCCGGGCGCGCAGTCCAGGCTGGAGATCGAGAGCTGGCTGCTGGCGTTGTAGTTGTAGTACTGACCGAAGTTGCTGTACAGCTTGGGGTCGAACAGCGTGTTGTCCGGCAGGGCACCGATCTGGTTGTTGTAGCGGATGTTCCAATAATCGAATTCCGCCGTCACGTTGTCGATCGGCTCGATCACCGTGCCCAAGTTGATGCTGTGCGAGCGCTCGGGCTTGAGCTTCAGGTTGCCACCGGTAAGCTGCTCGAACTGCTGGTTGCAGGCATTGGCGTAGCTGGGAGCGGTAGTGCTGCAGACGCCGGTGTTGGGATCGGTGTAGCGCGGATCGTTGTCGCCGCCGTCCGAGTTGCCGTACGCCTGCGAAGCGTGCAGTTCATACAGCGACGGCGCGCGGAAGCCCGTCGAGTACGAGCCGCGCACGAGGAAGCGCTTGGAGGGCTCGAAACGGAAGCTGACCTTCGGGTTGGTCGTGCTGCCGAAGTCGCTGTAGTGGTCGTAGCGCGCGGCCAGGGTCACGTCCAGCGTCTTGAGAAGCGGCAGGTTCCACTCGAAGTAGCCGGCGTAGACATTGCGCGTGCCACCATTGTGCGACGTCGGATCCAGGCCGGTCGACACCTGCACGGCGTCGCCGACGGGGAAGTTGACGGAGCTGCTGAAGATTTCGCGACGGCCTTCGAAACCGAAGGCGATTGCGCCGGGGTGGCCGGTGTTCAACCAGTCGGGCAGGTCATGGCTGACGTGGCCGTCGATCGTTTCGACCTGGCCGGTGCCGCTCTGGAGCACGCCGGTCACGTTCGCGGCGTTGAGCACCGCCGCGCCGGCAGCGGTTTGCGCGCCGAACGGGTTGACGGCGTCGCTCAGCACGTAGTTTTGGTCCACAGCGCTGAACGGCGCCAGGATGTTGATGTTGGTATAGCCGTGGGTCAGGATGTCCTTGGTCGTGTTCTGGTTGTGCGCCAGACCGATTTCGTAGTCCCAATCCTTGATCGTGCCTTCCATGCTCGCGACGATGCGGGCCTGGTCACCGACGTTGGTGTCTTCGCGGTAGCCGTTGAAGGTATCGCGCCAGAACAGCGTGAGGTCGCCATTCGGCGCGCCGGAGACCTGCGACTGGTCGGCACTGATCGTGATGCCGGGGGGCAGCGGCGTGATGCCGTGGCCGGGGAAGTACGGATTGGTGGTGGCTATGTTGATGCCGCCGTAAGGCACCGGCGCCGTGATCGCGGCTACCTTGCTGTGGGCGACGAAGGCCTCGACGTTGAACGTGTTGTCGGCGTTGACCTTGAACGAGGCCTTGCCGTAGCCGGAGATACGCTCCGAAGCCGGCACCAGACCGATGAAATCGGTCGTGACTTCGCCGCACTGGTTCGCCGTCAGCGGGCTGCTGGTCTTGCCCTTCTGGTACAGGTGATTCGCACCCGTGCAGTTGCCGGCATCGAACGGCGTGGCCACATAGGTTTGGGTGCCGGTCGGATTCGGGTACTGGTCGACGGTGCCGAACCATGTGGCCGGGAACGTGGAGCTCGACGGGCCGAAGAAGCCAGTACTCTGGTATTTGGCCTGGTTGCCCGGTCGCTGCGAGGACATGACGGCGCCCTGCTTCTGGAAGTCGACGACGCCGAAGACGTTGAGGCCATCCTTGTCCAGGTCGCCGAAGCCGAAGCTCATGTTCGCCGAGTGCTGCGAGCCGCCCGGATGTTGCGGAGCGTCGAGGCCAACCGAGATCGAACCGCCGCGGAAGTCCTTGCGGGTGATGAAGTTGATCACGCCCGAGATGGCGTCCGTGCCGTACAGCGAGGAAGCACCGTCACGCAGCACTTCGACACGCTCGATCGCGGCGAACGGGATCATGTTCAGGTCAGGTGCCGAGCTGTCGAGCGCCTGGTTGGCGATACGACGGCCATTCAGCAGCACGAGCGTCTTGTTCGCGCCCAGGCCGCGAAGATCCGCGAAGGACGCGCCGCCGGTGCTCGCGCCCACTGCCTGCGCGGAAGTCTGCTGGACCTGTGCAGCGCTGATGTTCTGGAGGATTTCCTCGACGGTCGTGACGCCCATCTTCTTCAGGTCGTCCGCCTTGATGACGGTGACGGGAACGGCCGTCTCGGCATCGACGCGCTTGATCGACGAGCCCGTGATTTCCACGCGCTGAACATTGGTGTCTTGGGCGAAGGCGCCCGGGGCGACGGCGAGCAGGCTGCTGCCGAAAGCCAAGAGAAGACCAGAACAGATCTTCGTACGTTGAAACATGGGTTCCCTCCTGAGGGGGTGGAAAGGTTGATCGATAGACCCAGCTCCAAAGCAAGTCACAGGCCGGTTTGTGAACGGCTGATGAACAGGCCAATAAAGCTTGTGAAAAGATTGTCCATGAAGCCTGCGCTCGACTCACCAACAGAAACGCGTTTCGAACGTTTTCCCTAAGCAAACTGTTGCGAGAATGCAGCGAAACAGATTTGTTTCCGGGGCGCATGGAAATGTGATCCGCCCGCGCTGCGACAACGCAGAAACACCGCCTAACATGCCCCGCCCGGATCGGCCCTGGCAAAGCCGCCAAATCGCCCGCAAAGAGTGCGTCTTTCAGCGCGGAAACGCACACCCGGCCACGACGACGCGCCTCAGGCGCGCCGCCAGTTGCCTAGACAGGATTGGTCAGCCCGGCAGATCGAGCCGCGGCACCGCGTCGATCAAGGCGCGCGTGTAGGCGTCCTGCGGATGCTCTAGCACCGACACACTGTCGCCCTGCTCGACGATTCGCCCCGCGCGCATCACCGCGACACGATCGGCGATGTACTCGACCACGCCGATGTTGTGCGTGATGAAGAGATAGGACACGCCCAGCTCCTGTTGCAGCTCGTATAGCAGGTTCAGGATCTGCGCCTGCACCGAGACGTCGAGCGCCGACGTGGGCTCGTCGCAGACGATGAGCTTGGGCTGCACCGCCAGCGCGCGCGCGATCGCGATGCGCTGGCGCTGGCCGCCCGAGAACTCGTGCGGATAGCGGGCCAGCGCGTCGCGGCGTAGCCCGACCTGGTCCACGAGCTGCTCGATGCGCTTGCGACGCGCGCCCGCGTCCACCTCGGGCAGCAGCGAGATCATGCCCTCGTCGAGGATGTCGACCACGCGCATGCGCGGGTTCAACGAGGCGAACGGATCCTGGAAGATGATCTGGATGTCGCGCCGCGCCTGCGTCAGCGCGGTACCCGACAGCTCGAACAGGTTGCGCCCCTGCAGCAGCGCCTGCCCTTCGAACGTGGCGCTGCCGCGCAGCAGCTGGACGACGGCCTTGCCGGTGGTGGTCTTGCCGCAACCCGATTCGCCGACGAGCGCCAGCGTCTCGCGCTCGGCCACCGAGAACGAGATGTCGTCCACGGCATTGAAGAACCGCTTGCCGCGCTGCAGCAGGCCCGAACGGATCGGAAAGCGTACGCACAGGCCCTTGACGTCCAGCAGGGTGCCTGTCGGCGCCGCCACGGCGCGATCCGGGGCACGCACGGTGTCGACGCGGGTCGATGCGCCCGCGTCCGGTGCAATCGATGCACCAGGAGTGAACAGCAGGCACCGAACCGAGTGCAGGCTGCCCGCCTGTTCGCGCCCGGAGATCTCGGTGAGCTCGGGCACGGTGCTGGCGCAGTGCGCCATCACGCGATCGCAGCGCGGCGCAAAGCGGCAACCGCCGAACTGCTGGGTCAGGACGGGGACGGTGCCGGGTATTGCCTGCAGCGCCTGGCCACGGCGGCGGGCGTCGGGCAACGCGCGCAACAGCGCACGCGCATACGGATGCCTGGGGTCGGCGAAGAAATCCTCCGCCTTCGCGACCTCGATGATCTGGCCGGCATACATCAGGGCCACGCGATGCGCCATGCCCGCGACGACGGCCAGGTCATGCGTGATCAGCAGCAGGCCGAGGCCCTGCTCCTTCTGCAGTTCCTTGAGCAGGTCGAGTACCTGGGCCTGTATCGTGACGTCCAGCGCCGTGGTGGGTTCGTCGGCGACAAGGAAGTCGGGCTCGGTCGCCAGCGTCATCGCGATCATCACGCGCTGCTTCTGGCCGCCGCTCATGCGGAACGGGTAGTCGTCGATGCGCCGCTCGGGCTCGGGAATGCCGACGCGGCGCAGCCACTCGATGGCCTTCGCGCGCGCTGCCGAGCCGCGCAGCGCCGTGTGGGCCTCGATCGCCTCGACGATCTGCGCACCGATCTTCATGACCGGGTTCAGGCTGGTGGACGGCTCCTGGAAGATCATGCCGATGCGCCCGCCGCGCACCGCGCGCATGCCGGCCTCGGACAGCGCGAGCAGGTCGTCGCGATCCAGCCGCACGTCGCCGCCGGTCACGCGGCCGTTGTCGGGCAGCAGACGCATCAGCGCGAGCGCCGTCATGCTCTTGCCGCAGCCGGATTCGCCGACGAGCGCGAACGTCTCGCCGCGCTGGATGGACAGGGTGAGGCCGTCGATGGCCTTCACGAGTCCGAGTTCGGCGTCGAGCGCCACCTTGAGGTCCTGAGTCTGGAGCATGCTCGTCGTTCCTAGTTCGGGGCGACCGGCTTGCGCGCGAGGCGCGGGCGGAACGCGCGGGCGCGCGGGTCGAACGCGTCGCGCACGCCGTCGGCGAACAGATTCACGGCCAGCACCACCGTCACCATGAAGCCGAACGCGGCAGCGAAGCTCCACCACACCACGGGGTCCAGGCTCATCTCCTTGCGCGCCAGGTTGATCATGCCGCCGAAGCTGTTCATCGACGGATCGACGCCGACACCCACGTACGACAGCACGGCCTCGTAGAGGATCAGCGACGAGAAGTCGAGCACCGTGACGATGAGCATCAGGTGGGCGACGTTGGGAAAGATGTGGCGCACCATGATGCGCGTCGAGCTGACGCCGAAGGCGTTCGCGGCCTGCACGTAGTCGAGCTCGCGCAGCTTCAGCGTCTCGGCACGCAGCAGTCGGCACAGGCCAGCCCAGCCGGTCAGGCCCAGCACCGCGCACAGCAGGAACAACTTGACATCGGCCCGCTCGACGCCGGTCTCGAACATGTCGGGGTGCTTGTCGAGGAACACCTGCACCATCAGCACGCAGGCCGCGATCAACAGGATGTTGGGCACCGAGGACAATACGGTATAGAGGTACTGGATCACTTCGTCGACCCAGCTGCGGAAATAGCCCGCCATGATGCCCAGCACCACCGCGAGCGGCAGCGTGGCGATGGTGGCCAACGAGCCGATGACGAAAGCCGTTCGGATGCTCTTGAGCGCCTGGTACAGCACGTCGTTGCCGGTGGTGTCGGTGCCCAGCACGTGATAGACGCTCATCAGCGACGCCGTCATTCCGATCAGCGTCGCCAGCACCATCACTGTCCACAGCGCCGCGCGCCAGGGAATCTCGCCCTCATTGCGCCAGACGCTGCTCGCGGTGTCGACGAAGCCGGCGCGACGGCTGCGCGCCACCAGGCCGATGAGCGCGAGCGCGGCCAGCGCGGCGAACACGAGTCCGCGCAGCAGGCCCACACCGCCGCGCGACAGCAGGTCACTGCGCCACTGGTGTTCGGGATCCGACAGGTGCGCACCGCCGTGCAGCAGGCGCGGCGCCATGCGCACCATGCGGCCGTTGACGGACACGGTGTCCATCGTCAAGCTCACGTAGTCGAACGGCCGCGAGTAGGTGACCTCGCGCGAGTCGATCAGGTCGGACAGCACGAGGTCCAGCAGCGAATGCGCCTGCGCCTCGTACTGGACCGACCCCGCCGGCGCGCCGGCCGTCGCGCCCAGGCGCAAGCGGTAATGCACGCTGTCGGCGAGCGTCAGCAACAGGCACAGCCCGAGCACGAGCGCAGAACACATGGCCGGCGCGTCGCGGAACACGCGGCGCCAGCTGGCCGCGAGATTGGGCGAGCGCACGACGGCCATGGCGTACGCCAGGAAAAAGACGACCAGCGCCCAGATCGTGACGTCCGTCCAGAGGGGTACGAACTTGAACATTCTCTTCAGCCCAGGCGGACCCGGGGATCGACCCAGGTGTAGACGACATCGATGAGGACGTAAGTCGCGATGTAGAGGAGCGAGCCGACGAACACCATCGTGCGCACGACGGCGAAATCCTGCTTCGTGATCGCGTCGATCACGTAGGCACCGAGGCCCGGCAGCCCGAAGAAGCTCTCGAACACGAGGCTGCCCAGGAACACATAGGGCAGGTAGGAGCCGGCGCTGGTCACGATGGGAATCAGCGCATTGCGCAACACGTGGCGCACGAGCACCACGGACTCGGCCAGGCCCTTGGCGCGTGCAGTGCGCACGTAGTCCTTGCCGATCTCCTCGAGGAACATGGCGCGGTACAGGCGCGCCTCGGTGCCCAGGCGCGACAGCAGCGACAGCGCCACGGGCAGCACCAGGAACTTGACCACGTCGAGCCCCGGCACATAGCCCGAGATCGGTGCAATGCGCAGCAGGCGCGAGAACATGAACTGGCCGACGATGATGTAGAACAGGCTCGAGATGGACAGCATCACGACGCACACGACCACGCCCCAGAAGTCGAGCCGCGTCTGGCGAAACATCACCAGCAGCAGCGCGAATGCTGTGCTGGCGATGACCTGCAGCACGAACAGCGGCACCGCCAGTTGCAGACTCACCCACATCCGCCGTGCCACCTCCGGCCCGATGTCACCGGCGCTTTCGGAGTCGGCCCGGCCGAAGCGGAGCTCGAACAGCGACACCGAACGGTCCCAGAAGATGGTGTCGGTCACGCGTTCGCTGCCCTGCTTCGCGTCGTTGATGTAGAGCGGCTTGTCGTAGCCGCGCTCGATCTTCCACTTGTCGATGAGATCCTGCGTGATGTGCTTGCCGCCGATGTTCAGGCGAGCCATGTCATCCGGCGTGTTGACGGTGAAGAACAGGAAGAACGTGAGCAGGTTGACGCCCAGCAGGATCAACAGGCCGTAGGCGAAGCGTCGGGTGAGATAGGAAAACATCAGGCGACTTTGGGGTTGCTTCGGGTGATGCCGAGGACTTCGCCGCGCGCATTGGTGCGTTCGCGGCGCTTGAAGCTGCGGTTGGCGATCAGCAGGAGCAGAGCGAACAGCACGAGCAACGCCACCATGGGCCACCAGATGGGCTTGTTCCAGGCCGCCTGGGCGCGGCGCCGCTCGTCGACGTCCAGGCGCAGGTAGCGCCCATGGTCGCGAATCAGGATCGCCGGCTTGGAGTTGTAGACCCAGTGCTGCACCGCGGCCGACGCGTACGGGAAATAGCCCCAGGCCCACGGCGCGTCCTTGCGCAGGATCGTGACCATCTGGTCGATCAGCGCCTGCTTCTGAGGGCCGTCAGGCAGGCTCTTCATCTGGTTGAACAACGCGTCGTACTCGGGGTTCTGGTAGTTGGACGTGTTCTCGCCGTCGGACACGCTCTTCGAATTCGGACCGTAGAACAGGATGAGGAAGTTCTCGGCGTCCGGATAGTCCGCGTTCCAGCCGGTCCAGAACACCTGATGCTTGCCCTTGCGCACCTTGTCCTGGAATTGGTTGTTGTCGGTGGCACGCACCTCGAGCTGGATGTCGAGCTTGGAGAACTGGCGCACGACCCAGTCGATCTCGATCTTGCGCTCCGGCGTGGGCAACGCGTAGAAGTCGTAGTTCAGCACCAGCGGACGGCCGGTGCGCACGTCGCGTCCGTCGGGGTAGCCCGCCTCCACCATCAGCTTCTTCGCCTCGTCGAGGGAGCGCCGCACCGGCACGCCGTTGACCAGTCGGTGGGTGATCGGGTTGATGCCCTCAGGCGTCTTCTCACGCGAGCCGAAGATTCCGGTCGGGATCGGCCCCATGGCGGTGGCGCCGGCGCGTTGCGGGAAGATCTTGGAGAACTCCTCCCAGTCGATCGCGATGGACACGGCCTCGCGCAGCTTGCGGTTGCGCTCCTGCTGCTCGGGCGTGTCGCCCTTGCCGATCACCGGATCGAGCATGTTGAAGCCGATCGTGTAGCTGTTGACGTCGTCGAAGCGATCGAGGCGGAAGCCCTTGGCGTCGTAGTCCTTGCGGATCTCCTCGGAGTTCTGCTTCTCGACGATGTACTCGAGGCCCTTGTCCGTGCGCTCGAACACCTCGAGGTCGTAGTAGCCCTGGCGGAACTTGGCGCGCTGGGGCACCTGCTCGCGCTCGCCGACGATCACGATCTTGTCGACGAACGGGGTCTTCTTTCCGCAGTCGTCGAGCAGGCCGGCTTCCTTGTCGCCCGGCGCGCCCTCGCAAGGATACGGCTCGCCGCGGTAGTTCGGATTGCGCTCCATCACCTGGAGGCGATCCTGGTGGTACTCGGTGAGCATGAACGGGCCCGTGCCGACCGGCCAGATGTCGTAGGTGAGGCCCAGGGCAGCCATGCCGGGTTGCGCGTAGAACTCATCCGCCTCCCACGGCACCGGGGCCATGAACGTCATCGCCATCCAGTAGCTCCACTGCGGATAGCGGCCCTTGATGCGAACGCGGAAGGTGTATTTGTCCGGCGCGGTGGCGCCTTCGAGGGGGAACTTGCGGAAGTCGAGGAACGGACGGTCGAGGCTGGATGGGTCGGTGCCGGCGCGCAGCCGCGCGTCCTCGCGCTTGATCGTGCCGCCGTATTCCTTCAGCCCGAGCACGTACTCGGAGAAGATGCCGTAGATGGGCGTGATGATGCGCGTGGTGGCGTGGCGCTTGAGCGCGTAGACGAAGTCGTCGGCCACGAGTTCGCGCGTGCCCTGCACCGGGAATTCGAGCGGCGACGAGCGCTGCCCGAGTTCGCCCGGCTTCAGGTGGTGATACAGGAAGTTGCCGGCGGCATCCTTGGCGAAGGCCGGATGCGGCTGGTACAGGATGCCGTGCTTGAGGTGGACGTCGTAGACGCTCTCGGCGATCTGGTCGCTGGGTGCGTCGTCGGGCAACTGCTTGCCGTCCTTGTCCAGGTAGCGCGGCTTGGCGACGTCCTCGGCCGCCTTGCCGATCAGCGTGTACGGTCGCTTCAGGTAGTGGTAGCCGTAGGGCGGCTCGTAGATCTGGTACGTGAAGGTGGTGTCGTTGGACCAGTAGGACGCCACCGAATCCATGTGGCGCGGCGACCCTTCCTGCATCGCACTGAACAGCGTGTTCTGACTGGCGGCGCCGCTTTCCCAGGGGCTGTTGTCGCAGCCGGCCAGCAGCAGCAGCAGCAACGCGCCGGCTACCCATCCGCCAACGCGACTCCAACGACCAAATACACCGCCCATGCGGATCTCCAGAACTCGAGCCGCGAACCCGAAACAGGGGATGACCCCGACGGCTCGCCAACAAAACAAAACCGCCTCCGGCAGCCATCGAGTTGTGCCCGAGGCCGCACGAGGCGTGCGCGCAAATTTTATGGGCGCCGCGCCGGCCCGCCCCTAGGGGTTTTCAGCCCTTGCTGCACCGCAACAAGCAAGGGCAGTGCCCATTCCCGTCAGCCTGCAGCAAGCCTGACTAGACAACCCTGTGCATCCCGCTCAGCGAGCATGGCCGTGGTCGGCATGACCATGGTCGTGATCATGCTCGCCGTGGTCATGGTGATGATGCGCATGATCCTCGTCCCAGCCGAGGAAGACGTCGCGGCCCTGCACCACCAGATGGCCCTTGACGCCGAACGGCACCGTCACCTTGGTCGGCACGTGGCCGAACGGGAAGCCGGTGAGGATCGGCACGTCCACCAGCGAGCGCAGGGTCGCGACCACGGTCTTCAGGCTGTAGCCGCGATCCAGCGGCGACTTCTTCCAGTCGGTGAATGCACCAAGCAGGATCGCCTTCTGCGACGCCAGCACCCCGGCCTGGTGCAATTGAAGCAGCATGCGTTCGACGCGGTACGGGTGTTCGCCGACGTCCTCGAGCATCAGCACCCCGCCCTTCACCCGGGGCCAGTGCGGTGTGCCCAGCAGCGAGCACAGCATCGTGAGGTTGCCGCCCCACATCAGGCCGCGGGTGTCCAGGCCGTCGAAGCCGGCCTCGGTGCGAAAGCCCACGGCCTCCAACGCCCCCGTCATCGCCTCGGCGAAGCAGTCGGGCGTCACCTCGTCGAGTTCGGGACGGCCGAAGTCGTCGCAGGCGAGCGGGCCCCACCAGCTGGGTGCCTTCTTGTGCGCCAGCAGACCCATCTGCAGCGCCGTCAGGTCGCTGTAGCCGACCCAGCGGGTGCCCGCTTCCACGCTCCTGGCCAGCAGCGTCCAGTCGATGCGGTCGAGCAGGCGCGTGAGCCCGTAGCCGCCCCGCGTGGCCAGCGCGACGTCCGGCTGCGCGCGCGCGACGCGGTGGATCGCCTCGAGGCGGATGTCGTCTTCGCCCGCGAATCGCTGGTGACGGGCCAGCGCGGCCTCGTCGATCGTCACGTCGAAGCCGTAGGTCTCGAGGCGCTTGGCGGCAAGGCGCAGCGGCGCGGCGTTGGCCAGCACGCCGGCGGGGGTGTACAGGATCAGCGAGGTCATCGCGTCGCTCCTCGTTGGTCTGGGGAATCGTCCGGGGACGGGGGATCGATCTCGGTGGCGACGCCGACCGGGATGGCATCGTCGTCCGAGGCTGCGATGACGTCGGCCACGGGGATCGCTTCGTCGTCGGCCGGCGCCGGCGCGGCCGAAGTCAGCGCCGCCTGCCGGGCCTTGTGCGCGGCGCGCCGCTCCGCGAAGAACTCGCGCAGCAGCGTGCCGCATTCGGCCTCCATGCAACCGCCGACCACGGTGGTCTGGTGATTGAGCTGCGGCAACGCGAACAGGTCGACGACCGAGCCCGCGGCGCCGGTCTTCGGATCGCGCGCGCCGAACACCACGCGCTTGAAGCGCGCATGGATCAGGGCCATGGCGCACATCGCGCAGGGCTCCAGCGTGACGACGAGGGTGCAATCGGGCAGCCGATAGTTGTCCAGCAACTGGGCCGCATGGCGCAAGGCCACCAGCTCGGCATGCGCGGTGGGGTCGGTGGTGGTGATCGGCCGGTTGTAGCCGGTGGCGACGACCCGCGGCACGCCGTCGGCGTCGTCGCGCAGGATCACCGCGCCCACCGGTACTTCGCCGACCAGCCACGCGTTCTGCGCCTGGTCGAGCGCCTGGCGCATCGCACTCTCTTCAGCGGGGCTGAACGGCGGCGGCAGGTCTGCGGCGGCAGGTGGCAAAGGCGTGCTCAAGGGGATCGCGGCGCTCAACGCGTGCCGTCTTCGCCGGCGCTCGCCGCCTGGTCGGCCGTGTGCTGCGCCTCGGCCTTCATCGCCTTGTCGAGCTCGCGCTGGTACTGCGCCACGCTGGGCGAGCTGCTGCCGCCGAACGGCGCCGACGCCGCGTCGGACGCCGCCGACGCGGGCAGGAAACGCTTGCTGGCCTGCAGCTGGCTGCGCATAGCCAGCGCGACGACGGCCAGCACGATCAGCAAGGACGCAAAGGTGAGCATGGCTCTCATGGCATGGCTCGATGGCGGATTCAAAGGACGCATTATCGTTGCACGGCGGCAATGCCCACGGCGACGATGCACCCGCACTTGCCTGGCTACGATGAACGCCTTCCATCAACGCCGATCGAACGCCATGACCCAGCTCCAAGACATCCCCGTCGCCCGCATCGACGGCCAACCCGCCAGCCTCGGCGCCTACGCCGGCAAGGTGCTGCTGGTGGTCAACGTGGCCTCGAAATGCGGCCTGACGCCGCAGTACGAAGGCCTGGAGAAGCTATACGAGGACAAGCGCGCGCAAGGCCTGGAAGTGCTCGGCTTTCCGGCCAACAACTTCGGCGCGCAGGAACCCGGCACGGACGCCGAGATCAGCGAGTTCTGTTCGCTCAACTACGCCGTCAAGTTTCCGCTGTTCTCCAAGATCTCGGTGCTGGGCGCCGACCAGCATCCGCTGTACGCCGGCCTCACGGCAGCCCAGCCGACGGCGATCGGCGACGGCCCGTTCCGCGAGCGGCTGAAGGGCTACGGCATCGCGCCGACGAATCCGGTCGACGTGCTGTGGAACTTCGAGAAGTTCCTGGTCGGCCGCGACGGCCGGGTCATCGCGCGCTTCGCGCCGGACGTCACCGCGGATGACCCGCGGCTGGTGCAGGCGATAGACGAGGCCCTGGCCGCCTGAGCTTCAGAGTTCCAGCGGCCAGCAGCCGAGCACTTCATGTAGATGCTCGCCTTGATGGCTGTCGATCAGCACGAAGTCGCGGGCCGTCCATCGGATAGTCTCGATCGGCGTCTCGATCATCCGGGCTCCGTGGTACGACACGGTCATGTGAGGCTCGAAGCTTCTCGGAACGGCGCGCTTTCCCAAGCCCGCGAGCGCCGCCCCGAACGCATGGTCAAGCGCGCGGACGGCCGCGACGGCCGACTCGGCGCTCGCCTTCAGAACGAGTGGCTGGCCGCTGCCGCCAAAGGTCGCGACGCGGTCGAACACGACCTCGAAAGGCGCCATCCGCACGGACGCCGCAGCCGTCATCCAGCACTCGACGTCCGACATCGGAAAGACATCGGCATATTCGACCATCAGGCGCAACGTGACATGCAGGCGTCCAGGTTCGAGCGGCTGGCCGCCGACCGAGAGCCGACGGTCGTCGTCCGCCGCCCGCGCCGCGATGTGCGCCGCCTCTTGCGCCGAGGGCCGCAGCGCGAAGAACACCTTGTGCAGACGCGCCTTCGACACCCTCCGGGTCTGCGGCGGTCGCGTCGGCCCGCGCCCGGGCGGCGGCGGGAACAGCGAGAACTGATCGCTCACCTCGACGTCCTCTGCCTCACTCCCACTCGATCGTCGCAGGCGGCTTCGAGCTCACGTCGTAGGTGACGCGGTTGATGCCGCGCACCTCGTTGATGATGCGCCCCGACACCTTCTTCAGCAGCCCGTACGGCAGCTCGGCCCAGTCGGCCGTCATGAAGTCGCTGGTCTGCACGGCGCGCAGCGCGACGACGTAGTCATAGGTACGGCCGTCGCCCATCACGCCGACGCTCTTGACCGGCAGGAACACGGCGAAGGCCTGGCTGGTGAGCTCGTACCAGTTCTTGCCCGTCGCGCCGTCCTTCCAGTTGCGCAGTTCCTCGATGAAGATCGCATCGGCGCGGCGCAGCAGGTCGGCGTACTCCTTCTTCACCTCGCCGAGGATGCGCACGCCCAGGCCCGGACCGGGGAACGGATGGCGGTAGACCATCTCGGGCGGCAGGCCCAGCGCCACGCCCAGTTCGCGCACCTCGTCCTTGAACAGGTCGCGCAACGGCTCCAGCAGCTTCAGGCCCAGCGTCGCGGGCAGGCCGCCGACGTTGTGGTGGCTCTTGATCGTGGTGGCCTTCTTGGTCTTCGCGCCGCCGGACTCGACGACGTCCGGATAGATCGTGCCCTGCGCCAGCCACTTGGCATTGGCCAGCTTCCTGGCCTCGGCCTGGAACACCTCGACGAACTCGCGGCCGATGATCTTGCGCTTGGCTTCCGGGTCGGTGACGCCGGCGAGATGACCCAGGAACTGCGCGCTGGCGTCGACGTGGATCACCTTGGCATGCAGGCGGCCGGCGAACATCTCCATCACCATCTTGCCTTCGTCCAGGCGCAGCAGGCCGTGGTCGACGAACACGCAGGTGAGCTGGTCGCCGATCGCGCGATGGATCAGCGCCGCGGCGACGCTGGAATCGACGCCGCCGGACAGACCCAGGATGACTTCCTCGTCGCCGACCTGCTCGCGGATGCGCTTGACGGCCACTGCGACGTGGTCGGTCATGATCCAGTCGGGCCTGGCGCCGGCGATGTCCAGCACGAAGCGGTTCAGCAACGCGCGGCCTTGCACGGTGTGCGTGACCTCGGGATGGAACTGCACGCCGTAGTAGCCACGCGACTCGTCGGCAATGCCCGCGATCGGGCAGTTGCCCGTGCTGGCCATCAGCTGGAAGCCCGGCGGCAGCCTGGTGACCTTGTCGCCGTGGCTCATCCAGACCTTGAGCATGCCGTGGCCTTCGGGCGTCGTGAAGTCCTCGATGCCGTCCAGCAACTTCGTGTGGCCGTGCGCGCGCACCTCGGCGTAGCCGAATTCGCGCTCGTGCGCGGGCTCCACCTCGCCGCCCTGCTGCACGGTCATCGCGAACATGCCGTAGCAGATGCCCAGCACCGGCACCTTCGAATCCCACACCGCCTGCGGCGCGCGCAGCTCGGCGTCCTCGTAGGTGCTCGCGTGGCTGCCCGACAGGATGATGCCCTTGGCGCCGAACGAGCGGATGAACTCGTCGGAGACGTCGTTGGGATGGATCTCGCAGTA
>FTKD01044668.1_pt1 | contig 59371 bp, 43 predicted proteins | sample 1658191 | NCBI WGS metagenome assembly FTKD01 (sample SAMEA3914808, study PRJEB12502) | metagenome | biome: forest; material: soil | place: Canada | collected 2011-08-03 | depth 0.3 m
CGTTCGTCGGCAAGGAGATCGCCAAGCTCGATCGCCCCGAGCTGACCGCCGCCAAGATCATCGTCTCGGGCGGCCGCGCGATGGGCTCCAGCGAGAAGTTCAACGAAGTCCTGACGCCGCTGGCCGACAAGCTGGGCGCCGCCCTCGGCGCCTCGCGTGCCGCCGTCGACGCGGGCTACGCGCCCAACGACTGGCAGGTGGGCCAGACCGGCAAGATCGTCGCGCCGCAGCTGTACGTGGCCTGCGGCATCTCGGGCGCCATCCAGCACCTGGCCGGCATGAAGGACTCGAAGGTCATCGTCGCGATCAACAAGGACGAGGAGGCGCCGATCTTCTCGGTGGCCGACTACGGCCTCGTGGCCGACCTGTTCGTGGCCGTGCCGGAACTGATCAAGGCCCTGTAATCGGCCTGAGTTGTACGACCCGGGGGCGCTCACCAGAGGCGCCCTTTTTTTGCCAGTTGGAGACAGATATGACCTACCGCGCCCCCGTCAAGGACATGCTCTTCGTGATGAAGGAGCTGGCCGGCATCGATGAACTGACCAAGCTTCCCGCGTTCGGGGACGCCGGCTACGACACCGCGCAGGCGGTGCTCGAGGAGTGCGCCAAGTTCAACGAGGACGTGGTCGCGCCGCTCAACGTCGAGGGCGACCGCAACCCCTCGTATTTCAAGGACGGCAAGGTCATCGCCACGCCCGGCTTCAAGGAGGCGTTCAAGCAGTTCGGCGAGGGCGGCTGGCAGGGCCTGCAGCACCCGACCGACTTCGGCGGCCAGGGCCTGCCCAAGCTGATCGGCGCCGCGTGCGGCGAGATGATCAACTCGGCCAACGTCAGCTTCGCGCTGTGCCCGCTGCTCACCGACGGCGCCATCGAGGCGCTGCTGACGGCCGGCTCCGACGAACAGAAGGCCACGTTCCTGCCCAACATGCTCTCGGGCAAGTGGACGGGCTCGATGAACCTCACCGAGCCCCAGGCCGGCTCCGACCTGTCGCTGGTACGCACGCGCGCCGAGCCGCAGCCCGACGGCACGTACAAGATCTTCGGCACCAAGATCTTCATCACCTGGGGCGAACACGACATGGCCGAGAACATCGTGCATCTCGTGCTCGCACGCGTCTCGGGCGCGCCCGAAGGTGTCAAGGGGATTTCCCTGTTCATCGTGCCGAAGTTACTGGTCAACGCCGACGGCTCGCTGGGCGCGCGCAACGACGCGCACTGCGTCAGCATCGAGCACAAGATGGGCATCAAGGCGAGTCCCACGTGCGTTCTTCAGTTCGGTGATCACGGCGGCGCGATCGGCACCTTGGTCGGACAAGAGAACCGTGGCCTCGAGTACATGTTCATCATGATGAACGCGGCCCGCTTCGGCGTGGGCGTGCAGGGCATCGCCGTGGCCGAGCGCTCGTACCAGCACGCCGTGGCCTACGCGCGCGACCGCGTGCAGTCGCGCCCGGTGGACGGCTCCATGAACACCGCCGCGCCCGTCATCCACCACCCCGACGTGCGCCGCATGCTGATGACCATGCGCGCCTACACCGAGGCCTGCCGCGCGATGGCGCTGGTGGCGGCGAGCGCGTTCGACGCGGCGCACGAGCATCCCGACGCGTCGGTGCGCGCCGAGAACCAGGCGTTCTACGAATTCATGGTGCCGCTGGTCAAGGGCTACTCCACCGAGATGAGCATCGAGGTGGCGAGCCTGGGCGTGCAGGTGCACGGCGGCATGGGCTTCATCGAGGAGACCGGCGCGGCGCAGTACATGCGCGACTCGAAGATCCTCACGATCTACGAAGGCACCACCGCGATCCAGGCCAACGACTTCGTCGGCCGCAAGACCGCGCGCGACGGCGGCACGGCGGCGCGCGCGATCGTCGCGCGCATCGGGGCCACGGAGCAGGCGCTGGCCGCCTCTGCCAACAAGGACGCGCAGGCCTTCGCGAAGCGCCTGACGGCCGCGCGCCTGGCCTTCCTCGACGCCGTCGCGTTCATCGCCGGCAGCGCCAAGGCGAGCCCGAACGCCGCGTTCGCCGGTTCGGTGCCGTACCTGATGCTGGCCGGCAACCTGGTCGGCGGCTGGCAACTGGGTCGCGCGCTGCTGGTCGCCGTCGAGCGCATCGCCGCCGGCGACGACGTCCCGTTCATGACCGCCAAGATCGCCACCGCGCGGTTCTACGGCGACCACATCCTCAGCAAGGCCGCAGGCGTCCGCGACTCCATCGTCGACGGTGCCGAAGGCTGTCTCGCGATGCCCCTGACAGCCTTCTGATTGGGCGCCTCGATACCGAAAGTTGACCGATGAACACCTGTCGCCTTGCGAGATCTTCATGCATCGTTCCGACATCGGCCGCCTGAGTCTCGGTTGTCCGTACTGGGTGTGTTCCTCCAACCACGAACCTCGCAACCAACATGACAGAAGCAGGTCTTCAGCCGTCAGTCGCTGTACTCGGGCAGGGAGAGATGGGCAAGGCGTTGGCGCGTGCCCTTCTCGCCGATGGCTTTCCGCTCACGGTCTGGAACCGGACGGCCGCGAAATGTGCGCCGCTGGCCGCGGCAGGCGCGCGCGTCGCTGAGTCGGCATCGAGCGCCATTGCCGCAGCCCAAATCATCGTGGTGTGCCTGGGTGACTACGCGTCCGTCTCGGGGCTTCTTCATCCCGACGACGTGTCGGCGCTCCTCAGTGGCAAGACGGTCGTGCAACTGACGACGCGCACACCGCGTGAGGCGCGCCTCGGCGAGGCCTGGGCATCTCGCCACGGCATCGTCTATCTCGAGGGCGCGATCCAGGGCTACCCGATGCATGTCGGAACCCCGGAAGGGGCGATTCTGTACGCCGGGCAGCAAAGGGCTTTCGACTCTGTTCGACCCGTTCTGCTTGCCATGGGAGGGCAGGCAACGTACGTTGGCGAAAGGATCGGCAGCGCAGCGGCACTCGACCTGAGCATGGCGGGCACGGTCGTGCCGGGGGCCGTGCTGGCGTTTCTGCATGGTGCTTCCATCTGCGAGGCGGAAGGTGCACCGATCGATCTCTTCTTCACGCTGGTGCAACGTCATTTGATGAACGGGCTGGTGCTGGACACCATGAAGGCCAGCGTCGACATGATCGCGCGCCGCAACTATGCCTACACGGGGCAGGGTGCGCCTCTCGATGCATGGATCGGCGGCCTCGAGATGGTCGGGCGATGTGTTCAAGAGGCGGGCGTCGATACGGTCTACCCCAATACCCTGTTGACGTTTCTTCGCGAAGCGGCTGCAAAGGGCAGCGGTCAGGACGAGATGCCAGCGGTCTTCGAGTGCTTCCGCCGGGGCGATCGGGTGACTATCGACGAGGAAGTCCAGCCGTGATTTCGCAGCGGCTGCCCTCGATCACATCGGAAGTCAGGCGCGAGCACGCGCGCCTGATCGCGGCTCGGGGCTTCGCGGCAGGCGTATGGCTTTGTGCATCTCAGTGTCTCGCGCAGTCTGTGCCTCAGTCTGTTATCGTGACCGCGACCCGAATTGCCACCCCGCCGTTTGATATCCCTGCCTCGATCGACTTGGTCACGGTGGCGCCGGACACGAACGACAAGCCTGCTATAAACATCTCTGAAGCGCTTGGCGGTGTACCGGGCCTGCTGGCGCGCGACCGGCAGAACTATGCGCAAGACGTTCAGATCTCCGTGCGCGGATTTGGGGCCCGGTCGACGTTCGGCATTCGTGGTGTGCGCTTGTACGTCGACGGCATTCCCGCGACGCTCCCCGACGGGCAGGGCCAGATCTCCAACGTCGACCTCGGCTCTGCCGCGTCCATCGAGGTCCTGCGCGGCCCGTTCTCGGCGCTGTATGGCAACTCCTCGGGTGGCGTGCTGCAGGTGTTCACCGGAGACGGCGTGGGCAGCCCGAAGCTGAGCATCGGCGCCAGTGCAGGCAGCGATGGCCAGCGCCGCTACGACAGCAAGCTCACCGGCACCGAAGGCCCGCTCTCCTATGTGCTGAGTGGCTCGCATTTTGAGACGGGCGGCTATCGCGAGCACAGTGCCGTCAAGCGCGACATCGACAACGTCAAGCTCGGTCTGCGCATCGACGACGCGAGCCGCGTCACGCTGATCGGCAATTCGGTACGGATTCCAGAGGCCCAGGATGCGCTAGGTTTGAGTCGCGCGGAACTCGAGGCCGATCCGCGCGAGGTAGATCCGTCGGCGTTGCAATTCAACACGCGCAAGACGCTCGCCCAGAACCAGGTTGGTCTGATCTACGAACGCCGGATCGACGCCGCGAACGAGCTGCGCGTGCTGGTCTACGCCGGGCACCGTCAGACCGAGCAGTTCCAGGCCATCCCGGTCGCTTCGCAGGCGAGCCCGCTCAACCCAGGAGGCGTCATCCAGCTCGGGCGCGACTATGAAGGCACCGATCTGCGCTGGACGACGACGGGCACCTTCGGCGCGCAGCAGGCCTCCCTGGTCGGTGGACTCGCCTGGGATACTCTGCGCGAACATCGCCAGGGGTATCAGAATTTCTCTGGAACACCGAGCGAGCCCGTTCTCGGCGTTCAGGGCGCGCTGCGCCGCGACGAGGTCAACCTCGTCGACGATCTCGATCCGTACCTGCAGGGCGAATGGCATCCAGACGAACGTTGGACGCTGAACGCGGGTGTTCGCCGCAGCAGCGTTCACTTCGAGTCGCGCGATGCCTATGTCGTGGGGATCAATCCGGACGACAGCGGCAGCGCCCGCTATTCCGCGACGCTGCCGGTCCTAGGCATTCTCTACGCTGTGCGCTCCGACGTGCATCTCTACGTCAGCGCTGGCAAGGGCTTCGAGACGCCCACGCTCAACGAACTTGCCTATCGCCCCAGCGGCCTGACGGGACTGAATTTCGACTTGAAGCCTTCGCGCAGCAACGGTGTCGAGCTGGGTCTCAAGACGCGACTGGAGACGCTGGGCGAGTTCGACGTCGCGATCTTCGGAACACGGACCGACGACGAGATCGTGACCTTGTCCAATACCGGCGGTCGCTCCACCTACCAAAACGTGGCTTCGACACGACGCATGGGTCTCGAAGTGGAGTGGAAGAAGCAGCTCGCCGACAACCTTGACGTGCAGGCCAGCTACACGCTGCTGGATGCGCAGTACACCGATGCGTTCCTTTCTTGTACGACGACGCCGTGCAACACGCCCGCGACGCCGATTGCCTCGGGCAATCGCATCCCGGGCATCGCGCGCAATGCCTTGTACGCGGCGTTGGCCTGGGCGCCGCCCCGGGGCTGGCGCGCAGGCGTCGAAGCGCGCTACCTGAGTCGCGTGGTCGTCAACGACACCAACTCGGACGCCGCGGCCGCGTTCGCTACCGCGAGCATCAGTACCGGTTACCTCCGGCCTGTCGGAGCCTGGCAACTCTCCTGCTTCGCCCGCATCGACAACATCACCGATCGCCACTACGTGGGCTCTGTGATCGTCAATGAGGGGAACGGCCGCTACTTCGAGCCGGCACCGGGCCGCACCTGGTTCGCCGGCCTATCGGCGGCCTATCGGTTCTGACCTGGGAGCCTCGTGTTGGCCTGGCCGACGCGTCCAGCGCGAGGATTCCTTGGTCGCTTGCCGTCGTGCGTCGAAATGATCCTCAAATTCAACCTGGTTTATCGATGAAAGTCTTAGTCCTTGGCGGTGGCGTTGTGGGTATCAGCACGGCCTACTATCTTGCTCAATCCGGAACGACGGTCACGCTGCTCGATCAACGGGAGAGTCCAGCTCTGGCGACGAGCTTTGCGAATGCCGGGCAAGTAAGTCCCGGCTATTCCACGCCTTGGGCCGCTCCTGGCATACCGCTCAAAGCGCTCAAGTGGATGTTCCAGAAGCATGCGCCTCTTGCCCTTCGCCTGGACGGAAGTCTCTTCCAGCTTCGCTGGATGGCCAAGATGCTGAAGAACTGCTCGACCGAGCGCTATGCCGTCAACAAGGAGCGGATGATGCGCGTGGCCGAATACAGCCGCACCTGTCTTCAGCGGCTCCGGGCCGACACCGGAATCCAGTATGAGCAGCGCACGGGTGGCACGCTGCAGTTGTTTCGCACTCAGGCGCAATTGGATGCGGTCGAGCGCGACATCGCAGTGTTGAAAGAGTGCAACGTGCCGTTCGAACTGCTGACCAGCGGACAGCTTGCAAATGCCGAACCTGGCTTGGCGCAGGCCGCCAACCGACTAACCGGAGGGTTGCGCCTGCCGAACGACGAGACCGGTGACTGCCACATATTCACGAACGAGCTCGCCAAGGTCGCACTTCGCATGGGTGTCCGCTTCAAGTTCGGCCAGGCCGTTGACGAACTCCTGGTCGAAGGTGGACGAATCGCGGGCGTGCGCTCCGGAAATGAAGTTTTCAAGGCGGATCGGTACGTGCTCGCATTCGGAAGCGATTCGCGGGGTGTCCTTTCGCCCCTTGGTATCGATCTTCCCGTGTACCCCGTCAAAGGATACTCGCTGACGGTGCCGCTGGTGGACGAGTCCCTGGCTCCGAAGTCGACGGTACTGGACGAGACCTACAAGATTGCCGTCACCCGCTTCGACAACCGAATCCGGGTTGGCGGCATGGCGGAACTGGCAGGCTTCGACATGCGTCTCGACCCGCGTCGTCGCGCCACGCTGGAGATGGTCGTGAACGATCTCTTCCCGGGTGGCGATGTTCGCAACGCGACGTTTTGGACGGGACTGCGCCCGATGACTCCGGACGGCACGCCGGTAGTCGGCGCGACTCGGTATTCGAACCTGTTCCTTAACACGGGACATGGGACGTTGGGCTGGACCATGGCGTGCGGCTCAGGCAAGCTCATCTCCGACATCGTTGCCGGTCGCAGGCCTGACATCAGTACCGACGGGCTGGCCATAGCGCGCTACACGGGAAGCGCGCGACGCCGACCCGCCAAGACGTTTTCTGCGACGACGTGAAATAGTTGTTGTCCAACACTATTCTTGAGACTAGCAGCATCGAGGCCAACCGTCGTGCACGGCGAGCCTTGACCGATCGGATCGCTTCTGGTGCTGCGCAAGTTGCGCTCGGGGATATGAGGGACTCGTCGGGTGTTGGGATCGTCTGCCGCAGGTCGCACTGCGTTCGCCCACCGCAGACTGCTCGATGACCGTCCTTGTGGAAACGTCGACTATCCTGTCCAAAGCGGCGACCTCGCCGCATGACATGGAGCCGTGCGGCAGATCGACACCAATCGTCCTGTCAGGACGCGATCAATGCGGCAATGTCCGAACCACCGAGGGCTCCTCGATAGATGCGGAATTCATCGATCAGGCCGTTGAAGTACGGATCCGCCGAATACTGCGAGCGTCCCAACCAGTTCTGGCTCGTGCTCCCCAGGCGGAACGGCGCGGACTGCATTGTCGTGTTGGTACCAGCCGCGTTGCCGTTGATATACAGCGTACCAACCGTGCCTGACAGCGTCACTGCGACGTGCACCCATTGCCCGGTTGGCAACGCTGCCGTGCTGTCGATGACCTGCTCGCCGTCTCCGCTGTTGAGCGTCATCGCAAAGCGTGCGACTCCGCTGCCGTTGCGGGCGGTGAGCATCATGTAGCGGTCGGTATCGGCGCCGAAATCGAACACGCGAGCCCAGTTGCTGGCGGCGTTCCAGTACACCCATGCCGCAATCGTGAAGTCCGCGACGTCGACCAACAGGTTGGCGGGCAGGCTGACATAGCCGTCGCTGCCATTCAGCGAGACCGCATCGCCCTTCTTGCCAGCCGACCAGGTCGCGCCGTTGACCAGCGTGCCGGCGTGCGCGTGACCGCTCGAATCGGAAGCTCCGGTGCCACTGCCCTCGTCGAAGGCCAGGTATGTGTGCAACTGCGTGGCTGTGATCGCCGCCACCTCGTTCGATGCGGCTGTTTCGCCCGACGGTGTCGTCGCGGTGACGACGTAGTAGTAGGTGCCCGCCGCGAGGCTGCTGTCCGTGTAGGTGAGCAGATCAGCGACGGCCGGTGCGACGGTTGCATAGGGTCCGCCTGCAGTCGTTCCTCGCTGAACCTTGTAGCTCGTCGCGTAGGCGCTTCCCCACCACGACAGGATGACCTGGCCACCGCTCACGAGCGCTGTGAGTCCACTTGGTGCGGCGCCGCTCACAATTGGATCGCGCGTGCACGTCAGGGTGCCGTAGCCCAACTGGTCGTACGAACCGCCCCCACCTCCGTAATCGTAGTTGCCGCCCTCCGGCGATATCAGGGCCGCGAATTTCTGGCAATAGGGCGCAGCCAGTCCCTTGCGGTTGACGTAGTGGTTGTAGATCAGGGCCCACTCGGGACGCACGTTGCCCTGGCCCGCGGTGGCGAAAACCGTGTCGTCGATGCCGGAGGCCTTGTAGGCGGCGAACGGCATCGTGTAGTACGTCGTCCCGGACTCGATCAGGTTGCCCTTGGCGACGTACTCGGCTCCAGCCAGGATGCGGTTGTTGTCGTACCCGTACAGGTCGACGCCCTGGTTCCAGGCCATCTCGCAGATGTTGGTCATCAGCGAAATGCTGAGCGTGTTGTGCCCCTGGTCGCGTCCGGACTCCTGAGTCTGTCCGAGGTAGCCGGGGTGGATGTAGTAGATCGCTTGCGAGATGCCACCGTTGCCGAGGCCGGTCTTGAAGTAGCTGATCGCCTCGTCGAATTTGGCCTGGTCGTCACACAGCACGCCGATGGCCAGGATCGAGGCCATGCAGCACAGCTGCCAGCTGGAATAGACCGTGAGGGGCGTGAGACTTTGGCTCAAGCCTTGATGGTTGGTCGGATAGAAGATATTGAGCATCATGGACTGGAAGCTGGCAAAGTCCGCCGCTGCCCAGCCCGAGTAGGCGCGCATGATTTCGCCGGCGTTCGCGAACTGATAGCCCTGGATGCCGGACGCGAGGAACGCGTCGATGGTGCCGCCGAACCCCGTGAGCGTGGACGACCACGCGTTCATGAGCCGCACGGCCTCGTCCGCATAGGCGGTGTCGCCCGAGATCTTCCAGCGTAGCGCGCAGGCATAGGCGGCGTGGACATCGTTGTACAGGAGATCGAAGTTCTCGGCATGCACGCCGTCGCTGCCGCGGTAGATCACGGGTACTGCCTGGGGTACCCGCGCCTTGTCGGCATGATTGTTCCCGATCAATCTGTTCCAGCTGTCGATCCACGGCGATGCGTTTGCCGCGACCTTGAGGCTCATTCGGTCGAAGTCGGCCTGGGTGTGCAGCAAGCCGGGATGCACGAACGCCGCGCTCGACGAACCACCCGTCGTTCCACTCGATCCGTTCGTCGATGAGCCGGACGACGATGCCGATGACGAGGAATGGCTGCCGCAAGCCGAGAGGCCCAGGGCGCCCAGGCCGGACAGAAATGTGCGACGCGAAATGGCATCGGGAAGTTGGATCGCCGTGTTGGTCGCGCTGGATGGTTGCGTCGAGATGCCGCCGTCGTGTAGTTCGGAGTGATCTGGGTAAGAGTTGTTCATGAGCGCGTTTTGTCAGGTTGAAGTCCCTGAGCAAGAAATGCGCCGCGGCCAGCGGATGTTGGTTGTGACGAAAGTTTTCGGCGCTCTCAGTCGAGCGGTCGCTCCACGACTTCGCCTGCCTGCCCTGCGCAAGCTCCTGACGAGGCGTGACGCCGTCGCCAGGAACGGCGCGACGCGGATCCGACGCTCCACGGCGACGGATTTGCAGAATGGCCGCTCAGGCGATCGCGATCGTCATCGTCGCCGCATACCCACTGGTCGTATCGCCGGTCAGCGACAGCATCTCGGTGCTCGTGCCGTCACTGAAGACGTTGTCGGCGGAGAAGCTCGTGACCGACGTGTTCTGACCCTTGGTGCACAGCGAGGAGTTGTAGACCGCAATCGTGATGTCGATCGGGAAGGCGGGCTGGGTCGTCGCGATCGCGGTGCCGGAAACGAGGCTGTCGTTCAGGTAGACCTGTGCGTGGACGTGTGTGATGCGTTCCGCGTACCAACCGGGATAGATCGTCGTGAATGTGACCTGGCCGTTCTGTCGGTCACCTGGACGCCACGCAGGAACTTGGTCGTCGTGCTGTCGGCGTTGGTGCTGTTGGCGTATCCGGAGTAGATGCCGTCCTTGTCGCAGTGCCAGATATAGATAGATGCCGGCGCCGCTGATGGGTGTGCAGCCATTGCTCAGGTCTCTTCCAGCGTGATCGTGAGCACAAGCGGCACGGCGGTCTTGCCTTCGGTGATGTGCTCGCGCGTGAGGATCGAGTTGGTCAGGATCGCGTACAGCGGGTAGGGACTATCGGTCTCGGTCTCGGTCTCGGTCTCGGTCTCGGTGGCGATGGCGGTGGCGGTGGCGGTGGCGGTGGCGGTGGCGGTGAGCGTGCAGCTACCCGCGGCCGCGACGGCTCGCGTTGCCGTGACGGTGTAGGTCGCGGTGGTCGGTCCGTCGGCCGCCGTGACGATGATGGAGATCGCGATGGTGTCTACGGCCACGGCCACGGCCTGGCCCGCGGAGGCGCTGCCGCTGGTCTACGCGCGCGCGTTGCGCGTGCAGCTGGCGGCTGCGGCGTGCGCGTGTTCGAACTGGCGCCGCCGCCGGTCGAGACCCGGTTGATGCGGGCCGAGTTAGAGGCCGAACTGGAAGGTACACAGAGCATGGCCGTCGAGGCCCTGGCGCGAGGTGCGATCGACGGCATCGAGCGCGGGAACGACGAGATCCGCCCCGGCCTGGCCAGCGTGCTGAAGACGATGAGCCGTATCGCGCCGGAGCTCATGTTCCGGCAGATGACGCGGATTATGAAACCAGGCAAGACCTGGTCGGCCTGTCCCGGCCTTGCGAGTGCCGATGACCCTGACACAGCCAACTTCGCCGGGGACGTCCACGACTGCGGCGCCCCGCAAGACCCACAACCAGCTTTGTCAGGTGGCGCCCCAAAGCGACAAATTCTGTCAGTCACCGAGCGACATTTCTTGGCGCTTAGATGCATTTCGTTTCGGCGATTTCATACGGCCACGTTTGTATCTGCGCGGTGCCAAGGCGGAGGGTAACGATTCATCTTTCCTTAACTTTGGCTCAACCTTTGCTTAGCGATGGATGAACGCTCTCTCGGGCGCATCTCCATTCAATGCCATCGGTCGTCGGAAGCAGCCAATGAAAATCGAGTCAATGCATGCCGATCACCGCAATCCTGCGCGCGTTCCTCGCAAAGTGGCTCTCCGCATCGCCAGCGGTCTGACGGTGCTTCTCGCGGGATGCGGTGGTGGCGGTCAAGGCGGTACGAGCACGGTGACGACGCCCCCCGTCGCGACCTCGGTCACGGCCAGTGCTCCGGCCTCCGGGACGACCTCCACGGCGACTTCGGGCGCGTCGCCAGCGTCAGCCGCGTCCAGCGCCGACCCGGCGGCGAACACAACGGCGACCGCGCAATACGTTCCGCTTTTCGCCGCCGGTACGCCGGTCATGGAGCAGATCCAGTACACCGAAGCGGATGGCACCCTCGTCACACGCGCCGGCTATCGCCCAACGCATCGACACGCCCGCGAGCGCGGCGAGTACTATTACATGGGCGGCGACTTCGACGTGGCCAGCGGCCCTAATCTGGTCGATGTCGGCCCCGGGGACTACTTCAACTGGCCCGAACTCTACTTCCAGTACCGGACGTTCGGCCTGTTGATTCGCGACGGCACGCCGGCCGGACGCTCGACGCTCGATGTCTACCAGGTCGTCAACCAGACGATCCCCTCGATAGACAACGCCTACATCCAGACCAGCCTCAACGTCTTCCGAGATACCACCGTGGGTACCTACGGCTGGAAGTACAACCAGGGCTTCACGAACACGAACCCGATCGAGAAGAACGTGCTGCCGGACAACCGGGCGGACCAGCCCGGCCAGATCTGCCTCTCCAGCTCCGCGCCGCTCGACTGCTACATGAACTGGCGGCTCACCAACAACTGGGAGACGAACGCGGCGTTCAAGACGGGCGATTTCTTCGAGATGACATCGGCAGGCTTCGTCGACTACGTCCACCGGAACAACGATCCGACCGACCCGCAGATATTCGCCAAGTACGACGGCGGCACGCCGCGGTTCTACTCGTTCGAACAGCTGTACACGGTAGGCAAAGGCATGGTGCCCTGGTACGGAACGGCGCCTGACCTTCACACGACGCCCCTGCCCGACGACGCCCTGCTGGGCGGCACGGCGAGCGTCAGCTACAACTACTCCGAAGAGCCATTCCGCGTCTTCCAGCAGTTCGTCAACAACATCGGCATCACGGACCTGCAGCGCTTCGTCGAAGGCCGGCGCCTGTTCCACACGTCGTTCCTCGACGGCCTGCATTCGGAGAACCCCACCATCAATCCTCCGATGACGGAGCACGTCAATCAGCTGGGTCCGCGTTTCAATGCCGTGCGTTGCCTCGGTTGCCACACGTTGAACGGGCGCAGCCTGGCTCCCAGCGCGGGCAACCAGATCAGCACGCTGTCGGTGCTGACCGCCGCGTCCAGCACGTCCACGTCGTTGACGCCCGACCCTGCCTACGGGATGAACATCCAGCAGCAGGCGCAGGATCCGAAGGCAACGGACTATTCCGTCTTCCTGCAGTCGTACACGCCCGTCACCCACACGACCGCGAGCGGCGAGGTCTTCCAACTGCAAAAGCCCGTGTACGGCTTCAAGGGACCGGTGCCCGCGCAATACTCGGTCCGCCAGGCACCGCAGGTCATCGGCGTGGGACTGCTCGAAGCCGTCGACGAGGCGACGATCCTGCAGCTCGCGACCACGCATGACGGCGTCACGGGCACGCCGAACTGGGTCACCGATCCGGAGACGGGCCAACGCCGCTTGGGCCGCTTCGGCTGGAAAGCCGCCAAGGCCAGCCTGCGCGACCAGGTCGCCGAGGCGCTGATGCTGGACATGGGCGTGACCTCGCCGATCTATCCGACGCGACTGTGCCAGCAGAACCTTGCCTCGACGGCGTGCAAGACAGCAACCCAGACGACCTCGGGGGCGACCGAGCAAGACCTTAAGAAGATCACGCAGTACGCCGAGCTGATCGGCGTACCCGCGCAGCGCAAGTACGCCAGCGGCTACGCGGCGGGATTGCGCGTCTCGCCCGAGCACAACGTCAATTCGGCCCGCATCGCCAGCGGCTCCACGTTGTTCACGCAAAGCGGGTGTGCCGCCTGCCACGCGACGCAGATGAAGACCGGCGCGAATCATCCGTTTGCCGAGCTGCGCAGCCAGACCATCCATCCTTACTCGGACCTGCTGCTGCACGATATGGGGCCCGGCCTCGCCGATACCTTGACGCAAGGCAGCGCGACTCCGTCGATGTGGCGTACGCAGCCGCTGTGGGGCATCGGGTCGCTGGCCTATGTGCAGGAGAGCGCGGCGGTCAACGCCGGCCCCGACCTCCCACATGATCCGCTGTCGATGCCAGTCTCGAACGCACGCTACCTGCACGACGGAAGAGCCCGCTCGATCTTCGAGGCGATCCTGTGGCACGACGGGGAGGCTCAGGCGGCGCGCCTGAAATTCGAGGCGCTCACCGTGGATCAACGCAACGACATTCTCGTGTTCCTCGGCTCGCTTTGAACCGCATGCAAGGCGTCCAGGGAGCCGCCGCCACATCGCCCGTCGAGCCATGCAACGTCGTTGCTGCGCGTGCCGGTGCCGGCCTCGCCGACCAGCGACCAGGGCAGCCTTGGCTGTCGAAGAACGAAACAACTGCGGATTTGAAGCAGCCACTCGCGACGGACTGCTTTGCCACGATCCACTTGGCAGCGCGCCAAGGAACCGAAAGCACGGTGCCGCCGGCTAGACTCTGGCGATGATTCCCTCCACCTCGATAGTTGGCCAAGCTCGCCATACGCCCCGCTGCAGGCTTCTGAACATGATGGCGCTGCTGATGGTTGTTTCAGTGACGGCTTGCACAGCGGGCGGCGCGCTCCGCTCAACCCACGAAGACAACGCAACTCCCACTCTGCCGATTCCGCGCGGGATCCCGCCATCGGCAAACTTCTACGCGGATCCGGATTCACAGGCTGCAGTTTGGCTGCGTAGGCATCCCGACGACCCCGTCGCCTCAGCGATTAGGACGGAGATCGTCGCCCATGCAGCCGCCCGCTGGTTTGGGGACCGCACCGTTGACGTTGGCCCCGCAGTTTCTCGCTACGTTGCGTCCGCCAATGCTTCGCAGCAGATACCTATCGTCGTTGCCTATGCCATCCCTCATCGTGACTGTGGGCAATACAGCAAGGGCGGTGTCGCCACGACCGAAGCCTATCAACAGTGGGTCTCTGCGTTCGCAGCCGGCATTGGAGCCAGCCGTGTAGTCGTTGTCTTGGAGCCGGACGCACTGGCGCAACTCGACTGCCTCCCGCCTTCGGCGCAGTCCGATAGGCTGGACCTTCTGCGATACGCGGCTACTCAACTAAAGAGTCGAGCGCCAAATGCTCTTGTCTATCTCGATATCGGGCATAGCGGGTGGCTGTCGGCGAGCGTGGCGGCGCAGCGACTACTCTCCGCCGGCGTCGTCGACGTACGGGGCTTTTCCATGAACGTCTCCAACTTCCAGACTACCGCCGACAGTAGGTCCTATGGGCGCGCAATCGCAGCCTTGCTACTCAAGCAAGGAGTTGCCAAGACGTTTGTCGTCGACACCAGCCGCAACGGTAACGGCCCTCTCGGTGCGCAATGGTGCGACCCGGCAGGCCGGCGACTTGGGGAAAGGTCAGCGGTGCATCAGAACGAAGAACCCGAGATGACCTTGTGGATCAAGAACCCGGGGGTAGGTGATGGATGCGCTGCTGCGGCTGGTACCTTTGTCCCAGCGTTGGCATACGGTCTGATCCACGGGACGTAGTTGGGGCGAACACAAACAAGTGACATGGCGCGGCCGCGCCTGGTCGCGGCTGCTGTCGGCCGAGATGGAATGGCACCGTCACTTCTGCCAACTGGGTGCGCCGGTAGTCGGGTGCACGCGCGTGCAGGAATGCTGGTGATGGCGACATGACTCCTGGCAATACTTCGTCAATGGCTACTCGCTGTCCTTCGCGCCAGCAGCGCTGCGCAGCCCCCCGCTGCGAGAGTCGACGATCCGCTGCCAGAGATCGTCGGTGACCCGCCGCGGGTGTTGCTTCGCACGATAGGCGACGACGGAGACCTCGATGTCCCATTGACTGTCGCCCAACGGCACCAGGGAGGAGAGCCGGCCCCGCTGGAAAGCGCTGGTGGCGAGCCAGGCCACGCCGTGGCCCTGCTCGGCAAGGTCGCCCAGCACGTCCGACATCTCGACTTCGAACTTGCGCTCGCCGAACAACGGTATACGTGCGTTCTCGATGGCGGTCTCCACCAGCCGCGCGAAGTAGCCGGACGGCGAGTACATCAGCAGCGGGATCGGCTGACTCGCCGACCCCGGGAACCGGAGCTCGCCGCTCTCCACCAGGCTGCGTGCGGCATAGGGCCGGATGACCTCGGTGTCGATCACGTGCCGATCGAAACGCGCCGGGTCGATCTGCACCGGATGCGCCGCCTGATGGAAGCCGATGAGCAGGTCGACGGAGCCGGCGGTGAGCGCGGATACCGTGTCGTGGACGCTGCCCACCTCGATGCTGCAGGTCAGCGCGCTGGTCGTCGTCCATGCGCTCCACCAGTCGGGCAGGCGTGTGGTCGCGAGCGCGTACGGCATCGCGATGCGGACGTGGTCGCGCGAACGATCGCCGCCGATCTCGGTCCTCGCCTCCGAGATCTGGTTGACGAGTCGGATCGCGACGCTGCGGAATTGTTCGCCCGCGTTGGTCAGTCGCGTGGGAAACGCGGTGCGATCGATGAGGCGCGCGCCGATCCATTGCTCGAGGGCCTGGATGCGCCGGCTGAACGCGGCCTGCGATACGTTGCGCAACTCCGCGGCGCGCGTGAAGTTGCGCACCTCGGCCAAGGTCACGAAATCCTGAAACCAGCGTGTATCCATCCCGTTGCTCCTGGCGCAAGTTTGCCTGCGTCGCTGCGACAGCCCCATGCGATGCGCGCATGGCCGATGCGCCGCACGCATGACGTCGCGATGTCAACATGACATTGGACGCCCTCTTTTACCTCGAACACCATCTCGCCATCGACTCAACCGACAGGAAGACGTGATGGATGCCAAGCTGAGAGACGCCGCCCGGGAATACATGATCCGCTACGGCGGCGATACGTTCCCCAACCTGTTCCGTAGTGCCCGGGGAGCCATCGTCATCGACGACACGGGCCGCGAGATCCTGGACTTCACGTCGGGCCAGATGTGCGCCACGATCGGCCACAACCACCCGGCCATCGTGCAGGCCGTGCACCGGGCCGGTGAGACGGCATTCCACATGTTCAGCGGCATGATTCCCGAGGTGGTTGCCGAACTCGCCGCCAAGCTCGCGAACGACTGGATGCCTGCGCCGCTGCAAAAGTCGATCTTCGTGAACACGGGCTCGGAAAGCAACGAAGTCGCGCTGCGAATGGCCAAGATGTACACCGGTGGCTACGAGATCCTTGCTGTCGGCGGCTCGTGGCACGGGGTGACGGGCGGCACCAGCGCCGTGTCCTTCGCTAGCGACCGCAAAGGCTACGGCGTGCACGTGCCCGGCGTGTTCGTGATGCCCGAGCCCAACGCCTACCGGCCGTACATCGAAGGGCTGGGCGCGGAGGAATCTGCCCTCGCTTGCCTGGAGATCGGCCTCAAGATGTACGACATGGCTTCGACCGGACGCCGGGCGGCCATCATCATCGAGCCCATCATCAGCGCGGGCGGCGTGCTGGTGCCTCCGAAGTCGTACATGCAGGCGCTGCGGCGGGCAGCTGACGAGCGCGGCATGCTGCTGATCTTCGACGAGGCGCAGACCGCGTTCGGCCGCATCGGCCACCGGCATGCGGCCGATTTCTTCGGCGTGGTGCCCGACATCATGAGCGTGTCGAAGACGATGGGAGGCGGCCTGCCGCTGGCGGCGACGATCACGTCCGCCAAGATCGAGCAGGACGTCCACGAGAAGGGCTTCACGTTCTACACGAGCCACGTCTCGGACCCACTGCCTGCCACGGTCGGCCTGGCCGTCCTGGAGACGCTCCAGAAAGAGAACCTCATCGAACGCGCACGAACGACCGGGGCTTACCTTCGTGGCCGCCTCCTGGAACTTCAGGAGCGCTACGAGGTCATCGGCGACGTGCGCGGCGAAGGGATGCTGCTCGGCGTGGAGCTCGTGAAGGATCGCCAGTCTCGCCTGCCGTTCCACGAACTCGGCGCGCTCACCACCAGGAAGTGCTTCGAGCTGGGCTTGAGCATGAACATCCGGCGTCGTCCGGAACGCGGCTCGGTGTGGCGGATCGCGCCGCCGCTCACGGTCTCGCATGACGAGATCGACCGCGGCATCGAGATCCTCGACCGGGCGCTGCGCGAAAGCCTCGCGCAGGTCTGAAGGTCGCCGCCCGGCGACGGGCTTCGCATCGGCGCCTCGTCGCCATTTCAGAGGATGATGATGACGCATTCCAAGCTGTTCCTGGCCGTGGCGCTCGCCACGGTCGTCACCGTCGTCTCGGGCCAGGAGACTGACACGCTCGCCAAGGCCAGCGCGTCGGGCGCCATCGTGATGGGGGTGCGCGAGTCGTCCGTGCCTCTGTCCTATGCGCTCGGACCGGACAAGTTCGTCGGCTATCACGTGGAGATCTGCGAGCGGGTTCTCGCCGTCCTGCTGCCCCAGGCGAAGATCAGGTACCAGGCTGTCACGTCGGCCAACCGCATCCCGCTGCTGCAGAACGGCACGATCGACCTGGAGTGCGGTTCGACCACCAACAACGCGGCGCGAAAGAAGGAGGTCGCGTTCGTCAACACGACCTACGTCACCGAGGCCCGGCTGGCAGTCAAGGCGAGTTCGGGCATCACGTCGGTCGAGCAGTTGAACGGCAAGAGCGTCTCCACCACGACCGGCACGACCCTTGTGCAGCGGCTGCGCCGGCTCGAGAAGACTGGCGTCAGCATGAACGTCGTCATGGCAAAGGATCACGCGGATGCGTTCCTGTTGCTGGAATCGGACCGCGTCGATGCCTTCGCAATGGACGACAACACACTCGCCGGACTCATCGCCACGTCCAAGAAGCCGGATGATTTCAGGATCGTGGGAAAACCCTTGGGAATCGAGCCGATCGCGATCATGATCAGGAAGGACGATCCTCGCTTCAAGACGGCCTTCGACGAGGCGCTAAGAAAGCTCATTGCCTCGGGGGAGGTCGAACGGATCTATGCCAAATGGTTCCTGCAGCCGATCCCGCCGGGCAACACCACCATCGCCATGCCCCAGAACTCATCGCTGAAGACCGCACTGTCCCGACCAAATGACGATCCCGCCGAGGCCTACAACCAGTGAATCCCGGAGGGATGCCAAGGCCGGCATGCGTTCGTGAACTTCAACGAGAGCGGCTCGATTCGCAGCACGCCGCGTCAAGTCGATAGAGGCTCTTAAGCGCTATTGCTCCGACACGAACTCCAGATTTCTAGCTGGAAGGAGTTGATAGCCGCATCCGCGGATCGTGCGTATGAGCCGAGAGGTATTCGCCGAGTCGCCCAACTTGGCGCGCAGTCGCGATACCACGAGGTCGACGCTTCGCTCGGTCACCATGCCCTTAACTTGTTGCGTCGCCTGGATCAATTGCTTGCGACTGAGCGCGACTCCAGGGTTTTGCGCGAAAGCGGCAAGCAGTTGAAATTCTGCGTTCGACAATGGGATCGACATGCCTTGCGGTGTTACCAGTGAGCGTGATCGCCAATAGACACGCCAGCCGGATCCGCATGGTTCACTGAGATTCCAGGTACTCCGCGCTGGCCAGGGTGCGCCTGATCCGTACTCCGGAACGAGCCGCGACGCTCTCATTTGCGTCCTTGCTCTCAAGCCCATGGTTCGTCGCGTCAGCGATCGAATGCGTGCGATGAGTTCGCGGCAATCTTGCGGCTTGGTGACGAAATCGTCCGCGCCAATCTCCAGTCCTATGATCCGGGTCATCGGGTCACTCTCGGCTGACAAGAGAATGAGAGGGATCTCGGAGTGCGCGCGAAGTTTGCGACACAGCTCGATGCCATTCCCGTCTGGCAACAGCAGATCCAGGAGGATGAGATCGATGCCTCCAAGATCGAGCTGGGAGCGCATGGCGCGCGCGCTTTGAGCCAAACGCACCTGCATGCCGTATCTTTCGAGGCTTGCGCCGACGATCTCGCGCAGCGCAGGATCGTCGCCGACAACAAGGCAAGTGATCATGGCCGCCAGTTTCCCCGGCAGGTCATGGTCTGGAGCGTGAAGGCGTCCGCGCCAGGACTGCGCGCGCCGATCGCTGCGTAGCAAGAGCCTCACGCATGGTCGAACGCAAGCGTGAACACCGCTCCGGCGTCGCCATTGGCAGCCGTGAGCTGCCAGTCGTGCGCGAGCGCCACTCCAGCGCAGATCGCCAGGCCGAGACCCGCACCGGTATCGCGCCGATGCGTGCTGCGCCAGAAGCGAATGAAGAGCTTGTCGAGGTGCTCGGGAGCGATGCCGGCGCCTTCATCGCGCACTGTGACGCCCGCCGCGGCGACGTCGACCGTGACGACTGCATCCTGCGGTGAATGGTGGATCGCGTTCTCGATCAGGTTCTTCAGCAGCGCGAAGACCGCGCCGCGATCGGCCTGCCGTTCCACCGGGGCGACGGGTGAGCGCACATCGACGTACACGCCAGTTCGCTGGGCCAGACGCTGCAGCATGTTGGCCGCCTCGCAGGTGACGGCGCCGATGTCGATCGGCTCGAAGGCATAGTTGGTCACTTCGCTCACCTCGGCGAGGTGCAGGAGCTGCTGTATCTGGCGTGCCATCAGATCGATGTCACGCAGCAGCATGTCGTGGTCTTGCGATTGGTTCAACTCCACCTGCCCGCGGATCAAGGTGAGCGGGGTCTTCAGCTCGTGCGCGGCAGAGGCGAGGAATTCCTGCTGTACCCGATAGCCCTTCTCGAGACGGTCGAGCGCCAGGTTGAACGCCTCGGTCAGAGGTTGCATCTCGCGTGGCATCGTCTCCGTTGCAAGCCGCGCAGCAAGGTTGCCCGGCGCGATGCGCGAGGCCGCCTCGGAGGCTTCGCGCAGAGGCTTGAGCATGTGCTTGAGCGTGAAGTGCATGCCCACTGCGAAGAGCGCAAGTGCCAGGAGAGACACCGACAACGCGTTCCTCATCAACGGCCCGATGATGGCGCGCCGGAACAGCACCGACGAGCGCTCGCTGACCGCCGTCTGCACATAGAACGGCTTGCCGCCGTGCGCGAGCGCCGCTGTCGACACATGCAGCAGGATGCCGCGATCGACGACGTCGAACGACTTGCGCCCGCCGTCGAATCGCCCGCCCGATGGCGCGAACGGCGGCGTGGCCGGATCCGAAGCAAGCACCGTGACGCCGTTCGCGTTCACGATCCAGTACTTCATGTCGAGCGTCATGACGTCGTACACCCAGGCGTTGTCAGGCAGCTTGTCCAAGGCCACTGGTTGACCCCGACCGTCGAACTGCAGGTGACGTTCGAACCAGCGCGACTGCTCGTCGAGTTCGTGCGCGATCCCGATGGGCGCATGCCGGTCCAGCATGAACCGCAGTGTGCCGCCGGTCAGGGCGATGCTCAGCAGGGACGCGACGATGTAGACCGCAAGCAGCCGCTTGCCGAGGCTGCCGCGGCGGTGTTCACGATTTCGTCCGCGCCGCCCTCCACGGGCGAACCTAGAGTTCGTCGGGGTGCGACGCATGGCTGTGCTCCCAGGTGTTGGCGACTCGTCGGCGCGCGCCGGTCATCTGCGCTGCGCGGCTGCCGGGATCGAGGATGTCAGAAACGATAGAGGTAGCCGATGGCAACACCGGTCGTCGTGCTGCGGCCGACCAGCGGGCTGTCGGTGATGTGGCTCCCGAGCCAGGTCGTTCCGACGTCGACAAAGGCGGATTGATGCTGCGTCAACAGATAGCCGGCGTGCAGGCCAAGCTCGGGATCGAACGTCGACTTGCCATGGTATTCCGGCCGGTCGGCGGTGGCTTCGTCAGCGCGCACGCCGTAATAGTAGTCGACGTCCTTCGCGCTCAGCCACTTGAGTGCCGCGTGCGGCTTCAGCTCGAAGCGACCCATCCGAAACGCATGTTCGATACCGAGCTTGGCGCTGTGGCCGTCGCTGTGGCCGGATACGTCGGCAAGCCATTCGAACGAGACGTCGGCGAGCGGGTCGTGCCAGATCGTCCCGGCGCCGAGCCAAACGCCGGCCTTGCGATCTGCCATGCCCTCAAGCACGGGCGCATTGCCCGACTTGTACCCGTCGGAGACATAGGCGGCGCGCAGATCGAAAGAGAACGCGCCGGCGCTTGGTAGTTTGAGGGCGAGGCCCTCCCCGGCGACGCGTATCCAGCGATTGTCGACAAAGACGAGAGGCAGGAAGCGGGTTTGCCGGTCGTCGCCGGCGTAAGGGCGTTGCCGCGTGGTGGCCACGGCACCGAGACCCCATTGCGTCGAGCCGTCGTCCGGGGCGGCGAGGGTGTCCGCGGACCAGAGCGTCAGGGCAACGAATACGGGAACCGCGACACGCGGCAGGCGGGACTTCGAAGCGAGTCGATGCATCGGACGTTCGGACAGTTGGGAGTCCGGCGATGCTCGACTCGAACGACTTACCGTAGTCTTACCTACCCTGTCGCGAGGGACGAATCTTGACGGTGCGCACGTCGGCTTTCGGGCACCGAATCTCGTCCGGTGTTTGTCCGTTCTGGGTCGAGGCTGCGTAAAGACGGATCGCGAATGCGATCGAGATCGAGTTCGAACGAAAGTGACGAGATCTCGATCCCCAGTGGTTCGCTGGATTTCGAGTGCGCTCCAGGGCGGCAAAGAGCCTTGCAATGGCCCTATCGGCTCATCGAAAGACACCGCACACGGGGAAAGTCCTGAAGGAAAGGGCATAGGCGACGGGGGCGACTACAAGACGATCGAACAGGGTGCGGCCACCGCGCAATATGGTGCGCGACCAGAGAGCAGCTCAATGGCTTAGGCGGTATGTATTGCGAGAACGTCGATATTGCATTGCTGACGGCACCAGAGCAGACCATCGGCGTGAAGTCATGGGCGATCGACCAAGCGCTCGCCGGTCAGCTCTGGTCGCTAAGCGAGCAGCTTACTGGCGTCCCGTTCAATATCTGAGATTCGGATGCCGAGTAGACATGAGCTCGAAGCAGAATGTCGAGAAGCAGCGATACGAGCTGCGGCGCTTTTCGACGCGCGATGTCCTCCCCCTGTAGAAAAACAGTTCACCGGTTGCGCAGAATGCCGCCGTCAGCTGTTCCTGGAACGACTTGCGGGAGAGATTCAATGCCTGGGCACTAGCCCTTGCGGGGGCGGCGTACCCCACGGGGTGGGATCGTCTCGCCAGTGCTGGCCTATCGATCTCCTGTAGCGTGGCACCGTCATGCGGACACGCGCGTTCGGCCCCGGCAGGCACCAGAACGCCAGCCTTCAATGCCTCACTCGTTCGCCTTCTCCGGCGCAGTGGTTAGGACGTCGTCTTCGCTGCTCCAGGCCGGTGTGGTGATGGCATAAAACTCCAGCGACTCATCCTTGCTCGCACGAATCGAACGAACGATGCTGGGCGGAATCAGGATGAACGAGCCGGGCCGGACGGCCTGCCGCCGGCTGCCGGTCCACACCTCTCCATGCCCCTTGAGGACGAAAAAGGATTCCTCGCCAACCTTGTTGTAGCTCCAGGCGCTCGCGCGGCCCGGCTCCAGGCGGAAGAGGGCGACGCTCGCCTGATCGGTCTTCGAGCCGGCTGCAGCGCTGCGGCCTGTGAGTTCCTTGAGTCGCACTCCTGGGGCCACGGTGATGGTGTTCAAATCGTCCGGATGTACGACCGTTGCGGACTGCGCGGCGGAAAGGGCCGGCACGGCAGCCAGCAGCAGGCAAAAGGTTCTCATGTCAGGTTGACCGGTCTGTGGCGAAGGCTCGAAGACTAGCAGGTTCCGTACCTCTGGTGCCACCACGCCACACTCAGGCTTGACAGACGATCCCGAGGCAATCGGCGATCGCTGCGGCGCGTCATCATTGGCCCCTTCGGGTCGCCGCCGCCAGCCTGGTCAATCAGCTCGCGGATGCTCCGTTGGAAAGCGCTAGCGCAGGTGATCCTGCAAAGTCAACGCGGAGGCAGCGGCCCGCTGACGTTGCGCGCCGTCTCGCCAGGACTGCAGGATGCCGTGGTCAGCTTGTCGATTCGAGCCGCGCCGGCTCGGCCCGCGGTGGCGGTGGTCGAGCCGCTGACGGAGTTGCCCTACTGGCGCTTTTCACCCGCCATGGCACAAAGGCCGGATCCCAACGTCGTGTTGGCCGACAACGACATGAACAGCTGGACCTGGGGCGAGGTGCCGATGAAGCAAGCTCCGGAGACGCCGTCCTGGCGCACATATCGCACGGATCTACGCCTGCGTGCCGATCTCAACGACGGGCGCGCCCACTTGGACTTCCGCGAACTCGCGGGCAGGGCTGAGGTCTGGCTCGCGGGCGTGAAGTTGGGCGAAAAGACGAGCGATGCGCCGGCCGACTTCTCCGTGCTGCTGCCGTCGGGGGGCACGCAGCGCCAACTGACGGTGTTGATTGAGTCACAACCGACGCATCCATCGGGAATCCGCGATCGGGTGGTGGTGCAACGAGGCGGCACCTGAGTGCGCCACCATGAATGGGAGTCCGCGTAGTTCAGTCACCGAAGGACCGATCGTCGTGGCTTGCCGCCGCTTGCAGTTGCCTTCGCTGGGCCCTATCGTGAGCAGGAAAATCCACCGTCAGGTCAAGGTGATCGACGGCGCGATATAGATACTTCCGCTGGCCACCGATCTTGATGTGGCTTTCGTCCATGCGCCAACTGCTTCCGACGGGGCGCTTGCGGCCACGAAACACCTTGGCCAAGATCGGCAAGATCTTCAGCGCCCGGCGATGCACCGTGGCGCGAACGACGGCGGGGCCGCGAGATGACCCCCAGGTGGCGATGTCGCCGGCGCGGCCGCCGTGGCAGGCCGTGATCCCTTACTGAGTCAGCGCTGGGCCGGAGTTGCCGGATTCGGGATGCCGTCGATCGGGGCCTCTTCGGTGCCCACGGTCTCGCGCGTGAACGCCTCGACGCGCCGGCGCGCCGTCTCCGGGTCGTTGATCCACTGGGCGTAGAACTCGTAGGGGCAGGCCGCCAGGCCGCGGTCGCCTTCGCGCGAGTTGATCAGACCGGTGTAGCCGCGGTGCAGCAGCTTGAACAGGTGGTTCTCGCTCTGGCCGTTCTTGCGGAAATCGCGGATCAGGGACTTGGAGAGCGCGGCATACTGCACGCCCATCTCTTCCTCGCCGCATTCGCCCAGCGTGCGGCCGTCGAAGCCGATGATTGCGGAGTGACCGAAGTACGAATACACGCCGTCGAAACCGGCCGCGTTGGCCACCGCCACATACGTATTGTTGGCGAAGGCCATTGCCTTCGAGATCATGACCTGCTGCTCCTTGGCGGGGTACATGTAGCCCTGGCAGCGCACGATCAACTCGGCGCCCTTCATCGCGCAGTCGCGCCATATCTCGGGGTAGTTGCCGTCGTCGCAGATGATCAGGCTGATCTTCATGCCCTTGGGCCCGTCGCTCACGTAGGTGCGGTCGCCTGGGTACCAGCCCTCGATCGGCACCCAGGGCATGATCTTGCGGTATTTCTGGACGATCTCGCCCTTGTCGTTCATCAGGATCAGCGTGTTGTACGGCGCCTTGTCCGGGTGCGCCTCGTGGCGCTCGCCGGTGAGCGAGAACACGCCCCACACCCGCGCCTTGCGGCATGCGGCCGCGAAGATGGCGGTCTCCTCGCCGGGGATGGTTGTCGCGTTGTCGTACATCTCCTGCGCGTCGTACATGATCCCGTGCGTGCTGTATTCAGGGAAGATGACGAGGTCCATGCCGGGCAGGCCTTGCTTCATGCCTTCGACCATGCTCGCGATGTTCTTTGCGTTGGCGATCACCTCCGCCTTGTTGTGCAGGCGCGGCATCTTGTAGTTCACCACCGCCACGCCGACGGTGTCCTTGCTGCTCGAGATATCTCCGTGGTGCACTGCAGTCTCCTGGGTTCGATGCAATCAGTGGCTGATCATCCAGGGCCTCTTGCCCGGAAAGGCCTTGTCGCCATTCGGCGCCTTCAGCGTCGCGCCGTTGCGGCCGGTGCCGCAGCAGCCGCAACCGGCCGGATGCTTCAGGCGCTGGGTGTCGCGCGAGCTTTTCGGCTCGTGGCGCGCGCGCTCGTTGGTGGCGATCGCGCCGCGCGCGGCGCCTTCCATCAGCGCAAGACGCGGCGCAGCCACGAAGACGCGCGGCGACGTGGCGCCGCACGCCGGGCAGGGCGCCGGCGCGTCGCGCTGACCCACCGTGCGGATCGTTTCGAAACCGCCGCAGCCGGCGCAGGCGTAGTCATAGGTGGGCATCGTGACGCCCTCAGGCAAGGTCGGGCGAGAGCGGCATGCTCACCGAGCCGTCCAGCACCTTGACCGGGCCGGCGGCGCTCGGGTTGATGTCGAAGTCGAAGATCTGCGTGGGCAGCCACAGCGTGGCGCACGCGTTGGGCACGTCGACCACGCCGCTGATGTGGCCCTGGATCGGCGCGGTACCGAGGATGGAATAGGCCTGCGCACCGGAGTAGCCGAACTTCTTCAGGTACTCGATGGCGTTGAGGCAGGCCTGGCGGTAGGCGACGTGCACGTCGAGGTAGTACTGCTTGCCGGCCTCGTCCACCGAGATGCCTTCGAAGATCAGGTAGTCGTTGTAGTTGGGGGTGATCGGGCTCGGCTTGAAGATCGGGTTCTTGATGCCGTACTTGGCCATGCCGCCCTTGATGAGCGTGACGCGCATGTGCACCCAGCCGGCCATCTCGATCGCGCCGCAGAAGGTGATCTCTCCGTCGCCCTGGCTGAAGTGCAGGTCGCCCACGCTCAGCCCCGCGCCGTTCACGTAGACGGGGAAGAACACCTTGGAGCCCCGGGACAGGTCCTTGATGTCGCAGTTGCCGCCATGCTCGCGCGGCGGCACGGTGCGAGCGCCCTCGGCGGCGGCGCGAGCGCGCGCGTCGCCGGTCATCTTGCCCATGTGGGCGGTGCCGGGGGACGGGGGGTTCGCGAGGCCGGGCACGCGCGTCGGGTCGCTGGCGATCAGCGCGGCCTCGCGCGAATTCCACATTTCGAGCATCGGCTTGTCGGGCAGGCAGCCAATCAGGCCCGGATGGATCAGACCCGCGTACTGCACGCCGGGCACGTGGCGCGAGCTGGTGAACATGCCGTGGAAGTCCCAGATCGACTTCTGCGCCTGCGGGAAATGCTCAGTCAGGAAGCCGCCGCCGTTCTTCTTGCTGAAGAAGCCGTTGAAGCCCCAGAGGCTGTCCTGCTTGGCGCCGATGTCGAGCAGGTCGACCACCAGCAGGTCGCCCGGCTCCGCGCCCTTGACGCCCACCGGGCCGGACAGGTAGTGCACGGTAGACAGGTCGATGTCGCGTACGTCGTCGGCGCTGTCGTCGTTCTTGATGAAGCCGCCGGTCCAGTCGAAGGTCTCGAGGATGAAGTCGTCGCCCGGATTCACCCAGCAGGCCATCGGGATGTCCGGATGCCAGCGGTTGTGGATGTTCTCGTTCTCGACGGGCGATTTCGTCAGGTCGACCTTGATCAGGGTATCGGTCATGAAGCGTCTCCAGGAAGCTCGGGGTTGCGGGTGGCGAACGGGCGCACGAATCGGAACGGGGCCGGCGCCCTAGACCGACAGGTACTGCTTGATGCGGGTGACGTCGGTGTCCGCGCGCGAGGTCTCGTGCACGAGCCGTCCGCCCTCGATCACGAACAAGCGGTCGGCGACGTCCATCGCGAAGCTCAGCACCTGCTCGGAGACGACGATCGTGATCTCGCGCAGCCTGCGGATCTCGTTGAGCGCCTTCGCGATGTCCTTGATGATGGACGGCTGGATGCCCTCGGTGGGCTCGTCCAGCAGCAGCACCTTCGGGTCTGTGACCAGCGCGCGCGCGATCGCGAGCTGCTGCTGCTGGCCTCCCGAGAGGTTGCCGCCCTTGCGTCGCTTCATGTCGAACAGCACCGGGAACAACGCGTAGATCTCGTCGGGGATGCGGCGCGTCTTCGAGTTCTCCAGGCCGGTCTGAATGTTTTCCTCCACCGTCAGCGACGGGAAGATCATGCGGCCCTGTGGAACGTAAGCGATGCCCTTGGCGACGCGGCGGAAGCTCTCGTCGCGCGAGACCTCGTCGCCGTCGACCTCGATGCTGCCGCTCTTTACCGGCATCACGCCCATCAGGCTCTTGAACAGCGTGGTCTTGCCCATGCCGTTGCGGCCCATGATCGCGACGGTCTCGTTCTTTGCGCCCTCGAACGAGATGCCGTGCAGCGCCTCGCTCTGGCCGTAGGAGACGAACAAGTCGGTGACTTTCAGCATGGGAGGGTACTCTTTCAGTGGCCGAGATAGACGTCGATGACCTTGGGGTCGGCTTGCACCTTCTCCATCGGTCCTTCGGCGAGGATCCGTCCCTGGTGCATCACGGTGACCTTGTGGGCGATGCGCTTGACGAAGTCCATGTCGTGCTCGATCACGATCACCGACCGGTTCCTGCAGATGCGCTGCAGCAGGTCGGCAGTGAGCTCGCGTTCGCGCGCGCTCATGCCCGCGATCGGCTCGTCCAGCAGCAGCAGCTCGGGCTCCTGCATCAACAACATGCCGATCTCCAGCCACTGCTTCTGGCCGTGGCTGAGCAGCCCGGCCTCCAGGGCCAGGCGGTCGGCGAGGAAGATGTCCTCCGCCACTGCCTGCACGCGGGCACGGACGTCGTCGGTGCACTTGAACGCGAGTGCACCCATCACCGAGCGGCCCTTCGGGAAGGACACTTCCAGGTTTTGGAAGACGCTGAGGTTCTCGTAGATCGACGGCGTCTGGAACTTGCGCCCGATCCCCAGCCGCACGCGCTTGAACTCCGCCATGCGTGTGAGCTCGGTGTTCTTGAATTTGATGCTGCCGCCGCCGGCCTTGGTCCTGCCGCAGATCAGATCCAGCAGCGTCGTCTTGCCGGCGCCGTTCGGGCCGATGATCACGCGTAGCTCGTTGCGGTCGACGTAGAGCGTCAGGTCGTCGATGGCCTTGAAGCCGTCGAACGAGACGCTGAGGCTCTCGACGGCGAGGGCGAAGTCGGTGTTGCTCATGGGATGCCCGATCGCGTGAAAGGTCAGGCCCGCTGGCCGGTCATGCCGGCCGCGGGCAGCGTGCCGTCGACGCCCGGCGCCGCCGCGGCAGGCTCCGCGCGCCGCGCGCGGGGTGTCGCGCCGGAGCCGAACTCGACCTCGGCATCGGCCGAGGACACGGTGCCCGGCGCCGCCGCACTGCGTGTCGCGCGCCATGCGGTCCAGCGTGGCACCACGTGCTCCTCCCACACACCGGCCAGCCCCATCGGGAAGGCCATCGTCACGCCGATGAAGAGGGCGGCCATCAGGAACAGCCACAGGTCGGGGAAGCTCTCGGAGAAGAAGGTCTTGCCCGCGTTGACCAGCAGCGTGCCGTAGACCGCGCCGACCAGGCTCATGCGTCCGCCCACGGCCGCGAAGATCACCATCTCCACCGATGGCACGATGCCGACGAAGCTCGGCGACATGAAGCCCACCTGCAGTGAGAACATCGCCCCGCCGATGCCAGACAGCGCGGCGGCCAGGCAGAAGGTGAAGATGCGGAAGTTGGCGACGTCGTAGCCCGAGAAGCGCACGCGATCCTCTTTGTCGCGCATCGCGAGCAGCAGCGTGCCGGCCTTGCTCGTCTGGATCCATCGGCACAGCAGAATGGCGCCGATCAGCAACGTGACGCACAGGTAGTAGAGGAGGTACTTGGCGTGGTCGGTGCGGGTGTCCCAACCCAGCACCGTCTTCAGGTCGGTCATGCCGTTGACGCCGCCGGTGTAGCCCTGCTGCCCGATGATCAGTACGGTCACGATCAACGCCACCGCCTGCGTGATGATCGCGAAATAGACCCCGCCGACGCGCCTTTTGAACATCGCGAAGCTGACGATCCAGGCTAGCAGCGTGGGCACCGCGAGCACCGCGAAGAGCGCGAACGGCAGATGGCGGAACGGCACCCAGAACGCCGGCAACGCGGTGATCTGGTTCCAGTCCATGAAGTCCGGGATGCCCGGGGTCGACTGGATCTTCGTCGTGACCGGGTCGGACGCCTCCAGCTTCAGGAACATCGCCATCGCATAGCCGCCGAGGCCGAAGTACACGCCCTGGCCGAGACTCAGCACGCCGCCGTAGCCCCAGACCATCACGAGACCGACGGCGACGAACGCATAGGTCAGGTACTTGCCGACCAGGTTGAGGCGGAAGATGTCGAGCGCCAGCGGCAGCACGACGGCGAGCAGCACCGCGAGCACCAGCACGCTGGCGAGCTGGTAGCGCTTGACGAGGGATCGAAGGGTATCCATGGCTGGCTCCGTGTGCGGTCGAGGTGGCTTCAACGCCGCACCTTGCTGGCGAACAGGCCTTGCGGACGGATCATCAGGATCAGCACGATCAGCGACAGCGTGAGCACCTTGGCCATCGAGCCGGCCATGAAGAACTCGGTGATCGACTGCGTCTGGGCGATGCCGAAGGCCGAGACGACGGTGCCCAGCAGGCTGGCCGCGCCGCCGAAGGTGACGACGAGGAAGGAGTCGACGATGTAGAGCGAGCCCGAGGTCGGGCCGGTCGAGCCGATCGTCGTGAACGCCGCACCCGCCATTCCGGCGATGCCGCAGCCGATCGCGAAGGTTAGGCGATCGGTCTTCTTCGTGTCGATGCCGATCGCGTTAGCCATCGTGCGGTTGCCCACCGTGGCGCGCACGCGCAGCCCCCACCGGCTCTTGCTCAGCGCGACCAGCACCAGGCAGGTGGTGACCAGCGTCAGCCCTACGACGAACAGCCCGTTGATCGGGATGTCGAGGCCCGGCGATGGCGTCCACGAGCCCATGATCCAGGCGGGCAGCGTCGGGCTCACTTCCTTCGGGCCGATGAAGCTGCGGAAGGACTGCTGCATCGCCAGGCTCACGCCCCAGGTCGCGAGCAGCGTGTCCAGCGGGCGCTTGTAGAGGTGGCGGATCAGCGCCCATTCGACGATCCATCCGCCGACGAACGCGAAGCCGAACGCCGCGAGGATGGCGAACGGGAAGTAGTAGGGCAGCAGCGCCGGTGCGTAGTGCTCGGTGAGCTGCGAGCCGAGGTAGATGGTGTACGCGCCGATCGTCATGAACTCGCCGTGAGCCATGTTGATGACGCCCATCTGTCCGAAGATGATGGCCAGGCCCAGGCCCATCAGCAACAGCACCGCGAACAGGCTCAGGCCCGCGAAGCCCTGCATCAGGCCGATGTTCAGCAAGTCGGAAAAGCTCATGGCGGGCTCCGTGCGACTTATTGATAGCCCTTGGGGAACGGATCCGGCTTGATCAGCTGCGGGGACGTCGACACGATCTTGAAGGTGCCGTCCTGCTGGCCTTGCGCGATCAGCGACTTGCTCCACAGATGGTGGTTGGCGTCGACCTTCACGTAGCCTTCCGGCGCCTCCTTCAGCTCGATGCCGGGCGAGGCCGCCACCACCTTGTCGACGTCGAAGCTCTTCGCGCGCTCAACGCCGGCCTTCCAGATCCACGGGCCGAGATAGGCCGCCTGGGTCACGTCGCCGATCACGGCGTCCTTGCCGTACTTGGCCTTGAACGCGTCGACGAACTTCTTGTTCTCGGACGTGTCGATCGACTGGAAATACTTCATCGACGAATAGAAGCCGGTGAAGTTCTCGCCGCCGACGCCGGTCATCTCGTCCTCGGTCACCGCGAGCGTGACGAGCAACTGCTTGTCACCGGTGATGCCGGCCGCCTTGAGGGCCTTGTAGAACGCGACGTTCGAGCCGCCCACGACCGCGGCGAAGATGCAGTCGGGCTTGTGCAGCTTGATCTTGTTCATCAGCGAGCCGAAGTTCGTGCTGCCGAGCGGGTAGTACTCTTCGCCCACCACCGTGCCGTGCTGGAAATTCTCGATATGCTTGCGCGCGATCTTCATCGACGTGCGCGGCCAGATGTAGTCCGAGCCGATGAGGAAGAAGGTCTTGGCCTTCTTCTCGTTCTTGGCCCAGTCCAGGCTGTAGAGGATCTGCTGCGTGGCTTCCTGGCCGGTGTAGAACACGTTCTTGGACTGCTCCAGGCCTTCGTAGAAGGTCGGGTAGTAAAGCAGGCCGTTCTCCTTCTCGAAGATCGGCAGCACCGCCTTGCGCGAGGCCGAGGTCCAGCAGCCGAAGACGGCGGCGCAGTGGTCATTGATCAGCAGCTTCTTGGACTTCTCGGCAAAGGTCGGCCAGTCGGACGCGCCGTCTTCCTTGATGACCTTGATCTTGCGGCCGAGGACGCCGCCCATCGCGTTGATCTGGTCGATCGCGAGTTGCTCCGCCTGGATCGAGCCCGTCTCGGAGATCGCCATCGTGCCAGTGGACGAGTGGAGCTGTCCGACCGTGACCTCGGTATCGGTGACCGCCAGCTTGGTCGTGTTGACCGAGGCGGTGGGCTGGCCGAACGCCAGTCCGGCAAAGCCCATCACGGGCAGGGCGGCGGCGCCTTGCAACAGACGGCGGCGGCTTGAATCGGGCGAAGTCGGATCGTTGTCACGAGACATGGCGGGAGTTCTCCAGGCAGGGTGGGGCCGAGCGCCGCTGCCGTGAAATGGTGCGGTGTTATCGGGCTGGGTGTCATGTTCGGGGCGGCGGTTCGCCGATCGAATACGTCAATCGACGTAGCGCGGCGCGGAGCGGCAGTGGCGACACTGCAGGCCCGCGACGGGTCTGCGCACGAGGCGAGCAGGCGCGCCGCTGCATGCCCGCTGCCGGGCCCACTGCCGGCTGCGGCCCGCCTGCCGCCGGGCGCTGTCACTGGAGCGTTTCTTGCATCGCTCGTGAACCCCTCAAGGAGCTCGCCCGCCGTGCTGACGCCACTCCCGAAGCAGCAGCCCCAGAAGGTCTTCCGCATCCGGCGCGACTACAACTCGTGGGTCGCCAACGAATCGATGGAGGACTACGCGCTGCGTTACACGCCGCGCAGCTTCCGTAAGTGGAGCGAGTTCCGCGTCGCCAACACCGCGTTCGGCGCGACCTCCTTCCTGGCGCTGGAGGCGATTGGCGGCGCCGTTGCGCTGAGCTACGGCTTCACCGACGCCATGTTCGCGATCCTCGTGGTGGGCCTCATCACCTTCCTTACGGGACTGCCGATCAGCTACTACGCCGCCAGGTACGGCGTCGACATGGACCTGCTAACGCGCGGCGCCGGCTTCGGCTATCTCGGCTCGACCATCACGTCGTTGGTCTACGCGAGCTTCACCTTCATCTTCTTCGCCCTCGAGGCCGCGATTCTGGCGCTCGCCTTGCAGATGTGCCTGAGTTGGCCGCTGCCGGTTTGCTACCTAGTAGCGTCGCTCGGCGTCGTGCCGCTGGTAATGCACGGCGTCACGCTGATCCAGCGGCTGCAGTGGTGGTCGCAGCCAGTGTGGCTGCTGCTGTTCGTGCTGCCGTACGTGGCGGTGCTGGTGAAGAAGCCCGATGCGTTCGCCGACTTCACGACGCTGATCGGCGGCGTCTCCCAGAGCAGCGGCTTCGACGCGACGATGTTCGGCGCCGCGACGGCGGTCGCGTTCTCGTTGGTGGTGCAGATCGGCGAGCAGGTCGACTACCTGCGCTTCCTGCCCGAGAAGACGGCGGCCAATCGCCGGCGCTGGTGGGCCGCGGTGCTGATCGCGGGACCCGGCTGGATCGTGCCCGGCATGCTCAAGATGGCCGGTGGCGCGTTCCTCGCGTTCCTGGCGCTGCAGCACGAGATCCCGGTCGAGCGCGCGATCGAGCCGACGCAGATGTATCTCGCCGGCTTCGGCTACGTGTTCACGTCGCCCACGTGGGTGCTGGGCGCGACGACGCTGTTCGTGCTGGTGTCGCAGGTCAAGATCAACCTCACCAATGCGTACGCGGGCTCGCTCGCCTGGTCGAATTTTTTCGCGCGCCTGACGCACAGCCATCCGGGCCGTGTGGTCTGGCTGGTCTTCAACGTGCTGATCGCCGTGTTGCTGATGATGCTGGGCGTGTTCCAGGCGCTGGAGGGCGTGCTCGGCCTCTACAGCAACGTCGCGATCGCGTGGGTGGGCGCGCTCGTGGCGGACCTCGTGATCAATAAGCCGCTCGGGTGGAGCCCGAAGCACATCGAGTTCAAGCGCGCACACCTGTACGACATCAACCCGGTCGGCTTGGGTGCGATGGTGATCGCGGCGGTGCTGGGCATGTCGGCCTACGCGGGGGTGATGGGCGCACTCGCGAAGGCGTTCGCGCCCTTCATCGCGCTGCTCGCGTCGATGGCGCTGGCGCCGCTGCTGGCCTGGTGGACGAAGGGGCGTTACTACCAGGCGCGGCCCGCCGAGGCGCTGTGGGCGCCGGGCGAGCTCGTCACGTGCTCGGTGTGCGAGAACGACTTCGAATCGGAGGACATGGCCCGGTGCCCGGCCTACGACGCGCCGATCTGCTCGCTGTGCTGCACGCTGGAGTCGCGCTGCCACGATCGCTGCAAGACCGATTCGCGCGCGGCGGAACAGGTCCATGCGGCGCTCACCGCCGTGCTGCCGGCGGCGCTGAGCCGGCGCGTCAACTTCCGCGTCGCACACTACCTGGTCGTCGCGCTCTCACTGATCGCGTTGTTCGCGGCGATCCTGGGCGTCGTCTACCAGCAGCAGGGCACGCTGCACTCGGGCGAGCGCGATCTGTTGCGCGCTCCGCTGCTCGAAGCCTTCGCATTGCTGGCCCTGGCGGCGACGGTCGGCGCATGGTGGATGGTGCTGGGCAGCGAGAGCCGCCACATGGCCGAGGAGGAGTCCAATCGCCACAACGACCTGCTGGTGCGCGAGATCGACGCCCACAAGCGCACCGACATCGCGCTGCAGGCCGCCAAGGAGCTGGCCGAGGCCGCCAATCAGGCCAAGACGCGCTACGTGACCGGCATCACGCACGAACTGCGCACGCCGCTCAACGGCATCCTCGGCTACGCGCAGATCCTGCTCAAGGACGACCAGATCCAGGGCGCACGGCGCGTCGCGGTCGACACCATCCATCACAGCGGCGAGCACCTGCATGGCCTCATCCACGGCCTACTGGACCTCGCCCGGATCGAGGCCGGCAAGCTGAGGCTGGACATCGCGCCGCTGCCGATGCGCGATTTCCTCGACGACGTGGTGCGCATGGTCGCGCCGCAGGCCGCCGCCAAGGGACTGAAGTTCGAGCTGCGCACGCTGGGCCGGGTGCCAACCTACGTCCGCGCCGACGCGCGTCGGCTGCGCCAGATCCTCATCAACCTGCTGGGCAACGCCGTGCGCTTCACCGATGCGGGCAGCGTCACGCTGGTGCTGGACCACACGCGCGAGGTGGCGCGCTTCCACATCATCGACACTGGCATTGGCATCGCCCCGCAGGACCACGAGCGCATCTTCATGCCGTTCGAGCGCGGCAGCGCCGGGCGCCGCACCGGCGAGCCGGGCACGGGCCTGGGCCTGACGATCACGCACCTGCTGACCCAGCTCATGGGCGGCCAGCTCACGGTGGACAGCGCGCCGGGGCAGGGCAGCACCTTCACCGTCCGGCTCTACCTGAGCGAGACTGCCGAGCCCGGCTACGCGCGCCTGCCCAGGCACCGCCCCGTCAGCGGCTACATCGGCCCGCGCCGCAAGCTGCTGGTGGTGGACGACCACCCGACCCAGCGCCAGATGCTGGCCGGCATGCTGCTGCCGCTTGGTTTTCGCATCGGCGAAGCGGCGAGCGGCCGCGAATGCCTGGAGAGCGTGCTGGAGGCTCGGCCCGACGCCGTGCTGCTCGACCTGTCGATGGACGACATGGACGGCTGGGAGACAGCGCGCCGCATCCGCGCGCACGGCATCGTTGACCTGCCCATCATCATCGTCTCGGCCAACGCGTTCGAGAACCTCGCAGACAAGGTCGCGGCCGCCGGTTGCCAGGGCTTCGTGGACAAGCCGGTGATCGAGTCCGAGCTGCTCGCGGTGCTGCAGCGCGAGCTGGAACTCGAATGGGTGGCCGAGCTCGCCGTGCCGATCTGGACGCAGACCGAACCCGCGGCGGCGTCGGCCGTCGCGGCGCCCTTGCCGGCCGCGCATGCGCAGGCCTTGCTGCGCCTGGCTCGGCTCGGCCATGTGCAGGGCCTGCAGCGTGCGATAGACGCGCTCGTGGCCGAGAACGCCGAATTCGCGACGCGGGCCGCGTCGTTGCGCGATCTTGCGGCGCGCTTCGCGTGGCCTGACCTGATCGCCAGCCTTGGCGGCGACCTGCATGTGGCCGACGGGGAACCCGCGTCGTGAGCGAACGCCAAACTCCGGACGCTTCTCCCGCAGGCGCACGCGACGGGGACATCGTGCTCGTCGTCGACGACGCACCGCGCTCGCTCGGCGCGCTGTGCATCGACCTGGAGGCTGAGGGCTACACGGTGCTCGTCGCGACGGACGGCGAGTCGGCGCTCGCGCGGCTCGAGCTGGTGACGCCCGACGCGATCCTGCTCGACGCGCTGATGCCCGGGCTCGACGGCTTCGAGACCTGCCGCCGCGTGAAGGCGCACGCGACTTGGTCGCACATCCCGGTGATCTTCATGACAGGGCTGTCCGAGACGAGCCACATCGTCAGGGGATTCGAAGCCGGCGGCGTGGACTACGTCGTCAAACCGGTGCGCGCACCCGAAGTGCTCGCGCGTCTGGCCACCCATGTGCGCAACTCGCGCGCTGCGCGCCTGGCCCGCGACGCGATCGACGTCGGCGGACACGGCGTGCTGATGGTGGACGCGCGCGGGCGAATGGCCTGGCGCTCTCCGCGGGCGCAGCAGTGGCTGGGCGACTTCTTCGCGGCTGTGCCGGGCGAGGATGTCGACGCGGCCTGCATCGCGTGGCTGCAGGCGGGTGACGTGGGCAGTGCGGAGGATGCGCAGGGGCCCGTGCTGGCCGTGTCAGCCGTATCCGCCGTGGAGACCGCGGTGCGCACCCGCCGCATCGCGGGCCGCCTGCTGACCGCGCGCCGACTGGGCGACGCCGGCCTCGGCGAGACGATGTGGCTGCTCGCGGTGCGTGCCGACGATGCGGCGCAGCCCGCGTCGCGCCTCGCGACGGCGTCGCTGACGCCGCGCGAGACCGAGGTGCTCTCCTGGATCGCCAAGGGCAAGACCAACCGGGACGTCGGCGAGATCCTCGGCATGAGCCCGCGCACGGTCAACAAGCACCTCGAGCATGTGTTCGAGAAGCTCGGCGTGGAGACGCGGGCGGCGGCGGCGGCCTTGGCGAGTCGGGAGTTGCCGTAGTTGGCGAGTGGGTTCGGCGCGGTGGTGCGTTGCCTCAGTTGCGTCTGGGCGCAGTTCGGACCTCAGGGCGCCTCGTGCAGAATCTCGCGCAACGCCTGCCAGACGTGGCGCTGGATGTTCTGTCGGCCTCACCAAGCGCACCATCCACCAAGGGAACCACACGATAAAGACCACTGCACCTCGCGTTCCGCCGGGGGGCGAGGCTCAAGTAGTCGAGACACCAGCTCCGCTGGAGCTGCTCGATGTTCAAGACAACATCAATTCGCCATCACTTGATGACGGACTGAGGACGACTTGATGATTTTCGTATTACTCCAGGGCAATTACCCGGCTTCGCGCTGTTGATCAGATTCGAGGCGGTAGCGCGCCTCGACACGACCGGCAAACTGCTCGAATGTCAAGTCGAGGGCGATGGCCAAACGGAACAGCACGCTGATCGTCGGCTGCTTCCTGCCAACCTCCATAAGCGACAGGTAGGGGCGGTCAACGTCCATCCGCGACGCCAGTTCTTCCTGCGAGAACGCGAGCTCGTGTCGCCGGCTTTTGATTTCCAGCGCCAAGGCGTTGATTAGTTCCTGATTCCGACTCGGTCGCATGCGACGCCGAGTTTGGTCATCTTGTACACTTTAGACACGTGTCTATAGACAGCAAAATGGTTGCTGCCCACATATCGGGAGGGCCAAGAGGTGGCTTCGAGCGAATACAAACTCAGCAACGGCCAGGCGTTCAGGCTCGTCACCACGACGGGAACGGTACTGAGCACCACCCGCGACCACAAGCTGCAGATTCACCAGGGCGCTGCAACGATCTTGCCGCAGGGCACGGTGCTTCCAGGCGGCATCACGTCGAGCACGCGCACCACCCAGGAGGTGTGGATCAAGACCTCCAATGGAAAGGAAGAAGCGGTAAAGCTTGAGAGCTTCACCGTCCCCATGAGAGAGGGGCACCAGATCTCGGTCGTCTCTGGTTCGCCGCTCGGAAGCGAGCAGCAGACGGTGTTCGGCGTCAGGAATCACACCGCGGATCGCACCGAGGCCCGCGTCGCGCCGATGAGAGGCGTGCTCTCCGACTGGAAACTCGATGTTGGCGCAAGCGCTAGCGTCGCGCGATGGGCTCTCGTTCCTGCAGCACTCTTCGGAGGCCTCGTCTTCTTCAAGATGGATCCGTCGGGCGATCGCCCCCTGTTCGCTGCAATGGCTGCTGGCTTTGGAGCGATCTTGGGCATCTCGGCCTGGCTGAACGTCGGAAGTGGGATGGGCACGAAGGCGCGAACCGACGCCCTATTGAAAGAAATAAAGGAACTTGGCCTGACCGAATTGGGCAGAGCAGGCGACTGACGTCCACCGATTCTGGAATCCTGTGCCTCGGATTCATGCGGCCCGAGCACCTCGCCACGATTGTCGATGGCTTCGGCCAAGGGTGCCCACGGCTCGCGTCGACTGCATCGCGAGCACAAGGGGCGCGGGTGTTGGCGCCGAGTTGGAAATCAACCGGCATGCCGACGTCAGACTGCGCCACCTCGCCTGTCCGGAAGGCGGACGGCCATGCGGGATTGGCTCGAGGTTGGATGGCTCACATGGCGGTGGGCATCGCGTTTGAAATTGGCTCACTTCAACGTCGACGCCAAACAGCTAGATGCACTCCAACCGCGCGGCTTCCAACTCGAGCGAATGACCCCTGCCGATCTCTTCCACTTCTTCGGGAGACAACACGGCGACGAGTTGGTACGGGTTCGACGTGCTTCCGTCTCCCCGTTGCACTTTGGATGATTTCACCCTGATGTAAACAATCTGTCCCGGATCGCGTAAAAGCGGGTAGACCATCGCCTCATGCTGATTTGGGTGATATTCGACCGGGATGAGCTCATGCTTCTTCTTGGCTCGTGCCGGCGCATCGACCACGAGCATGATTTCTTGTTTTTTCTTCGTCAGAAAGCTGCCGGCCCCGATTCGGCCCTTGAGTACTTGTTCCTTGGCGGGTGCTGCGAACTCGGGCGCGGAGACAAACGTCCCACTCATTTGCAGATCTTCCAGCCCGGATATCTTCAAGATGAAGGACCTTGAGATGGTGCGCCCGAGCAGGGGCAGGAGCGCGGCATCGGCTGAATCCGAGTCGGGATCGAAGGCGGTAGCGAGTCGGTCGCGCACGAAATCTGACCTGATGTCGGCGGCAACTTCTTCGACTGACAGCGCGACGGCCGACAACTGTTGCACAAGGCTGCGAGTCAGGTGTTGGGCGCGAAGCACCTCCAACTCCGACAGGCCGGCAAGCGCTTCCAGAACGCAGTCTCGATAGATCCGATCGGCCCCATCAGCATCCTGCTCCACCACGACGTCCTCGGTGACCACCCGCAGTTTCAGGGCATCGGGGGTCATGCCAAGGAGCGTTGGCAAGCACTCTTTGACAAAGTGCAGGACGCTGATGTGCTGGTTTTGTACGCCTCGATGCGAACTGGATCGCTCCGCGCTGGTGTCGTCGGCGACGCGACGCTCGCGAACAGCGGGCGGCCCATCGGCGCGAATGCACGCGATCCGAGAAGCTGAGGTGGGGAAGTAGCTCGACATTCATTTCTCCATTTCCCCAGAGCACAGCCCGACTGGCCAAGATGGCCGTCTGAGGACACTGATTTCTGGAAAAAAGAGCCCGGCTGAGTTTGCCGAGATGTCGAACAAGGTTGGCAATGCAATAGATCCGCATTGCGTAGATAAATTTATCCCACGTCGGGATCGAAAACAAGGGCGTTCGGACTCTCCTTCGAGCAGGAATGCACGCAAATCAAGGATATCCACAGCTCGATCCGGTCATGGATCCATCCATCGCGGGCAGGGGCCAATTCGAACACCAGGCGATTCGCGATTCGGATATCCATCGGAGCGATGACCGTCGGCGCGGGCAATGTGCGGGTGACGAGACGCCTGCACAGCGCTTGATGAGGGGCGTGCGCTGCCACTGGCCCGTCGGCGGCCAGCCACCCGGTGACAATCGCAGCCTCCGTCAAGCTTCGCAACACTTGCGGCGCGCCGGTCAGGGTGAGGCGCCGCGGGTCCAGGTCGGCTGCCTCGATCAGGTTTGCGACGCACGACATCTGCGCTCGCGTCCACATGTTGACCTGACGCTCTGGCGCGACCATGCCCAGCACGTGCGCATCTGCGAGACCCGGCAATGCGCTCGCTGGCTGCTCCGTCGATTTGAGAGACGCAAGCCCCCCACGCAAGCGCTGGAAACTGGTGGTGGGAACCCTGGACAGAAGTCCTTCTGATGCTACTCGGGCGGTGCTGGGTACCCGCTTCGAATTCGATCCCAACCGGCCATGCAGCCCGCTCGACAATTTGGACAATCGATACATGGCATCGACCGACACATGAAGACACGCCGCGGTGTCTACGGGAGGGGTACCCTGCGCGAAGTGCACCAGCGCATCGAATGCGAGGGCTGGGGTTAGCGTTTGGATCGGATTGACGATGGGCGTTATATCCAGACGATTCGGCACGCGCTCAAGCCGTTCAAAGAGGTCTTTACCATGCTGGTGCCGGGTAGTCGACCACGGACGAACGGCCTCGAGCGCGGGGCTGACAGCAGCCTCCGCCGCCTCGGCGACGAAGTGAACGTAGCTGCGCAATGTTCTCGCCACGTGGGCGTGCCCGAGCAAATTGGAGAGTACCCAGGCGGCGCGCCGAGTGTTTGTGGGTGACTTCGGGCCAAGCAATGTCTGGCGCAGATGAGCGAGTTCGTTCGCGGTGAGACCGTTGTCGCAAGCGCCATCGGGCATCGAAGGCGACTCCAGGGCCTGCCAGACTCGGCAAGCCAGTGAGTGCCGCATGTCGTGCAAGCTCAGCGCCACTTGTCCAGTGACGGCTTGAATCACCCGATTGAGGTGCTGGCGAACGATCGCATCGGCGACTGCGCGCTGTGGATTGTCGGCCTCACCGAGAAGCGGCGGCTTTGTCGTGCCGAGCGCAGCCACTTCGTGATGACGTTCAAGCTGAACAAGAGCGTCTTCCTCCCGTGCCGTCAACGGAAACACCAATGGGACCTGTCGTCGGGCCGCTGGCGACTTCAATTTGTGGAATCGCCGTGGCCTCACGAGCACGAGCCGGAGCCCGTCCGACAGGGTGCGCCAGTCGCCTTGCTGCAGATGCAGTACCTCGCCTCCCCGCAGGCCGAAGCGGTAGCAAAGAATGATGAACACCTGCAGCTGCCACGGTTGCACGTTGGTCGGCGGCGGGGTCGTCGCGAGTGCCTCGAGCACGTTCTGATAGGCGGCCTCGTCGATGAAGCCCGGTGCGCCGAGGTCGGGTGCATCGGCGGGCACCAGTTCGCTCCAGTCGATCGCCGTCGCGCCGTGCTGCATGGCAAAGCGATGGAAGTCGCGCAGCCTGCGGTACAGGTAGTTGAGGTTTTGGACTCGTGCCTCGCTGAGCACGGCCTGATAGAAGTCGGCCAGTTCCTCTGCCTCAAGCGACAGGATGTCCACATCGCTGGCCAAGTCGACGAAGATCGGCTTCAGGGCGGAAAGGTATCGAAGCGCGCTGACCGTCTGAATCCGCTTTCGCCTTTTTGGCTTGCCCTCGACCGGAGCGAGCGAAGGGGTTAGTGCGGAGCCTGTGCCAAGCGGTCGTTCCTGATCCTCGTTTCGAAGTCGGTCTATCGCCCACAGACACAATAGTCGAATCGTGGTTGAAACCTCCCCGTTCGCGCTGACGCACAGGCGAAGGTTATGCAGGCCTTGCTGGCGGTGTCTGTACGCCTCCGGCGTGCGCAGTCGTACGAGTTCCTTGTTCACGTCCCGAAACAACCGGCGCGCGGCGTCTTCCCACTCACTTGGGTCGGCCCGCAAGTCCGTCGTGGTCTTCCGGGCCATCGCAAGCGGAGGTTCCCTGTCTGCTTCCTCGGGCGTGGCCGTGGGCGTCGGGCGAACGAAAACCTGGCGGCGAAACCTCACGAAATCCGCCTGACCCAGCGCCGCAGTCATCAGACGCCCGTTGAGATAGCCGGCCACCGCTCCAGGCAGGTCGATCACATTGCATTGAGCGACGATCGATGCCGCCTTCTCCCTGAGCACCTGGAACGACGCGCCCTCGGCGACATCGAGGGCGACGCCGATCGCGTACAACGCGCTCGACGCGTGGGCGTCGACATCGACGCTTCGCGCCTTGGCGAGCAGGTCTTCGAGCAGGCGCGCAGCCTGAGGCGTGATTCTGAACCGCTGGATCGGCGCGTCCGGGCGTTCCTCGAGAGAGGCGTCGGGACTCCACTCCAGGTAGTGATCCGACCCGAGCATTGCAAGGCGGCAGTTCACCCTCGACTCCAAGGGCGCGGACAGTACGCGCGCCGCCGTGATCCGGCTATTCGCAATCAGATCCATCGTGACCAGAACGCGTGCATCTGACACGGTGACGTGCGAAGGGTGCGGGCGTTCGTCGAACAGTGCATCGAGCGCCGACCTTAGGCGCTGAAGGCGGTCCAGTGCGCCTGGTGCATCCACCGTGTAGGCAGACGGTTCCGGTTCCGTTGGTCTCAGTCGGCGACGCAGCCGAACCGGCTTCTCCAGGACGTCCCATGCCCTCCTGGCCAGTTTCACCAGATAGGCATGCCGAAGCGCGCCGGTAGTGCTGGGCATGCCTTTGTCGGTCAACGTCAGTAGGTTTTCTAGCTGTTCGACTTGCACATCGGTGAGGCGAACCAGACCTTTCAAGATCTGATCTTGAGAAAGGGCGGCGTCCGCGTTGCGATCGAGCGGCAACTTTTCAATGAGAAATCGCGAGATTGTTGCGAGCGACTCGGTGATCGCGAGTCGCGCAGCCTTTTGACGACTCGGCAGGCCAGCCATCAAACGGTAGTTGCCGACGGAGGTGACGCGGACGGATGCCGGAGCGACGCCGTCGCAAACGTGCGGAAGCTGGATGTCGAGGGCATCCAGCATCGTCGACAGCGCTGGACGCAGTTGCTCCATATCGGGGCTCCATGTGCGCATGGAATATGGGCCGTGAGTTGCCGACGAGCCGTCGCTGTGTCCAAGCACGGAGTCGATAACTTCAGGGTCGGCGCCAATGCGTTGCAGACCTGTACGAAGACGGTGTCGGAAGACATTCAAGGGCAAGGGGCGCTCGACCCCCAGACCCTCACGGTGCGTGTTCGTCAATGGCACACAGGCCACCGGACCGGGCCCGTTGGTTTCGATCAGGAACAGCAGATTCCCAGCCGTCGCAGGGTCGTAGACGAAGCCGCTTTGTCGGACGGCGTCGAACGTGGCGGGCAGATGCCTTTCCACAAACGTCCGGCGAAACGCTTCGAGAATGTCTGCCGGGATCGGCACGAGACGACCGCTTCGTTGCAGCGGCGAAGCCTTCTCGTCGACGAAGACGAAGGCGTGCGTCCAGTCAATCGACTCCCGATTGGCCCACAGCATGTTGCTGGGCCGGATGCCTGTTGCCGCCCGCAGGATGGCGTCCCAGTACAGGGCCGTCAAGTTGTGGATCTCGATCCAGCTCCCCTCCGATTTCAACCGCGCGAGCTCGGCGTATGCGCGCCGAAACCCGTTACTCAAGATCGATTCTGTGACGGGCGCCAGCAGGCTGCCGGCGACATTTGTATCCTGCTGAGCGGAAGTCAAAGGGGCGGGATCGATCGCCTTCGGCAATGCACTCGATAGATAAGTACCGTAGGCTGCGGCGCCCGGCAGGCCGTCTCGGTCTCGGCCCCCCAGCAGCCGAGCCAGAAGGCCATCGCCCGTCCGTTCGAAGACGTCCTGTCTCAAGGTATTGGCCAGCATCCCAGGTCGAACCCTAGCCAGAGGCGGGCTCTGTTGAACCCAAGTCAGGAATACCTGATCCAACGTCAGGCTGGATGTCGCCACCCAGACGTCGCGCAAGTACTGGGGGCGGCCTGCTGCAAACGCCGCACGGCGAAGGACTGTAGCCACCTGTGAAGGGAGAGGCCAACCAATCTCGTCCGTTGACGGATGGATCAGGCCAGTGGCTTCGCCGCGCGGGCGCCAGTGCGCCTCACGCCGGGGTGCCTTTCGACGTAGCGTGTCGGTTTGCAGATCGAGCGTCCACTGGCTGAACCGCGTTGCATCGCCCCCGAGGGATATTCGGCAAGCCTCTTCGAGGGAGCGGCCCGCGAACAAGGCGACCCAGACCACGGCCGCAAGTAGACGGTCTAACGGTGCCGATGACTCGTCCCTGAGTGAGGTATGAACCTTTTCACGCAAGGCGGCCACTTCATGCGGCGAAGGTGTGCTCCAGCGCCATCGCACCAGGCTGGCATCGAGCGCAGTCGTCAGATAAATTGATCGCGCCTCATGCTCCTGTTGGCGCGGAGTTGCCTGTGAATCGACATGTGCTACCTGCGTGTCGACGTCACCTTCGGCGTCAGTTGCGACGTATTCGGCATATTCCGGTAGCGGTTCTGTCGCGCTGTCGGCTCCAACGCTCAACGCCTTCCGGCTGGGAGGCTTGACCTGCCGAACCTTCGAATCGATGTCGCCGCCACCCACGAGGGCGCGCTTGCCGCCGCTGCCCAAAGAATCCATGCTGGACAGGAATGCCAAGTGCTTCGCCCGCAATTCCGAACCAGAAGGCATACGGCCTTGGACGTCTGCCGGCTTGGCCTGCAAGTCCGCCGCGACCATGTCGAAGCTTTGATCCTTCACCACCAAGGCGGACAAGACCGGCCCCCAATCCGGAATCGATTCGTACGTGGCGATTCGCAGGTTGGTGCACAGTTCCCCAAGGTAGGCCTCCGACAGCAGGCCATCAGCGGCGAACTGATGTGCCCGGATCACGGCCCAGGAACGCAAGATGAGTTGCGCGCGCGCCTGCGGGCCGTCGAGCAGCCGGCTGTGGAGCAAAAGGTGCAGATACTGCGTCTTTGCGGAGCCACGAAAGTCATCCAGTGGGCTGCGTGTGATGGCGCGCTCGGGCAACTGGCCCAGCGAGCGCTTGGTCAGCAGCCACTGATCGGCAAGCGCTTCCAGTCCAAAGGTGTCCTGGCCCCTACGCCCCCACAGGCGAATTGTTTGCGCGCAGTGGGCCAAGCCATCGAGCGCGCCGCCCAGGAAGTCGGTCTGAATGCCTCCTTGGACTCGCAGGCAGTGTGCGAAAAAGCACAGTTCGTCATGTACACCATGGAGGCGCGCCCAGGTATGGATCCGCGACATCGGCAGCAACCCAATGGTCGAATCGGCTCGCTGGGGCTGAGCGTCTACGGGGTCGAGGTGATCGGCGGAAAGCGGGATCAAGGGGCGTTGGTCGATGTCGGCTATTTCCGGTTTCGGCACGCCAAGCTCTTGATTTAGCTCTATTTTCAGCGTTACACTGCGTTTGGGGCCGATTTGTACCTTCTATTTGGAGTGTACTCATAACCTTGGGCGCGCTTCTGCGAATCAGTTTCGACCAGTGGCGTTGGCGTTCGAGTTGACGCACATCAGCGCTAGGTCGGCGATCAGGGCGTCGACGATGCCCGCAGACCAACCGCAGCCGTCGCAGCCGTGGCAGCCGTGGCAGCATGGCTTTCCGTCTTTGGAGCGCGCGGCCAGAAGCTTGGCGCGTATCGGTTGTGCCTTTGCCGTGCGAACGCTCTACGCTCTGACTGACTACATTGACTCGGTGAAACGCCATTGACCTGATAGGGGTTTGACGGCGGGGTGCATTTTGCGCAAATTGGACGGCTTGTGGGGGTATCCGCATGCGAAAGTCCACGTATGGAAATCTTCGACGCATTCCATCTCGCGCGAATGCAGTTTGCATTCACCGTGTCATTTCACATTGTCTTTCCGGCAATCAGCATCGGAATGGCGAGCTTTCTTGCGGTGCTGGAATGGCGTTGGCTGAGTACCGGGGATCACGTCTTCAAGACGCTGTTCCTGTTTTGGTCGAAGATCTTTGCCATCGGTTTCGGCATGGGGGTCATCTCCGGCGTGGTGATGGCCTATGAGTTCGGCACCAATTGGAGTGGATTCTCGCGGGTCGCCGGCAACATCACCGGCCCCTTGTTGACCTACGAGGTTCTGACGGCCTTCTTTCTCGAGGCTGGGTTTCTTGGCGTCATGTTGTTCGGGTGGCAACGCGTGGGGCCGCGAGCGCACTTCTTTGCAACGCTCATGGTGGCCGCCGGAACGCTTATTTCGACGTTCTGGATCCTGGCTTCCAACAGTTTCATGCAGACGCCTCAGGGATTTGCGCTTGAGAACGGGTTGATCGTGCCTGTCGACTGGTTCAAGATCGTCTTCAATCCTTCGTTCCCCTACCGCCTCGCGCACATGACCATCGCGGCGTTCATCGTCGCGGGCTTCATCGTTGCTGCATGCGGCGCCTGGCACCTTCTGAAGGGGCGCCGGGACAAAGCCGTCAAGATCAGTTTCTCGATGGGGCTGTGGATTCTTCTGCTGCTCGCACCAATTCAAATCCTCGTGGGTGACGCCCATGGATTGAACACGCGCGAATATCAGCCCGCCAAGATCGCTGCCATCGAAGGCTTGTGGGAGACGGAAAAGGGGGGGACGTCCCTCAATCTCGTCGGTCTCCCGGACATGGACGCCGAACAGACTCGATACGCACTGCAGGTTCCCCACCTCGGCAGCGTCATCCTGACGCACTCCTGGGATGGCGAGATTCGCGGCTTGAAGGAGTTCCCGGCGCAAGACCGGCCGTACTCGCCCATCATCTTCTGGTCGTTCCGCGTGATGGCCGGACTGGGCATGCTGATGCTCCTGACTGCTGTCCTCGGCCTGCTCCTGCGCAAGGTCGGGCGGCTCTACGAGGCACGCTGGTTCCAATGGCTGGTGCTCTTGATGGGGCCGTCCGGGCTTGTCGCGCTGCTAGCCGGCTGGATCACCACCGAGGTCGGGCGACAACCGTGGACCGTCTACGGTGTGCTGCGGACCGTTGACTCCGTTTCGCCCATTGGCAGCCAGCAGGTGGGCGTGTCGCTCCTCATCCTCGTTGTCGTCTACGTCCTCGTCTTTGGAATGGGCGCCTACTACATGATGAAGCTGATGAGGCGTGGGCCTTCGCTCGAGTCCGAGCACGTTGACGATCCAGAGTATCCGGGCCTCAGCAATAGGGCACTGTCGCAGTCGTTCCACTAGCCGAAGGAGGGCGAGGCCATGCAAGTCGATCTACCCATGATCTGGGCTGCCATCATCGGCCTGGGTGTCTTCCTCTACGTCGTGCTTGACGGATTTGACCTGGGCATTGGCCTGCTCTTTCCGTTCTTTACCGAGGAAAAGTCGGATCGGCAAGTCATGCTCAACACCGTCGCACCTGTCTGGGACGGCAACGAGACGTTCCTCGTACTGGGCGGCGCAGGACTCTACGGCGCGTTCCCCGTCGTGTACTCGACGCTGTTGCCCGCCAACTATCTGCCGCTGATCCTGATGGTCATCGGGCTGATCCTTCGGGGCGCGGCATTCGAACTGCGCGTCAAGTCGAAGAGAACACAGGCACTTTGGGACCTGGCCTTCATCAGCGGGTCTGCCCTGGCGGCCTTCTGCCAAGGCGTCGTCCTGGGCTCCCTCCTGCAAGGCATCCGGATCGTGAATGGTCAGTTCGCCGGCGACCCGTTCGGCTGGCTGTCCGCGTTCAGCGTCTTCTGCGGCATGGGCGTGTTGGTGACCTACGCGACTCTCGGCTGTGGCTGGCTCATCTACAAGACCGACGGCGAGCTGCAGCGAAAGATGCGACGTCTCATGCTGCCACTCGTGAGCGCCTTGTTCGCGGTCGTCGCGCTCGTGAGTCTGTGGACCGTGCTGGGCCTGCCCGCCGTGGCCGCCCGTTGGTTCGGCAGCGGGAACCTCGTGTGGTTCATGCCCGTGCCGGTGCTCGTCGTCGCTTGCGTGTTCGGGATCTTCCGCGCCGTTCGCCGCAAGCACGAAGCGATGCCGTTCCTCCTGACGCTCGCGATCTGTTTCCTCGGCTTCACGGGACTGGTGATCAGCATCTGGCCAAACATCGTGCCGCCATCGTTATCCATCTGGGACGCATCGTCCAGTCATTCCAGCCAGGCCTTTACGCTCGTCGGAACGGTCATCGTGCTGCCCGTCATCCTCGTCTACAACGCGATGCAGTACCGGGTGTTCCGGGGGAAGGTGCGCGAGGGTGACGCTGGCTACCACTAGGACCAAGCGGGGCTCCTCCTCCCCGGCTCTCGGCGGAGAACGTCGTCGGTTCAAGCCCTTGCCATGATCGTCAACCCCTCTTGCTGAAAGACGGATTCCTGATGACGTGAAACCTGGCGGTCAGGTCTTCCACGTCCCGGTGCGTTGGCCGGCGCGAGGATCGAACTCGCGCGGTTCGGACCGCGGGATCTGAGCCAAATTGGAAAGGAGTGGCGATGTCAAATGTCGATCGAAGTCAACGCAATGCGCGGCTGAAGCGAGTACTTTGGTTCGTTCTCCTCTGGATCTTCGGCGTCGCCGCAGCCGCGCTGCTGACGCTTCCTTTCCATCTACTCGTCGTTTCAGCGATGCGGATGTAAGGTGTGGTTGGTGGGTTGGCAGCCGCATCGTCGCCGGCACGAACGCAGCCATCGAGGCCTTCGCCCGCCGCCATTGGGACGCGCAGCCCTGGGTGAAGGACGTCGCGGCGCGGACGCGGGCGCGGCTGGATGGCGTCGACGAGGCGGCGGCGCCTTACGCGGCCAGCGCGTCGCCCAGGTAGACGCCCTGCGACAGCCCGGCCTTGACCTGCCGCGTCGCCTCGTCCACCCGCACCTCCTGCTCGCCCGCCTCGATGGCGGCGTACGACTGGCGCACCACGTCCGCGGGCGAGGACTTGGGCACGTCGAAGTCGCGGATCATGTCCGTGTCGATGAACCCGCCGTGGAAGCCCACCACTTGCGTGCCCTGCGCCTTCAGCTCGGCGCGCAGGCTGTTGGTGAGCGCCCAGGCCGCCGACTTGGTGACGCCGTACGCGCCCAGCATCGGCGTGTTGATCCAGCTCAGGATCGACAGGATGTTCAGGATGGCGCCGCCGCCGTTGCGGCCGAGGATGTCGGCGAACGCGCGGCTCATGTTCAGCACGCCGAACAGGTTGGTCTCCAGCTGGTCGCGCAGCAGCGAGACGGCGTCGCCCCCGACGAGGCCGCCGGGGCGGCCGATGCCGGCGTTGTTGATGACCAGCGTCACGTCGGGGCACTGCACGGCCGCCGCCGCGACGTCCTCGACGCTCGTCACGTCGAGCTTGACGGGGATCACGCCGGGCAGCGTCACCTTGGACGGATCGCGCGCGCCCGCGTAGACCTTGGCGGCGCCGAGGGCGAGCGCCTGCCTGGCGAATTCGAGGCCGAGGCCGCGGTTGGCGCCGGTGATGAGGACGACGGAGCCTTGGATCTTCATGATGCGTTCCTTCATTCAAAATATGATCAGAATCATATTCGTGGGGGCAAAAAACCTCGCGCGACCGATTCACCGGAAGGCGAGGCGCTTCTATCGTCGGAACGTCACGTGTCGTAGCGCTCCAGCAGATTCTTCTGCGCGTCGGCCAGCACCCTGGCGGCGGTGGCCGGCTCGCTGTCGACCAGCGCCCGCGCGAGCTGCACGGCGCCCAGCATCGTGCTGGCCACCGTCCACGCCGCGTCGGGCGGCGCTCCGGCGGGCAGGGCGCGCTTCACCTGCTCGTGCAGGTTGCCGATGAGTCGGCGCGACGGCTCGGCCACCTCGGGCACCTGGCGGAACATCTCGCCGGACAGCAGCGAGACCGGGCAGCCGTTCTCGCAGTCGCGCACGTGGGCCAGCGACAGGTAGATCTCCACCATCGCCCGGAACGGGCTGGCGCCGCCGGCCACCAGCCGCACGCTCTGCTCGCGCACCACCTGCGCGATGTCGGCGCCGGCCTTGACCACGGCCTCCGCCAGCAGCGCATCGCGCGACGCGAAGTGCGCGTAGAAGCCGCCGTGCGTGAGCCTGGCGGCGCGCATCACCTCGGTCACGTTCACGCCGTGGTAGCCCTGGCGGCGGATGGCGCGCGACGCGACGTCGACGATGCGTTGGTGGGACAGGGCCTTGCGGCCGGACAGCTCCGTCATGGGGTGGCCGAATGAATATGATTTTGATCATATTAACCGGGCCACGAATGACCTTGCTGACGCTGCAGGATGTCCGCCAGGGTCAGCCGCGCCTTCTCCCGGTTCCGGTCGGTCAGAGCATCGCGATGATCGCCTTGCCGCCCGCGGCCGCGGCCATCACGGTGCCGCTGGCCACCTCCGACAGGGCCTCGCCGGTGGCCGACAGGCCGACCTCGGCATAGTGGCCCAGCGCCTTGCCCACCGACTCGGTCGTGGACACGACCTCGTGCGCGCCGTCGGCGACGGCGTCGACCACCGCCTCGCCGGCCTGCTCGAGGCCGTGCGCGGCGGACTCGGCGGCGTGCCAGGCACCGACCGCGAGATCCTCGACCTCGCTGACCACGCCGGACGCCGTGCTGGCCACGGTCTTGCCGCCCGCCACGGTGGCGTTCACCGCCGTCTCGCCGGCCTGCGCCAGCGCGTGCAGCGCCTTGCCGCTGAGCGACACCGTCGCGCTGACGCCGTCGCTGGCGGCCGCGGCGACGCCCGCGAGCGCGGCCGTGACACCGGTGGTGACCGATTCGGCGCGCGTCGACGGGGCGGAACTCGCGCGGGACGGGGTGCTGGTGGTGATCGTGGAAATCGACATGGGGTGAGCCTCGGGAATCTGCGGTCGACACCCTGGCCAACCATGCATCGATGCTAGGCCGGCGCGCCTGTTCCGGACGCCCGATGAACCGGGCAAAACGGGGCGGCGATACCTCATGAAAACAATGTGTCGGCCTTGACATCGCCCCGCGCGCCCCGGCGACACCTTGGCAGGGACGACACGATCAGGCCGCGGGACGGTCGAAGACGACGTCCACCGCCAGGCCTCGCCCGCCGGCGCCGCCGCGCAGCCGCAGCGAGGCGCCGAGCTGGGAGCAGAACTCCTTGACGATGGCCAGGCCCAGCCCGCAGCCGTCCGATTCGCGGTCGTCGATGCGGTAGAAGCGCTCGAGAACGCGGTCGCGCAGCGACTCGGGAATGCCCGGGCCGTTGTCCTCGACGGTGAGCGTGACGCGATCCGGCCCGACGGCCACGTGCGTGGTCACGATGCCGCCGGGCTGCGTGTAGCGGATCGCGTTGTCCACGAGGTTGGTGACGATCTCGTGCAGCGTCACGGCGTGGCCGCGCACGGCGGCCTCGGCGGCGGTGCACTCGAAGCCGAGGTCGATCCGCTTGCTCTGGGCGCGGCCGGCCATGTCCACCAGCACCTGGTGCACGACCTCGTCGAGGCGGCCCTGCTGGCCGTGCAGCTCCTCCGACGCGTGGGCCTCCGCGCTGGACAGGGTCAGCAACTGGTTGACCAGCCGCACCGACTGCTGGACGGTCTGGCGGATCGCGGCCAGCGACTCCGCGCGCCCGGCAGCATCGGCGGCGCGCACCGCGTAGCTGACCTGCGTGGTGAGCAACGTCAGCGGCGTGCGCAGCTGGTGCGCGGCGTTCTGGATGAAGGTCTGCTGCACGCTGGTGTGGTGCTCCAGCCGCATCGCGTAGCCGTTGATCGCGTCCACGAGCGGACTCAGCTCGACCGGCACGGCGCCGATCTCGAGCGCCTGCAGCGAGCCCGGGCGGCGCGCCAGCACCGCGTCGCGCAGGCGCAGCAGCGGCTTCAGGCAGCTGCGCAGGCCCAGCCAGACCAGCAGGGCCACGAGCGCGAGCGTCGCCAGTTGCTGCGCCATCGCCTGCATCCACAGCGAGTCGGCCAGCGCGGAGCGGCCCTGCAGGGTCTGCGCGATCTGCACGCGCACCGGCTGGATGCCCGTCTCGGTGAGCACCGGCTGCAGGTAGACCACGGCCCGCACGGGCTGGCCGCGCACCTGCGCGTCGAAGAAGTGCGAGGTCTCGGGCTGCAGCATCGCCTGCGACAGCGCGAACTCCGGGTAGCCGGTGACGGTACGGCCGTCGCTGGTGACGACGCGGTAGTACACGTGGTCGATGTCGCCTGACTGGAACAGCTCCAGCGCGGCCGGCGGGATCGGGTCCTGGATGCTGCCGTCCTCGAAGCGCAGCTGCTCGGCCACGATGCGCGCCGAGCCGAGCAGCAGCCGGTCCTGCACCACCGTCGCCACCGCCTGCGCGTTCTGGCGGCTGACGACGCCGTCGAAGAGCACGGCGCCGGCCAGCGGCAGCATCACCCACGCGAGCAGGCGGCCTCTGAGGCTATGCGCCATGGTGCACCGGCCGCAGCAGGTAGCCCAGGCCGCGCAGCGTCACGATGGTGGCGTCGCTGCCTTCGAGCTTCTTGCGCAGGCGGTGCACGTAGATCTCGATGGCGTCGGCCGACACGCCGTCGTCCAGCGACGGCAGGCTCTGGCCCAGCATCGCCTTCGAGACGGTGGCGCCCACCTTCAGGATCAGCACCTCCAGCACGGTGCGCTCGCGCGGCGTCAGCGCGAGCGGCTTGCCGGCCAGCGTGAACTCGCGGCTGCCGCCCAGGTAGACGAGGTCGCCGCACGCGATCTGCGGGTTGGACACGTGCGCCGACCGCCGCAGCAGCACCCGGATGCGCGCCTCCAGCTCCTCCACCTCGAACGGCTTGGCCACGTAGTCGTCCGCCCCATGGTCGAGCTCCGTCACGCGGGTGCGCGTGCTGTTGTCGGCCGTGAGCACCAGCACCGGCGTGGCGTTGCCGCGCTCGCGCAGGCGGCGCAGCACCTCGTGTCCGCCGAGCTTCGGCAAGGCCAGGTCCAGCAGCACCAGATCGAATTGCTCGGTGCGCAGCATGAAGTCGGCCGCCTCGCCGTCCTCGACGCAATCCACCGCGTACTGCTGCTTGCGCAGCGTGCGCGAGAGCCAGTCGGCCAGCACCTTGTTGTCTTCGACCAGGAGGATGCGCATGACGGGGCCTCAGCGGGCGGCGAGGGCGAATTCCGTGGTGAACGTGCGCGAGAGGTCGATCGGCTTGCCCACCACGGTGCGCTCGGCCAGCCGCATCACCCGCAGCACGTTGGCCGGGCCGCCGGCCGGCATCACGCCGTCGGGGGTGAACATCGCCTTGCTCTGTTGCAGCGTGCTCACGTAGAGCGCGCGGTCGCCGGCCATGTAGCTGGCCGGAAGCTGCGCCGCGATGTCCTGCGCGCTGTGCGTGGCGATGTAGCGCAGCGACTTGACGAGCGCGTTGACCAGGCGCTGCACCTCGTCGCGATGCGTGCTGATCCAGGGCGTCGACATGTACAGGCAGGCGGCCGGGTAGAGGCCGCCCAGCTCGCCGGCGGCCGTGCCGGGCGTGCGCAGGTCGACGAGCAGTCGGGCCTCGCCCGACTTGAGCAGCCGCGACAGCGTCGGCTCGGTGGTCATGCCCACGTCGATGCGTCCGGTGCGCAGCGCCTCGGCGAACGCCTCGCCCGAGCCGACGCCGGCCACGCTGATCTCGCCCTTGCTCACGCCGTGCGCGCCCGCGAGGTATTGCATCAGCAGGTGCGTCGACGAGCCCAGGCCCGTGACGCCGAGCGCGTGGCCGCGGAAGTCGGCCGGGGAACGGATCGCATCGCCCAGGCGCGTGGAGACGACCACCGCCTCGCCGGGCGCCTGGCTGAACTGCACCACCGCCTGCACGAACTTGCCCTTGGCCTGCAGGTCGATGGTGTGGTCGTAGAAGCCCACGACGCCCTGCACGCTGCCGGTGAGCAGGCCGTCCTCGGCGTGGCCGCCGGACGTGTCGCTGAGCACCTGCACGTCGAGGCCCTGCTCCTTGAAGTAGCCCAGGCGGTCGGCGAGCGCGGCGGGCAGGTAGATCTGCTTCTCGATGCCGCCCACCATCAGCTGGATCGTGGCGGCGCGCGCGGGCGCCGCGCACGCGAGCGCGCAGGCGGCCGCGGCCAGCGCGCGCGCGACGGCCGATCGCAGGGTCGTTCCGATGTTTCTCATGGCGTGCCGCCAGTCGTTGTTCGAGCTTGTCTCCGCTTCGAATACTACGGAGGACGCGCCCCGATGGCACGCGTGTCGTGCAGGTCGTTGTATGGGCGACTACGTGATTTCCCTCAGCTAATTCTGCTGAAAGCTAATGGAAGGGTGGGCGCTCGTAGCCTCGCTTTCCAGAACGGGTGGACGCGATGACGTCCGGACCCGCAACAACGGAGACAGAAACCATGAAATTCGCCTTTTCGCGCCGCGCGGCGTTGCTCGCGGCAGCCGCCGCACTGGCCTCTTGCGCCGCGCCCGCCGCGTTCGCACAGTCCGCGCCCATCGTCATCAAGTTCAGCCACGTCGTGGCGCCCGACACGCCCAAGGGCAACGGCGCGCAGCGCTTCAAGGAACTCGCCGAGGAGCGCACCAAGGGCCGCGTGAAGGTGGAGCTGTACCCGAACAGCCAGCTCTACAAGGACAAGGAGGAGATGGAGGCGCTGCAACTCGGCTCGGTGCAGATGCTCGCCCCGTCTCTCGCGAAGTTCGGCCCGCTGGGCGTCAAGGAATTCGAGGTCTTCGACCTGCCCTTCATCTTCAAGGACCAGGCCGCGTTCCGCGCGGTCACCGACGGCCCCGTCGGCGCCGACCTGTTCCACAAGCTCGAGCCCAAGGGCATCAAGGGCCTGGCGTACTGGGACAACGGCTTCCACATCATGAGCGCCAACCGGCCGCTGCACGACGTGGCCGACTTCAAGGGCCTGAAGATGCGCATCCAGTCGTCGAAGGTGCTGGACGCCCAGATGCGCGCGCTCGGCGCCATCCCGCAGGTGATGGCGTTCAGCGAGCTGTACCAGGCGCTGCAGTCGGGCGTCGTCGACGGCACCGAGGGCGTCCCATCGAACTTCTACACCCAGAAGATCTACGAAGTGCAGAAGCACATGACGCTGTCGTACCACGGCCACCTGGCCTACGCCGTCATCGTCAACAAGAAGTTCTGGGATGGCCTGCCCGAGGACATCCGCACGATCCTCGTCGGCTGCGTCAAGGACGCGACGACCTACGCCGACGCGCTGGCCGTCAGCGAGAACGCGCAGGCGCTGGACAAGATCCGCGCGAGCGGCAAGACCACGATCTACACGCCCACCGCGGCCGAGATCAACGAGTGGAAGAAGGCGCTGATGCCCGTGCACCAGGAGATGGCCGCGCGCGTGGGCCAGCCCACGATCGACGCCGTCTACAAGGCCGCGGGCTTCGTCGCCCCGAAGTGAATTCACCACGCCCGAGCCCCCGCCGTGGGGCGACAACCACTGGAGACATGAGATGAAGAAGTTTGCAATGCGCGCCAGCGCGCTGGCCGCGCTCGCGCTGTGCCACCCCGTGTTCGCGAACGAGGTCGACGACCTCAAGGCCGAGATCGCCGCGCAGAAGGCGGCCGAGGCCGCGCAGAAGGCGCGCCTGGACGCGCTGGAGGCGCGCCTGAACGCGATGTCCGCCCAGCCGGCCGCCGCACCGGCCAAGGCCCCGGTGGTCGCCAAGGCGCTGCAGACCGACCAGAACGGCGTCAAGATCATCGACACGCCCGCCGGCGTCTCGCTGTACGACAACGGCAACACCAGCATGCACATGTACGGCCTGATCGAGGCGACCGGCAGCCATGCCAACCACCAGACCACCGGTGGGGGTTCCGCAACCGGCATGCAGGTGGCCTGGTTCAGTGGCAATCGCCTGGGCTTCGACGCCGACCACGCGCTGGCCATCGGGGATCAGATCGGCCTGCCGGGCCTCAAGGTCATCGCGAAGCTGGAGTCGGAATTCGAACTGCCCACCGGCGACATGGACACCGGCAACGTGTTCTTCAACCGCGACGCCTGGATGGGCTTCTACAGCGACGACCTGGGCAAGATCACGGTGGGTCGCCAGAACACGCTGACGCGCGACTTCACGGCCAACTGGGGCGACCCGTACGGCGGCGCCGACGTCTCGCTGAAGGAAGGCGGCTACTCCAACGTCAACAACTTCAAGCAGTTCATCTTCTACTCGGGCGGCGCCAACGGCACGCGCCTGAACAGCGCGATCGAGTGGAAGAAGAAGTTCGGCGCGCACGTGGTGGCCGGCCTGGGCTTTGCGTTCGGCTCGCAGGGCAACGGCGGCAGCGGCGACGTCGGCAACGGCGGCTCGACGCCGGGCGACTTCAAGAAGGGCCAGACCCAGGAGGCGTCCATCGCGCTCAACGCGCTGGAAGTGGGCCCGGGCCTGCTCAGCGCCAACGTGTCGTACGACCGCGCCAACGTCAACGACCTGATCCACCAGTCGGAGCTCATCGGCGGCAACTACCGCATCGGCATGTTCCGCGTCAACGGCGGCTACGTGCACTACACGGCGGAACAAGGTCTCGCCAACAGTGCCGGCAATCGCACCGACAACTCGTGGACGGTGTCGATGAGCCTGCTGCCGACGCCGGAGAACGAGTTCGCCCTCGGCTTCAACGAGATGAAGGGCAAGAACGCCGGCTTCAACGGTGGCGGCAACATCATCAATCCGTTCGGGAACACGGCCGGCGTGGCGACGACCGCCGCCAACGGCTCGAAGAAGGCGATCTTCGGCTCGTACATGTACCACGTCGATCGCCAGCTCGACGTCTATCTCGCGGCCGACCACTTCAAGGTCGACGGCGGCTGGGTGATCGGCGACGCACAGGGCAACGGCAACCACTTCGGTGCCGGGCAGGCGTACAACAACGAGACCGAAGTGGCCGTCGGCGCGCGCTACAAGTTCTGATGCCGATGCGCTGGCGCGCGTGATGCGCGCCAGCGCGGCCGATGCAACCTCGATGCTCGTGATCCGGCGCTGCCCGGCTCCGCGCCAGTGACTCGCCGAATCCTTGCCCAGGAATCGGCGAGGACTTCGCTCGAGAGGCAATCAACGCGGGTGCCGCGGGCTGGCCCGCAGTGCTGGCCCACCGAGGCAACACGCGCCGAAGCAATGCGAGCGCGGTCCGGCAACCTGGAGACAAGAATGCACCGACAAGTCGTTGCGCGCATTGCGCACGTGTTCCTGTTCGCCTGGCTGACCCTGCCGGCCCTTCCCGCCTCCGCCCAGATTCGCATCGGGCAGACCACCGGCTTCACGGGCGTGTCGGCGGCGGCCGTAAAGGAGACCAGTGCAGGCGCCGCGCTCTGGCTGGACGCAGTCAACGCCAGGGGAGGCGTCAACGGGCAACGGATCGAGCTGGTCGCGCTGGACGACAAATCGGATCCCAAGCTCGCGGCGGCGAACGCGCGCACGCTGATCGAGCAGGACAAGGTCATCGCGCTCTTCCTGACCCGCGGGACACCGACCACCGAGGCGGTCATCCCCGTCCTGGATGAATTCGGCGTGCCCTTGATCGCGCCGTCGACGGGTGCAATGGTGTTGCACAGCCCGACCAAATTGCACGTCTTCAACGTTCGAACGCCCTACCAGTTGGAAGCGGCCAAGGCGATTCCGCAATTGGTGAGCATGGGCATCACGCGCGTCGGCGTCTTGCAGACGAACGACGACTTCGGCAAGGACACGATGATCGGCGCGCAGCGGGGATTCGCGGCCTCCCACCTGCAGCCGGTCTTCGTCGAGACGTTCGAGCGGATCAAACCTGATTTCAAGGGAATCGCCGCCCGCGTGGCGCGCGAGAACCTGCAGGCCGCGCTGATACTGGGCTCCGGCTCGGCTGTCGAGTCGGCCATGAGCGCGATCCGCGCAACCGGCTCGAAGGCGCAACTCGTCGCGCTGTCCAACACCGCCTCCGCGGGCCTGATCACCAACCTTGGCGACAACGCGCGGGGACTGATCGTGACGCAGGTCTTCCCCAGCGAGCGCAGCATGGGAGTGCCGATGGTCAAGCAGGCCAACGACCTGCTGCAGGCCAGGAGCAAGGGGGCGGAACTGTCCCCGGCCATGCTCGAAGGATTTGCCGGGGCCAAGGTCCTGGTGGAAGCGCTTCGCCGCGCAGGCAAGAACCCGACGAGCGAAGGCGTCCAGCACGCCCTCGAAGATCTGCACATGGACCTCGGAGGTATTTCGATCGCCTACAGCCCTTCCCATCACACCGGGCTCGACACGTCATCGCTGTCGATCGTCGACGCCAACGGACATTTCCGGCGCTGATTGCCCACGAAAGCTTGCAATGCTCTCTCGCATCCTCGACCACCTCGAAGAGTGGCTCATCGCGTTCCTCATGGGCGCGGCGACGCTGCTGATCTTCGTGGCGGTCGTCCATCGCTACGCCGCCGGGTGGCACTACCCGGCTTTCCTGGGCTTCATCCAGGACGCCCTGCTCAAGATCAACCTCAGCTGGGCGCAGGAGCTGTGCATCTACATGTTCATCTGGATGGCCAAGTTCGGCGCGGCCTACGGGGTGCGCCACGGCACGCACGTGGGCGTGGACGTGCTGGTGCGCGCGCTGCCGCCGGCGCAGGCGCGCTGGCTCACCATCTTCGGACTGTGCGGCGGCGCGCTGTTCACCGTGGTCATCGGCACGATGGGCGCGGTGCTGGTCTGGGACGACGGCATGCACTACGCGTGGCTGAGCCACCTGGGCCGCAACGTGGGCGACCTGTCCGAAGGCGCGACGACGCCCGACCTCGAGCTGCCCGTGTGGATCGAGTACCTGGCCATCCCGCTGGCGTCGTACCTGATGTGCTTCCGCTTCCTGCAGGTGCTCGCGAAGTTCGTCAGGACCGGCGAACTGCCGCACCATGAAGTGGCCCATGTCGAGGGTCTCGAGGACGTCGACAACTACGAGCCGACCCCCGAAGGGAGCATCACGAAATGAGCGCGCTCATCATCTTCTCGCTGCTCGTGGTGCTGATGCTCACGGGCATGCCGATCTCGATCGCGCTCGGCCTCACGGTCATGAGCTTCTTCTTCTTCCTCAGCGACGTGCCGATGGCCAGCGTGGGGTTGAAGCTGTTCGAGGGGCTCAACAGCTTCCCGATCATGGCGATCCCGTTCTTCATCCTGGCCGGCAACTTCCTCACCAACGGGGGCGCGGCCAAGCGGATGATCCACTTCGCCGCCACGATGGTGGGCCACCTGTACGGCGGCCTGGGCCTGGCGGCGGTGCTGGCCTGCGCGATGTTCGCGGCCATCTCGGGCTCGTCGGTGGCCACCGTCGTGGCGGTGGGCACGATCATGATGCCGGCGATGCAGGCCGCGGGCTATCCGAAGCGCTTCTCGGCCGGCGTGATCACCACGTCGGGCGCGCTGGGCATCCTGTTTCCGCCGTCCATCAACCTGGTGATCTTCTCGATCGCCACCACCGGCATGAGCGCCACCGGGCCGCACGACGAGGCGGTGGCCACCGCCTCGGTGGGCGACCTGTTCATCGCCGGCGTGGTGCCGGGACTGGTGCTGGCCACGCTGCTGGGCGTCACCACCTGGTTCCGTGCCCGCAAGTACGACTACCCGCGCATGCCGCGCGCGTCGTGGGGCGAGCGCTGGAAGGCGTTCCGCGAGGCCTCGTGGGGCCTGGCGTTGATCGTCATCGTGGTGGGCGGCATCTACTCGGGCATGTTCACGCCGACCGAGGCCGCGGCCATCGCCGCCGTGTACTCGTTCGCGATCTCGGTGTTCATCTACAAGGACATGAAGATCTCGCACGTGCCCGCCATCCTGCGCAACGCGGCGGCGATGAGCTCGATGCTGCTGTACATCATCACCAACGCGGTGCTGTTCTCGTTCCTGCTGACGTCGGAACAGATCCCGCAGGCGATGGCCCTGTGGATGACGCACCAGGGCTTCGGCGTGATCGTGTTCCTGTTGCTGGTCAACATCATCCTGCTGGTGGCCGGCAACTTCATGGACCCGTCGGCCATCGTGCTGATCATGGCGCCCATCCTGTACCCGATGGCCGTCAAGCTGGGCGTCAACCCGGTGCACATGGGCATCCTGATGGCCGTCAACATGGAGGTGGGCATGTGCCACCCGCCGGTGGGGCTGAACCTGTACGTGGCCTCGGGCATCACCAAGATGGGCATCTCGGAGCTGACGGTGGCCGTCTGGCCGTGGCTGCTCACGATGATCGGCTTCCTGATCCTGGTCACCTACTGGCCCACGCTGTCGCTGTGGCTGCCGCATCTG
>FTKD01000016.1_pt2 | contig 58820 bp, 51 predicted proteins | sample 1658191 | NCBI WGS metagenome assembly FTKD01 (sample SAMEA3914808, study PRJEB12502) | metagenome | biome: forest; material: soil | place: Canada | collected 2011-08-03 | depth 0.3 m
GGGGGGGGGGGGGGGGGGGCGTCCATCAGCGGCGGCCGGCTCGCCAGCCGCGTCGGCCAAGCGATGCGGCGCTCGACCTGGCCCACCGCCGCGCCCGCGGGCCGGCAAGTAGTCAGAGATGGTTGACGCCAACGGTACGTACCGGATGTCAAATGGATTTGATCAATTCTAGTGACAAGTTCAGCAGCTTTGCGAATGAAACTTAACTTTCACTCAAAGCTTGTTGACTTACTGGTACGTACCATGATAATTTTAGTTTCAAGGCGATTGAGGGATCGTCCGTCAACGTAGTGCCCCAACCACAGTCCTCGAGGAAACGTTCCAATGAAGAGCTTCCGACTGAACCAGATCATTGCAGCAATGATTTCCGCCGGCCTTGCCGGTCAGGCTCTGGCCCAGGCCGGTGGCGCTGCACCGACTTCAGCGACCGCCGCCAGCGCTGCGGCGCCCGGAAGCGATACATCGTCACCGAAGGAACCCAAGAATGAGATCCAAACGGTCACGGTAATCGGGCAGTCGATCGGCAAGGGCGAAACACGCGCGAACAGCGTCGTCAACCGCGCGGCTATCCTCGAGCAGCCGCCGGGAATGGATCCGCTCAAACTGGCCTCGCAAGTGCCTGGCCTGCAAGTTGGATCCGGAGACGCTGTCACCGGCAGCTTCTCCATGCGCCTGTCCATGCGTGGACTCAATAAGGAGCAGATCGGCATGTCCATCGACGGCATCCCGAACGGGTCGACGCTGTCTAACGGGGGCACGATGCCCGACCGGTTGCTTGATTCGGCCAATCTGTATCGCATTGACGTCTCGCAATCGGCAGGCGAGATCGGCACGCCGTCGAACCAGGCATTGGGGGGGTACATCGATTTCGTGACGCTCGATCCGAAGCCGAGCCGGGCCTTTGAAACGGAGCTCTCGGCTGGCAATTTCGGCTACAAGCGCGAGTTCTACAAGTTCGATACCGGCGAGTTGACGCATGGACTGACCGCCTATGTCGATGCCTCGCACGAATACGTGCGCACTTGGCCAGGCGACCAGTCCGGGCGCAGCCTGAAGGATCACGCGGACATCCGCCTGTTGCAGAAGTTCGACGACGGCTCCAGCATCCGTGGCACGTTCAGCTACAACAACATGGCCGACAACGACTACGATGCCCTGGCATTGCGCGCGGGATCGAAATACAAGGCCGTGTTCCAGGTCGATCCGAAGACCGATGAACTGACTGACCACTGGACGGGGAACCCCGCAATCGACCAGAACAACCGGCGAACGCGCGGCATTGACGGCGTTGAGACGTTGGCGCACATCGACATCAAGATGAAGCTCGGCGAAACGGCGTGGCTTTCGCTCAAGCCCTATCAGCATGAACAGGAGGGCAACGGTTGGTTCTACGTCCCCTACGATCAGCTGAACGTGAACGGCCAAATCTACAACCCGGTCGCGGCAGGCGGCAAGTCCGTAGCCACGGTGCAGCAGTGCTACGCCAACCAATATCAACGTACGTCGACCGGCTCGCTGATCCCGGTCGCGGCCGTAAAGTACCCGGCAGGGGTGTCAGCAGCCACTCTGTCGGCTGCGGGTTGTCCTGCAGCGGCGAAATACGCCATGAATCCGCAGAGCGCCTGGGGAAAGCGTGAGGCATCGCGCCGTCGTGGCGGCTACGAAACCGACCGCAAGGGCGTGCTGGGCGAGGTCTCCGCGAGTCTCGGAGAACACAATGACGTTCGTGCAGGTGTGTGGTTTGAGAACATCCGTCGCGCCAAGACACGCGAGTGGTACGACGTCACCGATCCCGTCGCGAGCGATGCATACGATGAGAGCGCGCTGTACTCGATCACGCAGGATCGCCAATATCGATCGCACACGGATATGGGCTATCTGCAGGACAAGATCAGCCTGCTGGACGACAAACTGCACATCGACCTCGGCGCCACCTATCAGGCATTCCACGAAAATTACGTTTCGCCCGTTGAATTCAGCGGCGAGCGTGCACTGCACGTCTCGTCCGGCATACTGCCCAAGATCGGCGCGCTCTATGAACTGAGCTACCACACCGAACTGTTCGGCAGCGCCTCGAAGAACTTCAGCGCGATCCCCGACACCGTGTTCGAAGGAACTTCCGCAGTCGATTCGAAGAACGGCATCAAGCCCGAGACATCCACCAATGTCGACCTGGGCATTCGCTACGTCGGCAAGACAGTCGCCGCCTCGCTGCAGGTTTTCAACATCAACTACCGCAATCGCATCTCGATCCAGAACGGTGACCCGAACGGTGACATCTTCTCCCGCGACGCCACCACGACGTTCGAGAACCAGGGCGGCATCCGGTCGCGCGGCGTCGAAGCGACATTCCGTGAGGGCTGGTCGCAGTTCGAGGTCAACGCGAACGTTGCCTACACCGATGCCTACTACACCCAGGACACCCCGGCCGAAGGCATCTTCGCCAACGATCCGGTGCTCGGCGTGGCCAAGACGACGGCCTTCGGAGAACTGAAGTGGATGCCTACGGGCAACCTGCGCCTGTCGGGCAATGTGAAGTACGTCGGCAAGGCAGCGGGTACCTATGACGTGGTCTACAACACGACCACCGGCACGGCAGCGGGGACGACACCCGTAATCGCCGGCGGCCCCGCCATCTATCCGCGCGAGTACATGCCCAGCTACTCGCTCTTCGGACTTTCAGGGGCATACAGGATCAGCACACTCCTCGAAACGGCAAAGAAGGTCGAGCTCGGTTTCAATGTCGACAATCTCTTCAACAGGTACTACCTGGGCGGACTGGGGCAGGAGCTCACCACGTCGAATCCACTCACGTCCGGCCGATACTTCCTGGGAAGCCCGCGGACCTTCTTCCTGAGCCTGCGCGCAGAGATCTGAGCCTCTCCGGACATCCGAGGCAGAGATGCGGGCAGATCATCGTTGATTTCAGGCACGTACCAGAATGCAATGGGCAGCTTCTGACAGGCCTCACATGATCGCTATTCCTTCCACCACGTTGCAAGCTGCTGGTAGTTTGGAACGCTGCGGGGTTGATGTCGATGCGGGCAACGTGACTTCGTCGCGGAATGCACTTAGCTCCCGTCCGACGCGCTGCGGCTCGCTATCAACGTCAAATGCACCGGCAGATGCATGGGTACCGACGCCGTGGCCTGCACCATGGCGACCGGAACGGCCATAAGCATCACGTCTGCTGACACGTCCCAGGAAACCCGTTGTCCTCTTGCGCATGTCCGTGCGCCGTCGTGGGTACGACGTTTTTCGATTGCTGGTCCGTACCAGCATATAATGACAGCTTGGTGACGCCTGCGCGAAACGCAGGTGGCCTACCCCCCCGCCCCGACAACAACATGAACTTGAAGGCCAACATGAATAGAGCGGAACTCCACGATCGCATCCTTGGCTCCCTGTCGCTCGCCGGCATGGGAGACGCACTCGGCGCGCCAACCGAGCAGTGGAGCATCGACGAGATCCTGAGCTTCCACGGTGGCCTGGTGGCCGCGTTCCACACGCCGACCGAAGACACCTTCGCCGGCGCGAACAAAGGACTGCGCGGGGAAGTCACCGACGACGCGAGTCAGATGTACTACCTCGCGCGTGCTCTCGTCGCGGCCGGCGGCAGCCTGGATCAGCCGGCCTGGCTCGCCTGCCTTTTGGCTTGGGTCGACACCAGTCCGAAGGCGACGTTCATGGGCCCCAGTACCGCGGCGATTGTCAAGGCCATCAAGGAGGGCAGCGACCTGTCTTTGGTCGGCGTCATCGGGCAATCCCGTCGCAAGATGACGACGGTCGGCACGACCAACGGAGCCGCGATGCGCGTCGCCCCGGCCGGCCTGGTGCATCCCGGTCAGATCGAGGCTGCGTCCCAGCAGGCGTTCGTCACCTGCCTGCCGTCTCACGACACCGATGTCGCGATCTCGGCAGCGTGCTCGGTCGCCGCGGCGACGAGCGTCGCGCTGTTGACCGATTCGATCGATGAAGTCATCTCGGCGGCGGTGCATGGCGGCCACCTCGGCGAACAACTCGGGCGCCAGCACGCCCGGTCGGTGGCCGGTCCGAAATATCTTGGCCGGCTTCGCCTTGCGCTGTCCATCGCCGCGGAAGCATCGTCGGACATGGATTTCATGACGCGCATCGAGGAGGTGGTGGGCAACTCGGTTCTAGCGGCCGAGTCCGTACCAGCGGCCCTGGCGGTGGTCGCCTACGCCAAGGGCGATCCGTTGCGCACGATCGCCATCGCGTCCTCGATGGGCAACGACACCGACTCCATCGCCACGATGGCCGGCGGTATCGTCGGCGCGTTGGTCGGCAACGTGCGCCTGCCGATCGATCTGCTGCGGGAATTCCGTGCCGCAAACGCAAGAGACTTCGATCTCGATGCCATCGCCGGCGGGCTCTGCGACATCGCTTGGCGGCGCCTTCAACAGGCGCCGCGGTAGCGGGAGCCGCTGACCGCGGCACGTCGCGCGATCACCGCACGGCGGTCGGCGCGGCTACTATTCTCCACTCAGCAAGTGCACGACGAGCTGATAGAAACGCGGCACGTCAACGTCCAGGATCACGTCGACCGGCCGCTCACCGAGCCCGGGGCCCGCGTTCAGCGGCCAGCTCGACGTGTTGCCATAGCCGGCGCCGTCGCCAGTTTCGACATCGACCAGCAGCTGCCGGCTTCGCGTCGCCAGGGTGGGATCGAGCCAGACCGCCGCAGTGAGTTCGTCCCACATGGGCAGTTGCTTGCCGAACGCGACGAGGTAAGGCACCGCGGGGGATCTCCCGTGCCCGATCTCGGCATAGAGCGGCTTCGAGAACATCGTCCGGGTCGTCGGATCGACGGGCACCTGCGTGATCTTCCGCCAGGGCTCGTGCAGCACGATTGACGCGGCTTCGGGATCCCAGCGCATGTTGAATTCACGGCGGGGCGAGTTCACGTACTCGTCGGCGAACGCGTTTTCGGCGGCAGCCGGGTTGAAGCTGCCGCCCATGAACACGAGTTCCTTCGCCAGCCCGGCGAACGCCGGATCCAGTCGCGAGGCCAGCGCCACGTTCGTCAGCGGGCCACCGCACCAGATCGTGACCTCGCCGGGAAACTGGCGGACGATTCGGGCCAGGAAGACGGCGGCGCTCTCAGTCCTGGGGGGCAGACTCGGCGAGCCGGCCGCCGAAGGCGGAATCAACCCGGGGGCAGCGGGATGGGATGCCCGGTCGAGAGGGTTCACCGAAGGCGGCCTCTCCTGCCAAGCCCCTTTGTAGACCAGCGCGCCGTAGCGACGCTCCCAGGCCCGCGTGCGAGCGTCGCTGTTGACGAGCGGGAACACGGCTCCAGGGTAGACCGGCACGTCAGTGCGATGGGCCACTTCCAGAAGGCGCAGGGCATCCGCGACTTCCTCGTCGCGCCACCCGTCACCGCTGGTCACCGTGATTCCAAGGACTTCGACGTCCGGCGCCTGCAACAGCATGAGCATCGACTGCATGTTCGATCCCCCTGGCCCGTAAGCGTCCTGGTCGATGACGATCTTGCGGCGCGCTACGCCCGCATGCGCCATGCCGACGAACAGCAACGCGAGCAACAACGCGATCGGCAGGCGCAACGAATTCCGGAGGTGACGCATCGAGGCGGATCGGTGGTTAGGTGCCCTCTCTCCGTCGCAAGAGGCGTGCCGACTAGAACTCGAATAATTACTCATAGGTACGTACCAATTTGGATCTAATGCACTTCATTGGTGATGGATTGGCACCAAAACATTGCTCGCAGAATCGACAGGGTATCCACGGTGTTTGCGTCTGAGATCTTCGTTCCTGGAAAATCAAAAAGACGCTTGCAAGTGTAAACGCTTCGGTAGTAATCTCATAACTGGCACGTACCAGTTATGCAAATTCGCCGCTGACTTTCGAGCAATCCATCCCTTCGCATACCCGCCCCACCCTACAAGTCGACGAGGAGCCTCCGTGAGACCACCCCATTTCTTGTGGCCCAGCAACGTCCGATCGGCCAGCGCCGTCGTCGGCTCGCTATGTTGCGCCGCGGCGTTTGCACAAACCACAGCAGCTCCGGCGACAGCGGGCGCGTCGGCGCCGGCATCGTCCGCCCCCGCGCAGCTCCAGGCCGTCATCGTGACGGCGGAGCGCCGCGAGGAAAACATCCAGAACGTCCCGGTGTCGGCGTCCACACTCAGCGGCGACGTGATCGACGCCATGAATGCCGGCGGCCAGGACATGCAGATGCTGTCGGGGCGCGTGCCGAGCCTGAATGTGGAGTCGTCCTTCGGCCGCGCCTATCCGCGCTTCTACATCCGCGGCTACGGTAACGTCGATTTCCATCAGAACGCATCGCAGCCGGTCTCGCTCGTGTACGACGACGTCGTTCAGGAAAGCCCGGTGCTCAAGGGCTTCCCCGCGTTCGATGTCGACCGCATCGAGGTGCTGCGCGGCCCGCAGGGCTCGCTGTTCGGTCGAAACACGCCGGCAGGCGTCGTGAAGTTCGACTCCGTCCGCCCCGAGCGGACCCTGGGCGGCTACGTTGACGTCTCGGACGCCACGTACAACACGGCTGGCCTGGAAGGCGCACTGAACGTCCCGCTGAACAGCGACTGGGCGATGCGCCTGTCGTTGCTGGACCAGCACCGCGACGAATGGATAGCCAACGCCCACACCGGACGATCCGACGAATATGGCGGCTACAACGATCACGCCGGCCGCTTCCAGTTGCTCTACCAGCCGGGCCGCGACTTCAGTGCCCTCGCGAACCTGCACACGCGGTCGATGAGCGGCAGCGCCTCGCTGTTTCGCGCGAACATCATCCAGAAAGGCAGCGACGACCTGGCGCCGAACTTCTCCTTACGCCAGGTCGAGACGGACGGCCAGAACGGCCAGAGCCTGGGCACGGACGGCGGCAGCTTGCGGCTGCGCTGGAACGTGGGCGCCGTGACGCTCAACTCGATCACCGGCCTGGAGAAGGTGCACGTCTTCAGCCGCGGTGACATCGACGGAGGCTATGGCGCGGTCTACGCCCCGCCGTCGGGACCTGGCACGATCCCATTTTCGGTGGAGTCAGCCGACGGCACTTCCGGCCACCACCAGTTCACGCAGGAGTTCCGCGTCGAGTCGAACGGCGATCAATCGCTCGGATGGCAGGCCGGCGCCTACTATTTCGACGAGAACTACGAGGTCAACAGTTACAGCTACGACACGCTCGGCGGCGGCGACCTGACCAGCCTGATCAAGTCGCACCAGAAGAACCTCGCCTGGGCCGCGTTCGGATCGCTCAAGTACGCACTGAACGACCGGCTCGAGCTGCGCGCCGGCTTGCGCTACACCCACGACCACAAGGACTTCTCGACTGACCCCGACAACCTGCCGGCAGGCGGCTCCAACATCGATACCTCGCACGGGCTCACCGCGAAGCCCACCGATGTCAAGATCAACTGGGACGCGAGCGGCCTGTACAAGATCGACGCCTCCACCAACGTGTACGCGCGCGCCGCGACCGGATTCCGCGCAACGACGATCCAGCCCGCCGCCGAGTTCAACTACCAGTCGGTCGCCCGGCCGGAGACGGTGACGTCGTATGAAGCCGGCGTGAAGTCCGAGCTGTTCGGCAAGCGCGCGCGGATCAGTTTCGACGTGTACCACTACACCGTCAAGAACCAGCAACTCAGCGCTGTGGGTGGCAGCGACAACGCCACTGTGCTCCTCAACGCGAAGAGGACCGACGGCGCGGGGGCCGAACTCGACCTGGAAGCCTACCTGACCGACCGGCTGCTGGTTACGCTGGGCGGCAGCTACAACTTCACGGCGATCCGCGATCGGAACCTGAGCGTGGCGACCTGCGGCAGCGGTTGCACGGTGCTCGACCCGGCTGGGCCGGTCGCGGGCACCGCGCTGATCAACGGCAATCCCTTGCCGCAGGCCCCGCGCTACGTGGTCAACTTCACGGGCCGCTACGGGATCCCGTTGGCCAACGGCGAGTTCTTCGCCTTCACCGACTGGGCTTACCGCAGCAAGGTCGACTTTTCGCTGTACCAGTCGGCCGAGTACGAGGGCAAGGGCCTGTTGATCGGTGGCCTGCGGTTGGGCTACAACTGGGACAACGAGAAGTACGAAGTGTCGCTGTTCGGCCGCAACATCACCAACCGCATCCAGCTCGTCGGCGGACTTGACTTCAACAATCTCACCGGCTTCGTGAACGACTACAACCCCCGCATCTTCGGGGCCCAGTTCCGCGCGCATTTCTGAACCAATGAAGCCGACATGACGACGATCGACGAGAAACATGACTCCGCCGAGAGCCGACTCGGACGCTACTTCGGCGTTCGCGCCAGCGGGTCGAGCCTGTCGCGCGAGTTCGTGGCCGGTATCACCACCTTCGGCGCGATGAGCTACATCATCGTTGTCAACCCGCTGATCCTCTCGGCTGCCGGAGTGGATCGCCATGCGTTGATAGCGACCACGGTCATTGCGTCGGCCCTAGGCACGTTGATCATGGCGCTCTGGGCGCGCCTGCCGATCGCCCTGGCGCCCGGCATGGGCTCCAACATCGTGTTCGCGCAGGTGGTCGTGCTGCAACTCGGCGCGTCCTACGCCACAGCCCTCACCATGGTGCTGACGGGCGCGGCGGCGATGCTCGCGCTCAGTCTCTCGCGTTGGCGTGCGAAGATCGTCATCGGCCTGCCGCCCTCGATCCGGCTCGGCATCCAGTGCGCCATCGGACTGTTCGTCGCCTACCTGGGCATGAAGAACGGCGGCCTGGTAGTCGATCGTCATGGCTCGCCGGCCTTCGGCGACCTGGGGGACCCCGCCGTGCTCCTGGCGCTCGCCGGTGTCCTGGTAGCGCCGATGCTGCTCGCGCGCAAGGTGCCAGCGGCACTGCTGTTGTCCATCGCCGCCGTCACGCTGCTCGGACTGTTCGTGCACGGGGCCGACGGACGGGCCATCACGCCCTGGCCCGAGAGGGTGTTCGATTGGCCACGCCTGCCCACCGAACTGCTGTTCGCCTTCGATTTCCATGCATTCGCGAGGCAGTTCCTCGTCCTTTTTCCCATCACGCTCTATTTCTTTCTGTCCGATTTCTTCTCCGCGACCGCGACCCTGGTCGGTGTCACGCGGCGCGGCCGAATGATGACGCCCGACGGAGACATCCCGAACGCGCGACGCGCCTACGCTGCGGACGGGCTGGCGAGCGTCGTCGGCGCGGCCGTGGGGTCGTCGACAGTGGTGGCCTACGTCGAGTCGGCGGCGGGGATCGAGGCCGGCGGCCGCACGGGGTTGACCGCGCTGGTAGTCGCCGTCCTGTTCGGGCTGGCGTGGTTCGCCTGGCCGTTGATCGCGATCGTGCCGGCGCAGGCGACGGCGCCCGCGCTGGTCATGGTCGGGCTGTTGATGCTCGAGGACCTGAGCGAACTGGACACCTCGTCGGCGGAAAACTTCATGCCACCGCTACTGACGCTGCTCGTCACGGCGGTCACCACCGACCTGATGCTCGGCATGGCCGCGGGCCTGTTCTCTTACACGCTGATCGTTATTGCGCTGGGCCGCCGCGCGCTCGTCACGCCAGTGCTGCTGTCGCTGGACGCGGCGTTCTCCCTCTATATCGTGCTGATGCGCCATGTGGTCTGACCTGTCCATTCTCTATTCCCCTGCCCACGATGAGGCGAGGCATTGATGCGCCTGTCGCACCTTACCTTCACGGGCGCGGACGACGCCGTTGATCCGGGCGAACTCGCTCGTTTGTCAGCGCAGGCGCCGTTGATCGAATGGGGCCTCCTCCTGTCGGCGGAAGACCAGGGCCGGCCGCGCTTCCCATCGCGGCAGTGGCGCGCAGAGTTCCTGCGAGCGGCGCCGCGGGCCCGCCGCGCCGCCCACGTCTGCGGCCCGGGCCTTCTGCGCGGTACCGCCATGCCGCACCCGTCCGAACGCTGCCAGCGCATGCAATTGAATTTCAGCGCCGACGACCTTGAAGCCGACACCGTGCAACGCTGGGTCGACGTCTGGCAGCGCGGTGGAGACGGCTCGCCGTCGGTCTGGATCACCCAGCACAACGCGGCAAACGCCCACTTGCACGAACGCTTCGTGCGCCCGGACGGCGTGCAGGCGAAAGCAGGGCCCCGCCATGCCGTGTTGTTCGACGCGTCCGGCGGCCGAGGCCGGATGCCGGGGCACTGGCCGTGGGCGCTGGCGGGTCGCGACTGCGGCTACGCGGGTGGCCTCGGCCCCGAGACGATCGACCTCCAATTGCCGCTGATCGCCGCGGCGGCTGGCGACGTGTGGCCGACATGGATCGACATGGAGGGCGCGCTGCGCGTCGACGATCGTTTCGATCTCGACCGGGTTCGCAGCGTCGTCGAATCCCTGCGCAGTGCCGCCGGCGGCGCACCGCTATTGCCGGGCGTGCGGCTTGTGCTGCCTTCCGCGTCGGAGACTTCCTCGTGACCCTCAAGACCATTGACCTGTTGTGCCTGGGCAACCCTTGCGCCGATGTCGTCGTTCGTTGCGATCGCGTCCCGGCGTGGGACGACAAGTGCGTCGGCAGCGCCGTGGGTACCTACGCGGGCGGCACCGAGTCCAACGTCGCCTGCGCGGCGAGCCGTCTCGGCTGGCGCACGGCCATCTTCGGCGACGTCGGCGACGATGCCCATGCCGGGTTCCTCAGCGACGCCTTCGCCGCGGACAATGTCTCTACCCGCTGGCTGCGGCAGCGTCGGCAAACGGCGTCGGCCTCGACACTACTCATGATCTCGCCGGAGGGCGAACGGGCGCTGGTCTGGGTTCCAATGCCCCCGGCCGCGCGCCCCGACGAGGAACTGGATCTCGCGTTGGCCTGCAGCCGCATCGCCTACACCATGCCGTACGACGTGGAGGAGCTGGCGGGGTTGCATGCAGCGGTACAGCGGCACGGGGCGCAGCTCGCCATCGACGTTGAGCGCGAAGCCGCTCGCCAGCCCAAGCTTCTATCGCGATTTCTGAACCACTGTGACATCGCCTTCATGAACGAAACCGGCTACGTGGCCGCGATGGGGTGGGCGCCTAACGACGCGGGGCTGTCACGCCTGCTCGACGCCGGTCGGGCCCACACGCTGGTCGTCACGCTCGGCGAGCGGGGGGCGATCGCAATCGACCGGCGTGGCGTCGAAAGGGTACCGGCGTTCGCAGCGCAAATGGTCGACGCAACCGGTGCGGGCGACAGCTTCAACGCCGCTTTCCTGGTGGCTCGCGAACGCGGAACTTCGCTCGCCCTGGCCCTGCGCTTCGCGTGTGCCGCGGCGAGCCGTACCGTCGGCGCCGTCGGGGCGCGCAGCGCCCTGCCGCGCCTGGAGGACGTGGCCGCCGTCGTCGCGTCCGGCACGATGCGATGAGACCTTCCGAGCAACATGCCCTCACCTTCATTTCCCTACATCTTCACGCGAACCCTTGCGCTCACAGAGGGCGGTTGGCCAATTGCCATGCGCGGCTTTCGGCGCCGCCCGATCCGCCTTGACCCGTGGTGCCTACCCAAACACAATCCGGAGCCATCTTTCCCGCCCGTACCGAGCCTCGACCATGCCCGCAGAACTCCCGACCAAACCGCAACCCCGCTACAAGGTGCTCGCGGAGGAAGTGCGGCGGACAATCGAGCAAGGCATGCTGCGCGACAACGATCCGCTGCCGTCCGAACGCGATCTCTCCGAACGCTACGAGGTCAGCCGCGACACCGTGCGCAAGGCGGTGCGTTACCTTGAAGAACGCGGCGTGCTCTACAGCGACCATGGACGTGGCACTTTCGTCGCGCCCACCATGGTGCGCGTCATGTCTCGCTACATCGGCGGCTTCACCGAGGATACGCGGCGACGTGGCGGCAAGCCGGACCAGCGCATCCTCACCCTCGAGTCGGTACCGGCTTCCATGAGCCTGGCTGGCCTACTGCATGTCGAGCCGGGGTTTCCGCTGCTGCGACTGCGGCGGCTTCGGCTGGTCGACGACGCGATCGTCGGCCTGCACGATGCCTACTACAAGCTGCCCAAGGGCATCGATGTGACCGCCCAGGAAGTGCTGCGCTCGGATTCCATCTACGAACTGCTGCAGGGCAAGTGCGACTTCGAACCCGCCGAGGCCGTGGAGAACCTGTGCGCCAAGGCAGCCGAGCCGGAAGAGGCGCAACTGCTGGGCATCGGCCCCGGCTCGCCGCTGTTGATCTGCGAGCGCATCACGTTCTCGGATCGTCGCGAGCCAATCGAGTACTGCGTGATGACCTACCTCCCGAGCTACCGCTACAACACGCGCGTCGCACGCCATCGAGATGCGCCGTGAAGACGAGCGCGTGTCCGCAGACCTGCTGGTGGTCTCCAAGCGGGATCGGAAGCCCCGCGCCTGACCACAGCATAGACATGAACGGGGCAGAGCGCCCAGCCGTTCGCCGCTGCCGGGCACCCGCGTCGCTGCGCATCGCGGCGCGCGTCGTGCTCTCTTGCGCGGCCGTCTGCGCGAGCTCTGGCGCGCCGGCCGCGACGCAGCGGCTGATCCTCCTGCACGACAACGACCTTCACGGCCACCTCCGCTCGTTCTGTTATGTCGAGCGGGCCCTCGGCACCGATGAGCGTTGCAACGTCGGCGGCGCCGCCCGGCGCTCGACGCTCATCGAGGCGTTGCGTGCGGGCGCGGACGCGCCGGTGCTCCTCGTCGACGCCGGTGATACGACAACGCGGGGTCCACTGGCGACGCTCTACGAAGGCAGCGACGAGATCGACGCGATGAATGCGATGCGCTACGACATCGCCACGATTGGCAACAACGAGTTCAAGCTCAAGGACGGTGCCGACGCCGAAGACGCGCGCGGGGCCCAGGCGGCGCTGGCCCGGTTGATCCGCCGCTCGCGCTTTCCTTGGCTGTGCGCGAATGCGACCGACGCCAACGGTGCGCTGATGACTGGCGTGCAGCCCTTCGTCGTCCGCACAATCGGTGCCATACGCGTGGCTTTCATCGGCCTCACGGCGCCGCGCTCGCGCGCCTACCCGCAAACGCGCGGGCTGGTCATCGGCGACCCCGTCGCCGCGGCCAAGCTCTGGATCCCGCAAGCGCGGGCGGAGGCCGACGTCGTCGTCGCAGTCACCCACCTGGGCGTCGATGACGACCGTCGCCTGGTCAGCGAGACGCGCGGCATCGACGCGTTGATCGGCGGTGACTCCCATACCTTTCTGTACGAGCCGCTGTCGCAGCGCAATGTCGACGGCGTCGCGGTGCCCATCGTCCAGGACGGCGAGTTCGGCGTGCGACTCGGGCGGCTCGAACTCCTCTTCGAAGGCGACGCGGCCCATGGCTGGCACCTGCGCGATGCCGCCGACCGCCTGATCCCGGTGGACGCCGCGCTTCGGCCCGATCCGGACATAGACGCGATCGTTGAAGGCTACGCGTCCGTCCTCGACGCCCGCGCGGGCGGGTTCCCCGCGACGTCCCTTCCGCCGCCGGCGCGCCGCACGCTCACGGCCCAGGCCCTGGCCGAAGCCTGGAAGGCAACGGCTGCCACCGACGTCGGGCTAGAGCGGGAGGACGACCTCTACGACACCTTCACGGGGCCGGAAATCAGCCGCTACGCCGTGCATTCGGTAATCCCGTTCCACGAAACGATCTGGCGCGGCGTACTCTCGGGGGAGCAGTTGCGGTTGCTGCTGGCATCGAGCACCACCTACGGAGGCCGCCTGCGCTCCACACTGCGGGAAGAAGACATCGATCCCCTCGCGCGCTACACCGTTGCCACAACCACTTTCTTGGCCACGTCGATCCTGCCGCAAGGCGAAGACACGGGCAAGGACAGCCGGGCGAGTGTGGAGGCCTGGCTGGCAGGGCGCGCATCGCCGTGAGGGCCGGCGCCACGGCCGGATTCAGCGGGTGCGCTGTGTATCCGGTTCTGTCGCGGCAAGCCGATGGCGCTACGAGGCGGCCTCTGGTACCCGCGCACAATCAGCTCGTTGCGCATCGACTGCAGCGCCGAGATCAATGCTGGCAGTGGCAGCTTGCGACTGCGCGTAAAGGCCTCGGGATCGTCGGGGTGTCGCGCGAGTTTCGCGAACTCGTCCGAGGCAATGCGCTCGGACAATTCGAACATCAGTTGCTGTGCGAATCCACAGCATTCCGGTCGCCATCTCGGTCAACCTTGCCAAGAGCAAAATAGTCAATCAATTCCATAACTTACAGCGCAAATCCTACCAGTTCGCGCTCAAGTTCGATGGATTGGGGCGGAGATCAGCCCCGCGGGAACAGCGATTCGTTGTGCGCGCCTTCGGAATTGTCGGAGACCCGCAGATCGAGACCAGCCACCGATGCGCCCGGTTGGTTCGCGGTGTTGAACAAGCTGTTGATGACCAGCCGGCGTGGCTGCCAAGTGGACTCGTCCGCCAGGAACTGTTCGAGCTTGGCACCCTCGGTGGCCGCCCGCTCTGTGCGCCCCATGCGCACGGCCTGCTGGACGTTGCCATCGAGGTCGTCGACAATGGCGGCCGCCGAATCCTGCAGGCAATCCACCGTGACGTACTGCTTGAATTGGTTGTCGCGCTCAGCGGCGTCGTGGAAGAACTGTTCGAAGTCTTGCTCCGACGACGGTTGCTTGTGTTCGAACCCCGCTGGAAACTTCGTATACGTGTTGCCGTGGTTGATCCAGCGCGCGCGTTCGGCATCGGCCGCGGCACGGAATGCCTCCAGGTTCAAATATTCGGTGACCCGGCGGCTGCGCTGCGGAGCGGTCGCGCCGTCCATGGTGACGAGCCGTCGCGTGATCTCGGCGCCATCGAGCCAATCGGCGCTACGGGCAACCGAAGCAACGTCGCCGACGTTCATGCCGCGACCGTTGCCGAAGTCCTTGACGCGCACGCTGAGGTTGGCCACTGTCGAGACTTGCCACAGTTTGCGGCGGCCCAGCCGGGCCTCCTGGTATTTGTAGTGCCCCGTGGCCTCTTCGGCCAGCGTCCGTCGGACCTCGCCTTGCGTCCGAAGCTGGGGGCCGCCGCGCACCTGCCCGACCTGGGTCGCCGCAGGCTTTTTGGTGGGCGACGCGGCGGAGTGTCCTGACTCGGCCGCCGGCGTTTTCCCAGGTCGCGAGAAGCCGAACTGCGGGCCCAAGCCGACGGTGAGTTCACCGCGCGTCGAGTTGCGACTGTATTGTCCGAGCAAGTTCAGGGACGCGGCGTCGACGTTCGAGAGGATCGCATCGGCCGGACCTGAGTGGCCGTGATCCTCCCACAAGATGGCCTGCCGGAGCAGTTCCTCGAATTCCTGCTGGTTCGCTTCTTCCGTGCGCTTGTCTCGAGGGACCCGCGCGAGCAAGCCCTGCTGCGACTGGCTTTCCATGCTGGCGCTCAAGCCGCCGTCGATCATGCGTGCGCCCTCGGCGAACACGCCGGAACCATGCTTCAGCGAAAAGCCGGCGCCGGCGGCTACCTTGCCCCCCACGGTGGACTGCGTGCCGACCGTCAAGTAGTAGGCCTGCGTGGTCATTCCGAATTCGACGACCAGATCGTGCTGGTACTTGCCCGCGATGCCACCGCGCATGGTCACCGAACCGATGGCCTGCGGCTTCGGCGGCTTCATGGAGAACTGGATCTTGGAAGTATCGACACCGACGGCGTTGCCGCCCGTGAACTTGAACCTGTCGCGCAGTGTCATCAGCCGTGCCACGGCGATCATGCCGTCGAGCAGTTGATGCTTGTCGTCGATGCGACTGCGGTTCCAGATCGCCGAACCAACGGCCTTGTCCAAGGCCTTGCGGTATGCCACGACTTCGTCGCGAAGCGGCTTGTCCTCCGGGGCGGACAGGCCTTCGGCGGCCAGCCGGGCCAGTCGGTGGGCGACCTCGGCCGGCTTCAATGCGCCGGCATCGAGTTGCTGCCACAGCTGTTGCAAAGGCGGGTGATTCTCCAAGGCCGCAGGGTCGAGACCGAACGCCGGCGGCAATGACAGCTCGGGGGCCGAGACGCCGATCAGCGCTTCCGGCGCGCGCGCGAGCACGGCCGCGTCGAGCGCCGCGGCCAGCGCCTTCAGCGCTTTCTCGGCGACGGTCGCCTGCTCGCCGCCGCGCAAGGCGTCGATGCGCGGACGAATCGCGTCCACAGCCTGTGGCGTGTCCTGGATCAGGCCGGCTTGCGCCAGGGTCGTGGTGGCCGACTTGACGGCCGAGGGATTGAGCGCAGTGGCACCTCCGATGGGCAGGCTGCGCGCCAACGAGCCGATCAGACCCTCCTGGCGCGAGGCGCTGTTCAGCATGTCGGTAGTGAGTCCCTTGAGGTACTCGTCCGCCTGCTCCAGGTTCGAGCCCGCGCCGACATGCGTGAATTCGTTGCGCACCGCGTTGTAGGCCTTGCGCAGGTCCGGCGCCAGGCTCGATGGTTGGGCGGCATCGTCATGCAGCAATCGGCTCGCGGCTGTGCGTGCACCCGCCAGGTGCTGGCGGGCAGCCTGCGAGAGCCCATCGCCCTGCAAGGCATCGTCGGCGACGAATAGTACGCGCAGGGCATTTCGGCGACGCGCGGCGGCCTCCTGCGCCGGCCGACCGGAGTCGGCGCCCGGGGCGATCTGCCCGGGAAGCGCGATGATCGACGACAGCATCTCGGTCCCGCGGGGCAGTACCGCGATCTCGCGTGCGAGCCGGGCGGCGAGCAAGGACTCTTCCGCCGCACCCTCAGGATTCGACACCGCGCTCGCCAGATTGCGGCAGTCCAAGGCGCGCAGCGATTGCAGAGCACGCCCGGCCACCTCGTGGTCGTCGTGGAATGCCGCGCAGCCGGCCATGTAGATCTTCTCGAGCGCGCCGTCTGACGGCAGCAAGTCGGCCGTCGCGGCCCGACTGTTCAGCGCAGCGGAGATCGCCTGCAGGCTGCCCTTTAGCCGAGGGTCTTCGATGCCGTCGACGAGTTGAACCATGCGGTCCGTCCTGATCGCGGCGAGCTGCTCTTCGGCTTGCCTATGGCTGCGTTCGGCATGCGCCTGGGCGGCAATCGCGCCCGCGAACTCCCCCAGAGCGCTTTCGTACAGCAAGGAAATCTCCGTTGGCAGGTTCGGCCGTTCCACCTCCAGCCGCTGCAGGGTTGCAGCCGCAGTCCGGCGCTGTTCGGCGTCTGCATGCGGTGGCAGGGCGTGGAAAGCCCTGGCAGCATCCTTGAAGCGGGCGGCGTGATCGTTCAACGCAGCCGTCAAGTCACCGGTGGAAGCCGCCAGGCACTTGACCGCCTTGTCCACTTCCAATTCGATGCTGCGGGCGCCGTATTGCGCACCGGCTGCCGCGATGAGCGTGCGTTGTACCGTGAGCTGGAGATCGACCCGCTCGTCTTGAGAGGGAGCGCCGGAGGCCATTTCCGACAGACGAGGCGTTTCACGCACGGCCAGTCCGAGCCCGCGGGCGGCCGCATGGGCGACGCCGAGCCCGTGTCCGAGCGCTGTCACCACGGTTTGCCCCAGCGAGGGCGGCGTCCCGGCGCCCTCGGCTTCGGTCGCTGCGGGGGCCGCCAGCCAAGCCTCGAAGCGATGCGCCGACTGGAGCAGTTTGCGCGCCGTCTCCATCCTCGCGTCATGCATTTCGGGAACTTGGAATGCATGGCGTTCGTCGTCCAGCGGCGGGAACTTGGGCAGCAACGGCACGCTGCCCGGCTGCCCGCCCGAGGAAATGTTATTGACCCATTGGTAAGTCGGCAACGTCATGCCCGTCGTGATGGGGTTGTGCGTCGACGTCCCGAACAGCCGCTGCGCGGCATTGCGGCGCAATGGCGAGACCGCGCTGGCGACGCCCACCGAAGTCTCCGTGTTCCCCGCGCCGGCCTCGACATCGCGCGGCGGCCGGCGTCGTCGCAGGCCGCACAGTCCCCCCAACGCCTCGTCGCCGGTCGAGGTCTCGCGACCGGGGGTCATGAGAGGCGCCGGCGACTGCACATTGGCCTGAGGCAGCGAGCGATCCTCGGGCACGGCGGTATGAGGAAGTGGGCGATTGATGTTCATGGCATGCAGACTAGGCATCTTCCGCTCGCACTGGCGACGCGCATGCGAAGTGGCCTGCCGGATTGCGAAAGACACACCTCCATTGGTACGAACCGACAATACAGTGAGTGCAGTCAATGGAGACTTTCGTGCACGGATGGTCGGTGGTTCTGTCGCAATAGCGGAGGACCAGCGGGCTGAGGCCGGCGGGATCGCGGAAGTTAAGAAGGCCAGGCTGTAGAACAGCTCTGGCGCGGACATGACTTGGCCTTCGGGGCCGGCCGACCGCCCCTTGCGGATCATGTGCATGGTTTCGATGCCTGCGATGATCTTGGCGGCTGGTTGGAAGTCCTTGAATCCCATCATCGGCCTTGTGCGGTGCTTGATGGCATGGTGATCCTGCTCGACCAGATTGTTCAGGTGGCCAACACCGTCAAGATCTTCAACGCCCACCGATGTACGGTGGCGTGACCGACCACCATGCCGCGCTCAGCCATCATCTCTTCCAGGTTGCGCAAGCTCAAGCAATAGGCCGCGTACCGGCGAACGCACACCAACATGATCTCAAGCGGATAGTGCAGCCGCTCGAGCACCGTACGAAGGACGGTCGTTTCGAGCTGGATGCGCACGGGTACCGTCGGCCGTATCGTAGCGACTTCGGCACACTGCGACAGAACCGCTGGCGCTGCCGGTCGATCGACCTGGTGGAATGCTGCGACTCGATTTGCCGCGAGCCGGGAATGCCGATCAGCGAGCCGCCCACTTCTCGCACGGTAGTCGCGGATCGCGGCTCTCGCCGGGCGATGTGCTTTCCTTCGCGGAAGATGACGATGCTCGGTGAATGGTCATCGGAGAAAGCTTTCTCAGTTGGTCCAAAGGAGTCTCCCGTCTGTCTGGATGTGGTACGTGATGTTGTATCGGCGCCCCCCTGCGGCGTGGCAGCCGACGCGAACAGATGCGAGGGACTGCGAGGCGCCGCTGCAGGCGACGTCAGAGCGGCGGGTCGCCAAGGCCGGGCCCGGACGCCGTCGACGCCCCACCGCGGCCAATGGCACATGCGTGCGCGGCACGCTCCAACCCTCCGACGTGCGACGGCGGCGTCAGGTCGAAGTAATCGCCGTCGAAGCCGGGATGCTCGGCGAGATCCAGCATCGCTTGCGGCAAGGTGTCAGAGAATTCTTGCAAGAGAGCCTCCCGAGAGGTTTCGCGCCACGCAGCACGACGCCGCCGCGGATGAAAGTCACTCTAGGTCGAGCAGCCTTCGAGATCGTGCGAGTTTGCGAAGGGCGAACCGGTCCGACGAACAGCAAGACATGGCATCGATGCTCGCCGCAGCGCGGGTCGATAGAAATACGGGGCGCGCCGGATGCAATCTTTCGTAACTCACGGCGGCGCTTCGCCTGGACAAGGTGACGCAAATCGCAGCTTGCCCAGAATCGATTCCGCGCTCATCCCGAGCGGGAGTAGATCCAATGAACGAAGCATTTAACGTCGTGCAGGCGCGCATCGTTGGCGCCATGGAGGCGCTCGCGAGCGCGCGATCGTCGGCTATGGAACAGGGCCTCGACGAGAGCATCGCGATCATCAGCGCCGAAACCCTGCTGCGACGGGCGCTACACAGTCTGTGCGATCGCTTCGGCTCGTACGAGAAGCGACCGGCGATGAGCCTGCTGATGGACAGTCTCATGCTCGAGGGGCCCGAGGTCGACGAGACGCGGCCCATGCCGTTCAGGCTGCTACTTCCGGAACTCGCGGCCGACGAGCGTGGCGGGCCGGCGTCCGGCACGGGCCAGGGCCGGCCGTGATGTCGCGCCGCCGATCCGGGCCCCGCCACCATGCCGTGCGCGAATCGCACACATGTGCCCGTTTCTCGGGTGGAGCCGCCCGCTGCCCGCGCGACGGGCGCATCCGCGTTGACTCCTACGGCGTCCCTGTGCTGTTCGCGGGTGCCGCGAGAAGCGCCTTGTAGGCCTCGCTACACCAAGCCCGCATTCGACGGCCTTTCCGGCAATCGACGCAATTCGTCGATGCCAACCGTCGTCGGCCCGCCCCATTCATTTCAATTCGACAAATCTCATGGCTCATCTCGACGGGATACGTTAGCCATCGGCAACCGACCGGGGTCCAGCAAGATGAGCAATGACAGGGATCGCCCGCCGACGCAATGCGAAGCGTTGCCCGTCGATGCGAAGGCGTGTCTGCGTTGCGCCTGGCCTCGTCCCGTCAAAACATGCCACGGCTTTGGTGCCATCGCCGCAGCGCGACCCATTCGCGGTGCGCGAGTAGAAACGCGATTTGGCGCAAATTGAATAGTGGACTTGGTTTCACCGCGACATCGTCTACTCGATCCAGCGCACCGCCTGCCTCCAACGTGCGGCGACGGTCTGGCGTCCCGACGCAAGAGCCCGGAGTTGGGATTTGTAGCCACGCCTGCGGCGGCCGAAAATCATGTAGCGCATCGCATTGGCGTAGCTCGCTTCGCCTTGAGCGCGCTCCCCGCTCTCTGATGTAGGCCCAATGAGTCCCAGAAGCCAGCGACATTGGGACCACAAGTTCCCTGAACGATTCGAGGATACGCATGAGAGCCGACACTGAATTTTCCGTCATCTACCGACCGATAGCGACGCCCGGATCCGGATTTGGCCACCTTGTACCGACGGCACCCCATCACATACCGAGCATCGCCGCGCTCGTCGAAGCCGTGCAGACGCTCAATGCCGTGGACGCTTTCCGCCCCCGTTTCACAGCTGAAAACTGGCGAATCGTGGCCGCCTATCTGGCCCGGCAGACGCTGCGCAGCGGAGATGCAATCATTCGGCAGGGTGAGCCGGGCCAGACGGCTTTTCTTATCGAGTCTGGAACACTGCTCGTGCACACTCGCCTTTCGGACGGCGGGGCCGCACCCATTGCATTGCTTCGAGCCGGTGCGGTGGTGGGCGAGCCAGCGCTCTTCGGCGAAATGATACGCATGGCGGAGGTCATTGCGATCTCTCCCTGCGTCGTTTGGGCGCTCGGTCGTCTTCGACTGGATGACCTGCACGCGGGTCATCCTGGACTCGCCTATGAGCTCTTGCGCTCCGTCGGCGCGGTGATGACGAAACGCATGCGAGCGACGTTGGCAAACAATACACCGAAGCTCTGGGAGACACCGTGCCGACCCGAAACGGGCGCTGCATATCAAGAATTCCCTGCTGCCTTCGACCGGGCCGGCGGCTGCGGGCACCTTGCGCAGCGTTTTGGCAGCTGAGAGACTCTTCTGCATTGCCGCTATTTCCTTGTCCATCACCTCAATGTTGTGTTCAAGTTCGCGTAGAGAACGCAGTTGTTCCGTCAACATTCGAACCGTCGATGCCGGCAATTTGGCATCTATCTCGGCGCGTTGTTCTGCTACCAGCCGCAGTGCGGCCTGCCATCCCTATGGCAGAAAGACGCCGAACTCATAGAGCAGTCCGCGCAACGAATTGATCGTCGACGTCCGAACGCTCACCCAGTGCTTTCGAGTGCGGTGTAGCGCCAGTACCGCTGGCTGTTCAACGCTTTTGATGGGCACTCTGCGGATGTCCCCATGGCCAGCGGCCACCCAGATCGCTCGAGCGTCGGCCGCATCATCCTTGTTGCCCCGCACGAATGCGCGGCGATGAATCTCGCCGGTATCACCATCGACCCAGTGAAGTTGCATCACGTTCTTGGCCGTATCGACGGCGTACGTCGTAGCATTCATCTCGGGAACTCCGCTGCAGTGGTTGGACGCAACCTCCACTTTGGCACTTGATGCCGTCAAGCGCGAGGTCCCACCCCATGATGCTCTGCTGCTCCGTTGATGAGGTGTCCATACCATCTCCTTCTCGATATGCTTCGGAACTCTACGCGGACAGCCTCATCGGCGGACCGGGGTTTTCACACACCCTCGGCCGACAAGCGTCCTCGGCGAGTGCCCTTGCAGCGAAAGAGCCCGCGCAAAGCTCCTCTTGTGACACAGCAAGACCAGCGCTGACTGTGGGGCACAACACCTGGTACGAGAGCTGGGCTACCGGCAACGGCGCCCAGGCGCCCTGACGCATCAGGAATCGTTGGAAGCGATTCCTTCCCGTGGTCTCCTGCGGAGCACACGATGGCGCCGGCGCCGCGAATGCTCAGAAAAGATTGAGCGCCGGCGTTTGCGCAGACGTGCATTCGGCCGCCCTTGAGCGCTCGCTCGGCGGCGAGGCGTTCGTATCGCAGGCCGCTCGAACGAAAGCGTGTCCGGAATAGCGCATCGCTCGCATTGGAAATTGCGGCGCGACGACGAATTCACGCCACTGTCATCTTTCGAAGCGCCGTTCGCGACGACGGCGCGCGCGACATGAATGAAGGTGTCGTCCGTGTCAGCTTCATGACCAAGATTTCATGAGCATGTTCTCGAATGCGCTCCGTAGCATCGGTTGCACCGGCTCGAATTCCGAGCCCGACCAGCCACGGAATCGACATGCAACTCCTAGTTCTCACCGTCCTGGCCCGAACGGCCATCGCCCCGGCGCTGTCGCGGCTGGTGCTCGAAGGCCACATCACCGAGGCCATCAAGCATGCCGAGGTCGCGCTGCACGACCTCGCGCCCCACGATGCCGGGCAGCTCGAGACGGCGCACCTTTGCGCCGACCTCATGCTGGCGCTCAATCGCGCCGAGGAGGCTGAGGAAACCTACCGCCTCGCCGTCAAGCTGTCGCACTACAAAGAGCGCGGCGGCGTCCGCGTCGCCTCCTGCCGCAGCACCGGTTTCCTCGCCCTGCACCAGCAGCGCTTTGCCACCGCGGCCTCTTGCTTCGCACGAATCGCCTCAGACGCCGCAGCCAGCGCAGCGCAGCGCACCGAGGCGCTCTGTGCGCTCGCCGTTGCACGCGAGGGCCTTGGCCAGTTGGCGGCCGCCATGCAGGCCCTGGCCGAGGCCGGGCAAACGGCCTGCGAAGTGCAGGATGCCAACCTCGTCAAATTGACCGGCCTCGTCCGCATCGAGCTGATTGCCCGCAACGAGATCCGCACGCACGAACTGCTGCAGGACCACGTGTTCTGGCGATCGTCGTTCGGCAACGGGACACGCATGCAGGAGGAGACGCCGCCGCTGCTGTCCATTGAAATGCTGCTCGCGGCCGCGGATTCGTCGCCGCTGATCGCTCGCCGTCTGCGCCACCTGCGCGACCTGCTCCTGGCCACGTACGGTGATACGCGCCTACAGCCCGCGTTGATGGAACACCTCGCCCACCTGCGCGCCGCCGGCCTTGCCAAGGCTGAAGGCCAGGCGCGCGTCGACACCGCGCTCGTCGCCATTGCACAGCGGCAGGCGGACTTCGCGCGCACTGTCCTGCAACCCCTGCACGGTTCAGGCATGGAGGCCTGGTACTGCCAGGCCAAGCTCAGCATGCTGCTCGGCTGCGTGGACGACGCGATGCGGCACTACCAACGATATGCCTTCGAATCCATGGAGCGCGTGCGAGGGGCCTCGACCGCGACACTGTCCTTCGAGGCGTCCACCCCGTCCGGCGGAACGAAGGATGACATCGAGATGCGACTGCCGGCCAAGTACCGTCGCGCATACCGCTACTTGCAGGAGAACCTGGACCAGCCGGAACTCAGCGTGCGCGAAATCTCGGATTCCATCGGCGTCACCGAGCGCGCGATCCAGACCGCTTTCAAGGCGCACCTCGGCATGACACCGGGCGAGGTGGTGCAGCGCTGCCGCGTCGAACGCATCCGCGCCGAACTGCTGCGCGAGGACGCCCACGATGCGAGCGTCATCGAGACGGCGGCGCGCTGGGGCATCCGCAATCGTTCGACCTTGCTCAGTTCCTACCGCAAGTACTTCCGCGAAACGCCGACGCAGACCCTCGCGCGCCGCCGCTTCGCCGGCGCCGGAACCCCCCCTTGACCCCCACCTGGCCCGCACGTGGCGTCGCCGCGGCGCTCGGCACGACGCTGGCCGTGGCAGCCGCGCCGGCCCTCGCGGCTTGGGACTGCACGGATTCGTTCGGCAACCGCTACCTCGTCGCTAGTCGTTTCGGCGAGTCGGCCGACGTGCACTGCACGCAGCGCGACGAGCCCGCGCCTTCCCCGTCAGCCGAACCGGGCCCCAAATCCGAGTTCGAGTCCGCGCCGGCCGAGCCGGCGCCCGGCCGCGGCCGGCTCGTGCTCGCGGCTCCGCTGAGCGCCGGCTCCTGGTTGCAGGTCGCCGCGCGACGACGGCAGGTCGATCCACTCATCGAGGTGACCGCGCGGGAGTTCGGCCTGGATGCCGACCTGCTGCGGGCGGTCGTCGAGATCGAGTCGCACTTCGACCCGGGCGCAGTCTCGCCGCGCGGCGCGATCGGGCTCATGCAGGTCATGCCATCCACCGCCGCGGCGCTGGGGCTCGCGCGACCGCAGCAGTCGCTGCTTGAGCCGCAGACAAACCTGCGCACTGGTGCGCGCTATCTGCAGCGGCTGTCGCTGCAGTTCGCGGGCGCGATCGAGCTCGTGCTCGCCGCCTACAACGCTGGCGAGAACAGCGTACTGCGCAACGGATTCGCGGTGCCCCCGTATCCCGAGACGCAGGCGTATGTACGCGACGTGCTCGCGGTCTACCGCGCACTGCAAGCCTCGCGCTGACGTCGCTTTCGCGCGCACAACTTCGCAAGCGCGACCCTCCCGGGCAGGGGGCGACGAATACGCTGTCCGCACCGTCCCCACCTCAGCCCGCCATGTCCGACGAAAAGACCGAAGAGCCGACATCGCACAAGCTGCACCAGGCACGCGAGGAAGGACAGATGGCGCGCAGCCAGGACATCGCGGCCGCGGCGTCGCTGCTGGCGGCCGTGGGCGCGCTGATCGGCACGGCGGATTCCATCTCCCAGCGCCTGCGCGCGGTGATCGGGCTCGCACTTGATTTCGGGCCTGGCAGCTCCGAGATGGATGTCGTCTACAAGCGCATGGCTGCGATGGCGCTCGAGGCCGTGATGGCGATCGCACCCGTGGTCATGGCTGCCGCGGTGGGCGCCGCACTGGGAACGGTGGCACATGTTGGCTTCCAGATCACTCCCAAGGCGGTCCAGCTGAAGCTCGACAGCCTCAATCCGGCACAGGGCATGAAGAAGATCGTGTCCATGAAGTCGCTTCTCGCCTTCCTGCAGATGGTGCTCAAGGCGGCCGTCATCGGTGTCGTCATCTGGCAGGCCATCCTGCGCCTGTTGCCGTTGATCGCCGGCGCGGTCTACGAGTCGCCCGACTCGATCGGCACGATGGCGTGGAAGGCGGTGGTCGACCTTCTCTGGTTCGCGGTCGCCGTCTTCGTCGTCTTCGGACCCGTGGACTTCCTCATCCAGCACCACATGTTCATGAAGGGGCAGCGCATGTCCAAGGACGAAATCAAGCGCGAGCACAAGGGGCAGGAAGGCGACCCCGAGGTCAAGGGCCAGCGCAAGCAGCTCGCTCGCGAATTTGCGGAGGAAGCGCCCTCGCAGGCCGTCGCGCGCGCAGATGCGGTGATCGTCAACCCGACTCATTACGCCGTCGCGGTGCGCTACCGCGCCGAGGAGATCGGCGTCCCGGTGGTGCTGGCAAAGGGCGTCGACGACGCCGCCTTGCAGCTGCGCCGGCTTGCCGAGGAACTCGGCGTGCCGGTCTTCGCGCATCCGCCGCTCGCACGCGCGCTCTACAAGGTGCCGGTCGACCACTCGGTGCCCGAGGAATTGTTCGAGGCGATCTCGGTCGTTTTACGCTGGGTCGACGAAATCGGCGCCCGCAGCACTGCTGGAGAAATCCGATGATGAAACGCCTGTCCTCCATCGCCGGCGACGCCACGCTCGTGGCCGTCATCGTGGCGATCCTGCTGCTGATCGTGGTGCCTCTGCCGACCTTCGTGATCGACATGCTGCTCGCCGTGAACCTGACGGTCAGCACGCTGCTGCTGATGGTCGCGATGTACATCCCGAGCGCCGTCTCGCTGACCTCGTTCCCGTCGCTGCTGCTGTTCACCACGTTGTTTCGACTGTCACTCAACATCTCGTCGACGAAGCTGATCCTGCTTCATGCGGACGCCGGGCACATCATCGAGGCGTTCGGCAACCTCGTCGTCGGAGGCAACCTCGTCGTCGGGATCGTGGTGTTCCTCATCATCACAGTCGTGCAGTTCATCGTGATCGCGAAGGGCTCGGAACGCGTGGCCGAGGTCGGCGCACGCTTCACGCTGGACGCCATGCCAGGCAAGCAGATGAGCATCGACGCCGATCTGCGCGCCGGCCATCTCAGCGCCGACGAGGCGCGACGGCGACGCGCCATGCTCGCCATGGAGAGCCAGCTGCACGGCGGCATGGACGGTGCGATGAAGTTCGTCAAGGGCGACGCCATCGCGGCGCTGATCATCACGATGATCAACATCGTCGCCGGCATCCTCGTCGGCGTGGCCTACCACGGCATGACCGCCGGCGAGGCGGCGAACCGCTTCGCGATCCTGTCCGTCGGCGACGCCATGGTCTCGCAGATCCCGTCGCTGCTGATCTGCGTCTCGGCGGGCCTGATGATCACGCGCGTCGCGGACGAGGACTCGCCGCAGCGATCGCTCGGCGACGAGATCACCATGCAGCTCACGCGCAATCCGCGCGCGCTGTTCCTCTCCGCCGCGTTCCTGTGCGGGTTCGCGCTCGTGCCCGGCTTCCCGTGGTACGTGTTCCTTGCGCTCGCGGGCGGACTCGTGGCGCTGGGGCTGCAGCTCTCGAAGCGGCCTGTCGCGCCGGCGCACGGCGAGTCGAACGACCCGCTCAAGGGACTGCAGCGCGAGGGCGCCAAGATGCGCAAGGGCGACTTGTCGGCCATCCAGGAGAAGCCGGGGGCCTTCACGGCGCCGCTTGCCGTCACGATGACGGTGCCCCTCGGAAAGAGGCTGCGCGCCGACACGTTGAACACCGCGTTCGAGGCCGAGCGCGCGCTGCTGCAGGAGCAACTGGGCCTGCCCTTCCCTGGCATCCGGCTCTGGACCCGCGCCGCCCACGCCGACGACGAGTATGAAGTGATCCTGCATGACGTCCCCTACGGCAAGGGCACGCTGATGCCGGGCCGCAAGATGGCTGATGGCGTGCCGCAGGAGGCGCTCGCGGGATTCAGCGAGGCCGGCGCGGCTGGCGGCGATCCGGCGTCGTGGTGGGCCGAGCCGGGCGCGATCGTGAGCGAAGGGCGCCTGCTGGACCACGAACACGTGATCGCCCGGCACGCCGTACGCACGCTGCGGGAGCAGGCGCATCAGTTCCTCGGCATCCAGGAGGTGCAGTGGGTACTGGAGCGCGTCTCCGCAGACTATCCGGGACTCGTCGCGGAAATGCAGAAGGTCGTCACGCTGCAGCGCATCGCCGAGGTGCTGCGCCGGCTGCTCGAGGAGCAGGTTCCGATCCGCAACATGCGGGCAATCTGCGAGAGCCTCGTGTCTTGGGGGCCGAAGGAAAAGGACGGCCTCATGCTGACGGAGTACGTGCGGGCCGACCTCGGCCGCTTCCTGAGCCACCGTGCGACGGATGGCACCGGCGTGCTGTCCGCCGTCCTGCTGGAGCCGGCGGTGGAGAAGCTCGTCCGGGAATCCGTCAAGCCGACGCCAAGCGGCAACTACCTCGCGATGGCGCCCGAGTACGTGGCAGCGATCGCCCGCCAAGTACGCGAGCTCGCCGGCGGGCGTCCGCGCCCCGCCGTCGCGGTGGTCACGCCGATGGACATCCGCCGCTACGTGCGCCGCATCGTCGAATCCGACAGCCGCTGGCTCTGCGTCTACTCGTTCCAGGAACTGGGCGCGCACGTGCGGGTGGAACCCCTCGGCCGAGTCTCGCTGTAGAAGCCGGCCGATCCTCGACATGACGCGTCCGCGCCAAATCGCCTTCCGCCGCCTGGTCGTCCACCGCACCGACCCGGCATCGGCGTCCCCGCCGGCAGCCCATCGCGCGCCTTCCCGATTCGAGGCGCTGCTACGTCGCCGACCCGAGGCGCGCACCAGCACGTCGGGCGCCGCCACGCCACTCGTCCAGCCGCCACCGGCATTGGTTGGCGACGAAGGGCACGAACACGGGGAAGGGCGGCACGAAGAGCAAGCGCAGCCGGGGGAGGAATCGGGCATGCCGGAATGGGCCAGCGCCCTGATGCCCACGTCGGCGACCCTCGACACGCTGCTCGCCGATGCGATCCCGGCCGTTGGTGCCGTCGCCCCGCTGCCAGGCTTGCTGGTGTCCGTCGCGCACACGATCGCGGGCTTCTGCAATGAACGCGCCGTCGACGACAGCGAAGGCTGGAACGTGCGCATCCCGCTGCGGCCGGACGTTCTCGAGGGCACCACACTCGAGCTCGCCATTTCGTCGTACTGGCTGCAGCTTCGTTTCCTGACGACCGAGCCGCGCTCGCGCCGGTTAATTTCGCAGCATGAGGACGCGCTTTGCGGCCTGCTGACGGGATTGCTGAACCGCCAGCGGGACATCTCCATCGTCATCCAGTGATCCTGCCGTCGAATCCCTGCCCAACCACCATGAATCCCGCCCTCCCTCGCGTCGACACGAACCCGGCCAGCATGCTGCCCGCCGTGTCGCCGTCCGCCGCCCAGGGCTCACGGCTCTTCCATGACGCCCGCCTCGGGCACTTATGGGGCGCGCTGCACGGCGGCGACGGCCTGCGCTGGGAAACGGCGACCGGTCCGGGCCCTGCGCGGCGCTACGAGGCGACGCTCGAGTCGGAGCTCGGCAGCGTCCAGATCGCATTCACATCGGACGACGACGCCCTCGCGGCGGTCGCCGCCGTCAATGCCGGCACGCCTCTGCAATCGCTGGCGCTGGGCGTGCTGTTCGAGCGGCCGCTCGAGCGACTGGGAAGACTCGGCTTGCCCAGCCCGCGTATCGCGCGGCTCGTGCCCGCGGCGGCCGCGCAGACGGCGCACGAGTGCTGGGCCGTGCTGCGGCGCGGCGACCTCGAACTGTGCCGTGTGGCCTTCCACTCACTGCCTGCGAAGGTGTGCGAGGCACTCCTCGCCGCCCGCGCGCCGACGGGCCGCCAGCGCCCACTCTCGCTATCGCTGCGCGTCCCCGGCGCAATCGCCGTGGGCGAGCACCGGCTGCCGATCGCCGTCCTGCGCTCTCTCGGGCGCGGCGACGTGATGCTGCTCGGGTTGCCCTGCACTGCGGCCTCGCTCGAAGGCGCCTTCGGCACCCTGCGCGTCGGCGGCAGGGCCCGCGGCGTGCGCGCCGAGGGACGTCTCGACACCACATCCTTCACCTTGCTGGGAGATCCCTTCATGACCGACCACGACTCCGACCGGATTCCAGACGACGAGCTCCCAGCCTCCGCACTCGATGCGCTGGAGGTGGCCGTGCACTTCGAGCTCGAGACCGTTTCCATCGCGCTCGCCGACCTCGAATCGATCGAGCCGGGCTACGTCATCGAGCTTGCAACGCCGGCATCTCAGGCGCGGCTGCGCCTCGTCTCGTGCGGAGTCGTCATCGGCGAAGCCGACCTGGTCGCGGTCGCCGGCCAGCTCGGCGCCCGCATCACCAACCTGGTTGCACACCATGACGCCGACCAGCAGCGGGGGTGAGCTACTTCCGCTGCTGATCATCATCCTGGCGATCGGGCTTGTGCCGTTCGTCGCGATGATGGTCACCTCCTACACCAAGATCGTCGTGGTCCTGGGCCTGCTGCGCAATGCGCTGGGCGTCCAGCAGGTGCCGCCCAACATGGTGCTCAACGGGATCGCGATCATCGTCAGCGTGTACATCATGGCACCGCTCGGCATGGAGGCCTTCGACAAGGTGAAGGCCGAGGGGCTCGCGACCACCAGTGCGGGCCAGTTCGGACAGGTGCTGGAGGCAGTGCAGGATCCGGTACGCAAATTCCTGGACAAGCACGCCCAGTCGCGCGAGAAGGCGTTCTTCCTGAAATCTGCTGCAGCGGTGTGGCCGCCGGAGCGCGCCAGGGCGCTGCACGCGGACGATCTGATCGTGCTCGCGCCGGCCTTTACGCTTTCCGAGCTGACGGCGGCCTTCCGCATCGGCTTCCTGATCTATCTCGCGTTCGTCGTCGTCGACCTGATCGTCGCCAACGTGCTGCTCGCGCTGGGGCTGTCCCAGGTAACGCCGACGCAAGTGGCCATCCCGTTCAAGCTCCTTCTGTTCGTGGTGCTGGACGGCTGGTCGATGCTGCTGCACGGCCTCGTGCTGAGTTACCGCTAGGGCCGCCGTGGACTTCGACAACATCGTCAACCTGACCTCGCACGCGATGATCCTGTGCCTGCTGGTGTCGCTGCCGGTGGTCCTGGTCTCCGCCGTCGTGGGGCTGCTGGTCTCGTTCATCCAGGCCATCACCTCGCTGCAGGACCAGGCGATATCGCAGGGCGCCAAGCTGATCGCGGTCGTCATCACGCTGCTCGTCTCGGCGCCGTGGGGCGCCTCGCTCGTGCTGGGCTTCGCCAGGCAGGCGCTGGCCGCAGCGCTGCAATGAGCGACCGCACGGCTGCGCCGTTATCGCCATGGCAGTGACACCGATCCGTCTCGCGACGACGTCGTTCGACTACCGTCCGCCCGGCCCGGCGCCCGTCCAGCCGGCGACCGCCATCGCCGACCCCAAGCACGAAGGCGGGCAGCACGATCGTGCCGTCGGGGCCGAGCACGCCCACCACGCCCATGCGCCCGGCCACGGCCCGACGCCGCGCCCGCGGCGCAACGCATCGGCAAAGACCAGCCGCAGCCGACGCCGGCGCCGCGCCGGTGCGCTGGCCGACGACGACGAGATCGAGCTACCCGAGGCCGAGCATCACGCGGACGGCGTGGCGGGCGTCGCCTTCCAGGACGATCATCCGGACAGCGGCAACGACGAAGACGAAGGCGACCGCGAGCGGTCCCGCCACGATCGCCTCGGGCGCGTGCGCCGGCATGCCGAGGAGCAGGCCCTGTCCGTCGAGGGGGTCTCCCGGTCCGCGTGCGATGCCAACGTCGGCACCGAACACGCCGTCCATGCCTTCCTGGACGCCAGTTGCGGCCTGGTCGCCGCCTGGAAGCCCGGCAACCGCACTGCGCTGGGGATGCAGCAAGCCAAGTTGCAGTTGCTGCGATCCGCGTCCGACGCCGCGCGGCTCGACGGCGGCGGGCTCGCGCGTGTCGGCGAACACCTGCGCAGCCGCATGCCGGCGGGCGGCGGGCCGTGCAATCCGACGCTGAACCTGATGTTGCCACTGCTGGTGCTGCAGCTGCAGCTCGCACGCACGCCCGATCAGCTCGACGAAGCCATCGCCCGCGTGCAAGCGAGCGTCTGGGCCACAGGACGTTGATGGACGCCCACGACGAAGAGACGGACGCGAACCACGAGCGCTACCAGGCGCTCGTGCGCGAACTGTGCGAGGAACTCGACATCCCCGACGCCGAGACGGTCCTGCAGCGCCGCGAGCTCGAGTACGAGACGTTCAGCGTCATGCTGATGCACGTGGCGAACGACCCGGAGGCGCTCTACGTGCAGTTCGACTACGGCGTCACGACCGCCGGACGGACGCTGTCCATCCTTCGGCTCATGCTCGAGTCCAACGTCCTGGTCTACGCGCAGGACCAAGCCCAGCTCGGCCTCGATCCCGACACCGGCTCGACGCAGCTCATCGTGCGGGTGCCGATGACCGACGACATCGACGGGCCGTGGCTGGCCGATACGCTGAAGCACTACGCCGAGCATGGCCGCTACTGGCGCGACCACCTGCTGCAATCCCCGGACGAGATGTTCGAGGCGATCTCGAGCGGCGACTATCTCTGGCTGCGTGCCTGAGGCGGCCGCAACGGGCAGGCCCCGAAGGCCGGGTCATGCCGCCGTCGGCGCCTTCGCAATCCTAGACGCGCCTTCGTCCTGCCGGCTCGCTGCCGTCCCGGCCGGCGCTACCTTATGGGCAGGCATTGGGGGCGAGCCATCGTGAACATCATTCCTGCGCAGCGAATTCCGGTCAGGCGACCGGCATGTCCGATCGCGCGTATCGGCAAGGCTTCTTCATGAGGCGCATCAATGGTCCCTTCAATCCGCGGGTCGGAGGGGCGCCCCCTCGAGCGGATGTCGGAGCCCCGAAGCAGGGCCCGGCGAGCGGGCCGCAATCGCCCGCCCAGGCGCCGATGGGCATGCCGCTGCAGCACGCGGTTCGGCGACCCACGGGCGCCATGGCGCCGCGGACGGGTCAGTTGCCGGGCGCGCGGCTGCAGAACGGCGATGCGGTACGAATGCCAGCCCATCGCCTGCCGAACGTCATGCCGAACATGGTGGCGTTGCGCCCCGGAACACTTCTGCCGGGGCAGCGGCCCATGGCGATACAAGCCAGGCCGCAGCTGCCGCCGATGGGGCACGTGCACGTGCTGATAAAGTTGTTGCAGGCGTTGATGTCGATCCGCCAGGCGAAGCTGGCAGGCGCCTCCCTGGCGCCGTTCCTGCAGGCACTGCAACAGCTGGCATCGCACGCCGCGGCGCCGGTCAAGCCAGCGCACGCCAATGGCCTGGCGCAGGTGCGTCCGCAGCCCACGACCGTGCCGGCGAAAGCGTTGCCCCTCAAGTTCGCGCCCCTCTACCAGGGCCTGAACCTCAAGGTCACCGCGGACACCCTGCCGACCTTCACCAACGCCGACCTGGTCGGCAAGCCGACCAAACTCGGCTCGGGCACCTTCAACACCGTGTACGCGGTGCAATTGAAGAAACCGGATGGCAGCAAGTTCAACGGCGTCTTCAAGCCGCTTGGAAACGTGGAGAACGGCTGGGTCGCTGCCGCAACAGGCATTCCGAAGCACGATCCTCAGATCGCGATGCGCAACATCGCGACGCTCTCCTACGCGCAAAAGCTCGGCATCGACGTGATCCCGGACACGCGGGTCGCCGTGCTCGCGACCGACCTGAGCGGCCCGAAGCTGGGCCTCGTGATGGAACGGGCGAGCGGCAAGCCGGCCGCCGAGGTCGACGCCGCCCTCCTCGACCGCGCCGACGTGCGCGCGGAAGTGACCAAGCTCCAGCTGCTGGATCACCTGACGGGCCAGGGGGACCGCCATGGCCAGAACTTCTTCATCGACGTCGGGGCGGACGGCCGGGCGAAGGTGACCGGGATCGACAACGACCAGTGCTTCGGCGCCAGGCTCACCGACCCGAACGGCATCAAATACGGAAAGGGCCGCACGAACTACGGCTTCCGCGGGACGTCCCTGCCGCCGGTCGTGGACACCGAGATGGCGGCCAAGATCAAGTCGCTCACGCACGACGACATCCGGGGAATGCTGGGCGACAAGCTCGGCAGCGCGGAGGTGCAGGCTGCGATCGCTCGCCATGAGGGCGTCAAGCAGCACATCGCCAAGCTCGAGGCGCAGAACCTCGTCATCGCGCCGGCCGATTGGAACAAGCCGCACGTGACCAAACTTCTCGACTCCGGCAACAGCTACGTGGGACGCGAGCGTCAAAATGCGCTGGTGCGCGCGCGCGCCGAGGGTCCAGCAGGACGGCAACCGAACGCCGACTGGGCGTAGGACGACTCGCCGTGACTTCATTCATGCAACAGGAACCCATCCATGACCGCCCCTCTCGATGACCCTGCCGCGGCGATGTCGGCCCAGGCGCTGTTCGCGGCCGAGGGCCTGCCGTTTCCGCCGGTGCCTGACCCCCTGGGGGACTCCCTGCAAAAGCAGCGGAACGGCTGGTACGCCACGCGCCCCGTAGCGTCGACGCCGTACGACCTCGAGCACTTCGTCGCCGAGGTGGAGAGCGCGCCCGGCGTGGTGGACTACGCCCTCGTCGGGTTCGACGGCTACGGAACCAATACCTGGGCGGTGCACTACTACCTGGTCGCCAGGTCGCTGGGCCTGTTCATCCAGATGCCATGGGGCGGGGCCTACACGGACGCCGAATCGGCCCGGGCGGACATCGCCGGAATGTTCGATTGGGCAGCAATGCTGCAGTCGCGGCTGCAACAAGCCGAGGCCCTGCACACGATTCCGGACGGAATGCGACTTGTCGTCTGCGCGTCCCGCCTTGGCCACGCCGGCTGGCGCTGGATCCGCGCCGGCCAGGATGCGGATGCGTTGCCCTGGAACCCGGCTGCCGGCATGCTCGGCTCGATCCTGGCCGAGCTCGATGACATTGTCAGCGGCCGTCGAAGGTTGTCGGCCGCGGCTTGATGGACCGAGAGATTCCTGCGTGAGATCGGGAGACGCAGGGTCGACGGTCGTCCGAACTGGAACCTGCATGCGTCAACTCCTCTTCCTCGCAGCCCTGGCGTGCTCGGCCGCGTTTGCCAAGCCCGTGCATGAGCACGTCCTGGGCGCCGGGCAGCACAGTACCGATCCCGGCGCCGCGCGCGATCTCGTGCGCCTCGTGGCCGAGCCGGCCGGCGTGCCCCTCGCCCTGGCGGCCTCGGTCGGCGCCGTCGACAACATTCATCGCCTTGCCTCGGAGCCCGGCGCACGCCTCGCGTTCGTGCAGGCGGATATCTACGACGCGCTCCTGGCGCAGGCCCGTGCGGGCAACCCGGGCGCGCAGTCGCTGGCCAAGCGGCTGCGGGTGTTCACGCCGCTGTTCGACGAGGAGTTGCATTTCGTCGTGCGCGCCGATTCGCCCCTGCGCTTCGTCCACGAGATCGCCGGGCAGCACCTCAACGTCGGCCCGATGGGCGGCGGCGCCGCATTCACGGCGACGCGGGTGTACGCGCGCATGTTCGGCCGCGAACTGCCGCTGGCCGATGCGAGCTTCCAGTCCGACGAAGAGGCCCTCGCGCGGCTCACCGGCGACCGGTCGATCGACGTCGTGGTGGTCGTCGGCGGCCAGCCGACGCCACTATTGGCCGACATGACGGCGCAGGCGCGGCAATCGATCCGGTTGCTCGCCGTCGACCCGCAGGCGCCCGAAATGCGCGCGCTCGCCGGCTCGTATGCCGAGGCCGCGATCCGGCATGAGAGCTACCCCGACTGGTTGGCGCAGGACGTCCCGGCCCTGGCGGTGCGCACGCTGCTGATGACGCGCGACTATCGGACCCCGGCCATTCGCACGCAGCTGGCAGCCCTTGCGCATGCGATGTGCGCCGAGGTCGAGCGCCTGCACGCGTGGGGCCATCCCAAATGGAAGGAAGCCGATTTCGGCACGCCCGCGCAGCAGCCGGAATGGCGTTACTACACGCCCGCGCGGGACATGCTTGCGCACTGCCAGGCCGAGCGCTAGCGAATCCACTGGCCAACCCTCGAGTGCCGACCAGGCTCTCGCCTGGTCGGCGCGAACGCTCAGATGGGGCTGAGCGAGCGCAGCGCTTCCTTCGACGAGCCTCCTTCGAGCTTCGTGTCGACCGCATTCTTCGCCACGCTGGCAGCGACGGTGCCGGCGTCGGTATCCGTCGCCGCGTCAACCAGCTTGCCGCCGACGTACAGCGCGGTGTCCGCGAGATCCTTCTTCCAGTTGCCGCCATCGACCGCATCCGCCCCGGCCTTGGCAAGGCCCGACTCGGTTGCCGTCACCGACGATGCGACGTCGAACGCCTGCTTCAACACCGGCGGCATGAACAGCGAGACCGCGCCCAACGCCTGCGAGGCGATATTCATTGCCTTCGAGTACACCTTGAGCCCGGTCTCCACGACGTTCTTCAGCACGCCGCCCTTGGCCTTCTTCATCTCCGGCTGGTCGGTCTCGCCGGCGAGCATGTCGGCCGTCGCGGCCGTGGCGGCCTCGCCCACCGGCGCCTTGGCGGTGCTCGTCGGTGGCGTGTAGACCTTCGTATCCTGCAGCTTGCGGTTGAATGCCTCGAGGTCGCCGCGCGTGATCGTGCCGTCGTCCGACTTGTGCCACAGCTTCTTGGCGCCGTGGATGTTGCGGCCGTCCTTGGCGTTGTCCTCCTTGCCGAACAGCACGGCGTCGTCTAGGAAAGTCTTGGCAGCGTCCTTGTCGGCCTTGCTCGCCTTCGGGTCGTCGACGATCTTCTGCAGCGACTGGCGCGTGATGCGGTCGCCGAACACGTGGTTCGGATCTTTCGTCATCTGGTCGACGGCCGACTTTTCCGTCTGCGTGAGCTCGCCCTTGGCGGAGATGTTGTCCTCCATCTTGCTCGTGCGGATCTTGTCGCTGCCGTTGTTGAGCGCCTTCCATTCCTGCGGATGCTGCTTGAAGTAGTACGCCGCGGCGATGAGCTGCGGTGGTCGCTTCTTGATCCCCGACTCGCCGCTGATGATGAGGTCGAACTCGTGCTGCGACATCTTCTTGGGCAGGTAGTCGGAGTACTTGTAGAGCTCCTGCTCCGCGTCCTGCTTGGTGATGGGGCGCCCACTGGTCTGCTTGCCTTCGTCACCCGACGGAATGTAGTTCTGCGCGTAGTCGGCGGCCTTCTTCTCGCTGTAGGCCTTCATGTCGGGACGCGACGCGATGTCGCGGATGTCGCCGCGGCTGATGCGATTTTTGTCACCGTCCTCCATCAGATTCAGCAGGCCGGGGTCGTTCAGCACCGTCGTCAGCGCATTGCGGAGGTCGGGCGGCGTGCTGGGGTCGTTCGCCTTCTTGGTGAGGTCGTCGATGCTGTTGCCGTGATGGCTGAACTCGCCCTCGTGGCGGGACAGGGTCATGACGGCGTCCTTCTGCGTGTCCGAAAGCTGGCCCTGCTTGAGCTGCGCGTCCGGATCCTGAACCGCGGACGGCCCTTGCGCGGAAGCGTCCGGCGCCTGGATCTGGGGCATCGGCGGCAGCGGCGTCGAGGCCGGCGCCGCGCTCGAGTCGGGCGACTCGGACATCATCTTGGCGGCGGCGTCGATCTGCTCCTTGCACATCTCGAGCACCTGCGCCACGAGTTTGTCCGTGTCGTCGGCGCCCGGCGCGGCCCCCGGACCGCCTGGCGGTGCGGTCAGTACCTGGCGGGTGCCAGACGTATCGTTGATCTGCATGATTGGTTTCTCCTGGTGGAATGAAGGGACGTGCGCTCAGGGCAAGGTGCCCGGGCCGTTGTCGTCGCTATCGTCGCTATCGTCGCCGTTGATGGTGTCGAAGCCGCCGCCCGTGTCTGGCTCGGGCGGCGCCATGCTCTGCAGCGCCTGCATCAATTGCTGCTGCTGGGCGAGGTCGACCGTCCCGGTGGACGATGGAGACGACGACGGCGAGGGCGCCGGGGCGTACGCGGAAGGGGATAGGGAACTCAGACCTTGAATGCTTGCCATGGGTTTCACTTTCGTTCGATTGAGGGGTGCGGACATGTCCGCGGCGGTGAGGAAAGGCGCCCGCGGGCACCTAGCGGGAACCTCCGAGAGCGTCCTGCAATTGCGCCAGCAGCCCGGTCGGCAGCAGCAGGTAGCGGATCTGCGACACCAGCGTGCTCACGAGGATCGCTAGCATCAGCACCGTCACCGCGCCCTTGACCGGTTGTCCCAGGGCCGACAGTTCCAGCTTGGGGGCGACGCGCGTCACGAGACCGAACCCGGCGTCAATCAGCACCAGCACGAGCAACATCGGCGCCGAAAATTTCACGACCGCGGACATCAGCGACTCCGTCTGGTCGATCACGAACGTCTCGGGCAGCCGGGACCACTGCGGCAGGGTCGAGACGACCGGCCAGACGTGGAACGAATCGAAGATCGCGCCGAGCAGGGCGAGCATGCCGCCCATCCCGAAGAAGACGACCACGACGACGTGCAGAAGCAGCTCGGAGACGGGCGTGCTCTGTTGACCGCTGAGCGGATTGCTCATCTGCACGTTGTTGAATCCGGCCTGGGTGTCGATCAGCGCGCCCACGCTCTGCGCGATCCAGAACACCTTGGACCCGGCGAAGCCGAGCATCAGGCCGATCATGGTTTCCTTGGCGGCGTGGCCGCACAGCTCCAGCGGCCCGAGACTATGGATCGCGTCCAGCGGCACGCCCATGCCGACGTAGAGGGCCAGCATCCCGATGACGCCCTGCCGCAGGAAGCCGGTGAGGAACTTCTCGCCGACCGGCGGCAGCAACGCGAACGCGGCGTACAGCCGCAGGCTCGCCAGGCCCGCGGCGAGCAGGAGGTCGTCGAACGGCTCCAGGAAGCCGACCGCAACCTCGAACAGTCCGCGCGCGTCAGCCATGCCTCGCCTCCGCGCGGGCCGCCCGCAAGCGCGCGGCGTAGCGCCCCGCCGCAGCCTCTTCCGCTTCCTCTTCGGCCTGCTCTTCCTGCCTCGCCTCGCGCTCGCGCAGCGCCTGGGCAACCTGGTCGCGAAGGCCCTGCAGGCGCTGCTGGTGGCGCTCGACAGCTGCGTGCGCGGCCTGCACCGGCTGTTGCGCCCGCTGCGCTGCGGTGCGCCGCTCACCCAGCGCGCGGCTCGCCTGCGCGGTCGCGGCCTTCATTTCGTCGACGCGCAGGCCGAACGATCGCAATGCGTCGGGCGTGAAGGTCGTGCGCGTCAGTGCGTCCATCCGCGCCTCGCCGTCGGCCTGCGCCGAGGCGCAGGCCTCCTCGCTCGCGACGGCCTCGGCGACCTCCTGCTCGGCCTTCGCGAGTCGCGCACGCGCCTGGGCGAGGTCGCGCTCGAGCGCCTCGGTACGGCGCTCGCGGATCCGCAGCAGCGTGCGCAAGGCCCGGATGCGATCGGTCATCGGGCGACCTCGGCGAGCGCTGCCAGGATGTCGTCGTAGTCCATGAGATCGGTAGTGCGCTGGTTCAGGAACGCGCGGATCTCGTCGATGCGTTCGACCGCGGCATCGGCGGTCGCATCGTTGCCCGGCCGGTACTCGCCGGCTTGCAGCAGCATCTCGACGTCGTCGTACTTCGCCATCAGCGCCCGCATGCGCCCGGCCGCCTCGGCGTGGCCTGCCGGGACGACCTGCGACATCACGCGCGACAGGCTGCCCAGGACGTCGATGGCCGGATACTGGTTCTTGGCGGCGATGCGGCGCGAAAGAATCATGTGGCCGTCGAGGATGCCGCGTACCTCTTCGGCGATCGGGTCGCCGCCGCTGTCGTCTTCGGCGAGCACGGTGTAGAGCGCGGTGATCGATCCGGTGGCGCCCATGCCGGTGCGCTCGAGCAGGCGCGGCAGTTCGGCGAATACCGAGGGTGGAAACCCGCGGCGCGCCGGCGGCTCGCCGGCCGCCAGGCCGATCTCGCGCAGCGCACGTGCAAAGCGCGTGAGCGAATCCATCATCAGCAGCACGCGCATGCCCTGGTCGCGGAAGTGCTCGGCCACCGCCGTGGCGACGTAGGCCGCCTTCGCGCGCTCGATGCTCGAGCGGTCGGAGGTCGCGCACACGACGACCGAGCGTGCCATGCCTTCGGGCCCGAGGATGAATTCGATGAACTCGCGCACCTCGCGCCCGCGCTCGCCGATCAGCGCAATGACGCTGACGTCGCACTGTGCGCCGCGCGCAAGCATGCCCATCAACGTGCTCTTGCCGACGCCAGCGGGCGCGAAGATGCCCATGCGCTGGCCCTCGCCGAGCGTCATCAGGCCGTCGATGACCTTGACTCCGGTAGGCAGCGGCCGCTCGACCATGGCGCGCTCCATCGGGTCCGGCGGATTCCCGATGACCGGACGATACTCGGGGCAATCCAGTGCGCCGAGTCCGTCGATCGGATTGCCGAGGCCGTCGATCACCCGACCCAGCAGGCCGTCGCCGACCGCCACCGACAACGGCCGCCCGGTACCGGTCACGGTGGTGCCCTCACCGATACCGCTGAGCGAGCCGAACGGCGAGAGCACGACGCCGCCGCGGCCGAAGCCGACAACCTCGGCGCGCTGCAGCAGTTGTCCGCGCGCGTCGCGCAGCTCGCACAGTTCGCCCACCTTCGCGTCGACGCCGCTGGCGCGGGCGAGCGTGCCGACGACCTCGAACACGCGCCCGGTGCGCGTCAGCACGCGCTCCTGCTCGAACTCCTCGCCGAGCGCCGCGATGAAACCGTCAAAGGGATCGTCCATTCGCGGCCTCAATGCGCTTGCGCTTGCGCTTCGCTGCGGGCGAGGGCGTCTTCGCCGTCGCCCGCCGCGCCGTCGTCCGGTAGCGGCGGCGCGATATGCTGCGCGGCCCGTCGCACGGCGCTGCGCAGGGCTTCGAGCTGGGTGTCCAGGCTCGCGTCGACCACGCCGTCGTCGGACTCGAAGCGGCAGCCGCCCGCGGGCAGCGCCGGGTCGCTCAGCACCTCGATCGACATCGTCGTATGCGACTGCTTAAGCACCGCGTCCACCGCGAGCTGCGCGTGCTCGCGATCGCCTTCGTGGACGCGCATGGTGAGCACCGGCACGTCCTTGACCAGCTTGACGATGGTCCGCAGGGAGCGCCGGAACAATGCGGACCGATCCTCTTGGTCGATGACGCGTTCGACTGCCATCGACACCAAGTTCGACAGCCGCTCGCTCTGGCGGTAGAGGTTGCGCCGCGTGGCGCCGGCCGCGTCCAGCGCCTGGCCGGCCCACTGCGTTGCGGCGTCGTGCAGGCCGCGCTCGAGACCGCTCTTGTAGGCCTGTTCGAAGCTGCTCTGTGCTTCCGAGACCAGCGAGGCCGCCTCTTCGCGCGCGGCCTCGAGCAAGGCGTCGGCCTGCGCTCGAGCCTCGTCGATGAGGCGGTCGCGCTCAGCCGCCGCGGCGTCGAGAAGCTCGGCGGAGTCGACGAGGCTCGCGAAGTCGCGCGCGCGGATCACGCCGTGGTCGATGCCGACAGCGCGAGATCCATGGGTGATCCAAACAGCCATGCGTGCTCCGGAAAGTAGGAAGAAAGACTTGCGACGATCTCGGGCTGCGTGCGTCCGCCGGTCGCCTCGGGCGCCTCGGGCGCCGTTGCGGCATGCGACGGCTCGAGCGCCAGGCGCACGCGTTGCAGCAGGCTGCGGCTGCTCCAGGCCCCTGCCGATCGCAGGTGACCAAGGCCGCGCCAGGCCAGGCGGTCGGCATCGATCTCCGCGGCCGACAGGGGCTCCAACAGCCCCGCGCGCAAGGAGGGCGACTCCAGCAGCTTCAGGTAGGCGCCTTCGCCGATGCGGTCGACGAGCAGCGCGCGCAGGCCGGCGCCGATGCTCAGGCGCACGCGGTCGCGCTCGGCATGGAGCGCCACCGCCGCCAGCACGCGCAACATCTCGCGGCGCGGAAGCAGGGTGACGCGATGGGCCCTCGCCCGGAAGCGATCGAGCGACGGCCATTGCAGGCCGTACAGCGCCGCCAGCGCCGCCCCGCACTTCGCCGAGCCCATGGTGGCGGAGCCGGGGGACAAGCCGAGACGGAGCAGCCCCTGATCCAGCCAGGCCGGATGCAGGTCGTCGGCCAGGTCGGCAGACCTGCGCCGTACCGCGTCCAGCAGTTCCGCCAGGCACGACGACGCAGCAGGCTCGTGCGGTGACATGTCAGGCTCCCTCGGCCACTGCGGCCGGGGGCACGGTTGCGGACGCCGGCCGGCGCCGTGTCCAGAAGAAGTAGCCGCCGCCAGCGATGGCCGCCGTCAGCGCGAACAGCAGGCCGAGAGCGAGGACCACCGACGGGTTGGCATCCCGCGCGCCGGCGGGCTCGACTGGCGGCGCGGCCGCGGCAACCAGCGTCACGTTGACGTTCTCGTACGACAGTCCCTCGACGCTGCGCACGACCAGGTTCTTGATCGTCGGCAGCACCGTCGCGACGTTGGTGTCGGGACGGTACTTGACGAAGACGGAGGCGCTCGACGGCTTCACGTGGTCGGCGAGCGGGTCGTTGTTCGGCAGTACGACGTGCACCCGCGCGACGATCACGCCGTCGATGCTGGAAAGCGTGCGCTCGAGCTCCTGCGACACGCCATAGATGAAGCGCACGCGCTCCTCGGTGGGCGTCGAGATCAGCCCGTCCTTCTTGAACATCTCGCCCAGGCTCGCGCGGTGCTCCGCGGGCAGGCCGTTGGCGTGCAGCAGCACGAGCGCCGGGCCCATCTGGGCGGTGTCGACCATGACATTCCACGACTTGCCATCCGGGCTCTCCTTGGCCGCGTCGACGTGGGCGGGCAGCAGCACGGCGAGCATGTCGTTCGCGTCGCCTTCGGTCAGCTTGGTATAGACCTCTTGCCGGCAACCGGCCAACAGGGCCAGCAGCAGGACGATGAGGCGAACGGGGCGCGGCATCTGGAGCCGTTGGGGATTGCGCATGGCGATGGCCTCGGTGTCATTCGTTCTTGAGCAGGCTCTGCAGGCTCTTGTTGGACGACTTCGTGGCCCCCAGCGCAAGCGACATCTTCATGTGCACGAGCGATTCCTTCTCCATGATGGCGGCGCTCGCGACGAAACGGTCGGTGGGGTCGAGGGTCGGCGCCTTCTCGATGAAGTCCTGCATGGAGGACTGCATCTGCGTGATCTCGTTTTGCTGGCGCTCGATGACGCCGGTCACCGCGTTCATGCCGTGGCTGCCGTCGACCGTCGCGGTCTCGGCGGCGTTGCGCTGCATCAGCGCTTCGAACTTGGCGGTCAACTCGTGGCTCACCGCGGGCGGCGGAGCAGACGTGGCACCGTGGGCGGCGAGCTTGAGCGCGCTGTCGATCGGGGCGATGGCGGGAATGGGGCTCATGGCGTTCGACTCGTGATGGGTGTGTTCGGCCCGACCGGCGCTAGCAGGCCAGGCCCATGAAGACATAGGGCGAGGCCTCATGCCCTGCGGCCTTGGCAGCGAGGCCGTTCAGACTGCGGCCGGACACCTTGGCGATGGCCTCCACGATGCCGCGCGCGATCGTGTTGTCGGGCTGCGCGAGCGCCTCTTCGGCGTAGGCTTCCCAGAGTCCGTCCTGCTGGATGTACATGCACATCGCGAGCATGGCCTTGATCACCGGGTTGCCGGGATGAGCGGCCTCGGCGCGGGCGAGCAGCGTACGTGCGTCGGCGTAGTTCTTGGCGAACATCAGGTTGCGCGCCTGGGCGGCGACGATCTCGGGCCGGCCGGGAGCGACCGCGGCCATCAGGGCCAGCATCTGCGCCGTGTCCGCGAGGGCGCCGTACCGGTCGGCCAGCAGCTGCGCGACGATGATCACCTTCAGTTGCTGCGGCGGCAGTGTGTGTTGCATGGTTCGCTCCTTCCAGCGGGCGATGGGGGATGGCGGCGGGACGGCCTTGCGGCGCGTCCGTGCCGGGTTCCGGTAAGGAAATGCCGGGGAGCGACGGCTGGGCCGTCGCCGCCCCGGAGGCGGCGCGAGCGTCGCTTAGATCGCGTCCTTGGCGTCGTCGGACATCTTGTTCTGGAACTTGACGGCGGTCGCGATCGCGTTCTCGGCCATGTGCAGCGTGGAGTTGGCTTCCTGCTGCGCAGCGCCGATCTTCAGCTGCTCGGTCGATGCCTGGACTTGCGCCAGGGCGATGGCGGCCTGCGAAGCCACGCCCTCTTGCAGTGCGCCGTTCATCGTGTTGGTCGCGCCGGCGCTCATGCCCGACATGGCGGCGGACGTGCCGCTGGAGATGGCCGAGTTTTCAACGCCGTGAGCAGCAGTCGAGGCACCCTTGGTGATGGTGGAGAGATTCATGGTGATACTCCTGAGAGATTGACAGTTCAGCCTTGGGGTTTCCGGAGCGCCTCCTGGCGCGCCGGATCGAGAGCGGGCTGCGTCGCTCGTTCGATTCGTGAATGTTCGTTTTCGCGCTTCAGGCCACGAGTTCGCGGCCGTGCAACTTTTGCCACGCCGCCGCGACCACGCGGGCCGAGGCGCCAAGGGCATCGGCCAGAAGGTCGGCCATGGCTTTTTCGTCGAAGTCCAGGCTGCGCAACTGCTTCTCGCGCATCTCCACCTCGGCGGCCTGGAAGTACTCGCACAGGCGGCGCGCCTTGGCGCCGCCCTTGTCGGCCAGCAAGGCTTCCTCGATGGCGTCGAAATCGGCAAGCAGGTCTGCGGGAGGCAAGGTGAATTCGATGTTCATGGCGTGATCCGGTTCGAGTTCAGGGAGCGGGGGAAGAAGACGGGACGGCGGACACCGACGGCGAACTGATCACCAGGTGCTTCACGCCGTCGCGCGTCTCCATGACGTTGATGCCGTCCTCGGTCGTGAGGGCCGACAGCACCGCCGGCAGGGGCGGATGCGGCATCGGGGGTTCCTCCAGCACCGCGTCGATGCGCCGTACCGTCGGGGCGAGGTCGACCGCGACGCGCTGTATGCCGGCCTGCGCTTCTGCGACGTCTGAGGTCTGCGCGGTGAAGGCGAAGACGCCGTTGCCGCGGTAGTCGATGCGGGCGCCGGGCAGGCCCACGGAGGTGCGTATCGTCTCGGCGATCTCGCTCGCCAGCGAGAACCGGCGCACGATCTCGATCGAATGCGGCACCGCCTCGATGGCCTCGTTCGCGCCGTGCGCCTGACGGGCGTCGTCGACGATGCCTTCGACGACGAGCGTGCCGCGCTCCTGGCTGACGCGCAGCCGCCCGGCCGTCGCGCCGTCGAGCGCACGCTGCAGGCCGGCACAGGCCGACTGAAGCGTCGGCGCGTGGCCTTCCTGCGGCTGCGATGACGCCGTGGCGATCCAGCTGGCCGCGACGAGCGCGATCAGGCTCGTGCCGGCCCAGGCAACCACGCGGCGGTCGAGCTTGCGGCCGGCACGCGCCGCGGCCAGCGGCGCGATGGCGACCGCCACGCTGCGCAGGGCGGCCATCAGCTGCGTGCGCTCCGGCCAGTCGGCGTCGCACGGCCCGAGGCACAAGACGACGCCGGCGAATTCGACCGGCGCCCAGTCGTCGAAGCGCAGCGCATGCGCGGAGGTGCCGGACCACTGTGCAACGACGACGGCGTCGCGGCCGACACTCAGCGTGAGCGGCTCGAAGCGCCAGTCTGCGATCGAGATGTCGCAGTCTGGGCGGGAGCCGAGCGAATGGCTTCCCGGTTCCAGGTCCAGCGAGGCGCCGGCGTGGGTGCCCGAGAGGACGCGAAGCTGTTTCAGGGCGGTTGAGCGATTCATCTCAACGTGCTCCTGCAGGACAGTGACGGGCGAGGCCCAGCATCTGCGTCTCGCAGACCGTGGCCACGGGGAGGGCGGAGGGGGGCGGCGCGCCGGCATCGGCCAGGCGGATCGCCACCGGCAGCGCGGATGACGACTGGGGGGCGGTCGCATCGACCGGCGCCGAGGCGGCGCTGGGCGACGACGCGGCCGACGCCGGCGCGGCGCCACGTACGGCTCCCACGCCGATGATCTTGGGCGTGAGCAGGAACAGCCGCTCCGTATGCGAGCGCGAGGCCTCGTGGTTGCGGAAGGCGGCGCCGAGGAAGGGGATGCTCGAGAGCAGCGGGATGCCCGTCGTGCCGTCGAGGTCCGACTCCACGGAGATGCCCCCGATCAGCAGGCTCTCGCCTTCGCGCACGGTCGCCTCGGTGTCGATCTGGGTCTGCTTGACAATCGGCACCTGGTCCACCGAGACGCCCTCGAAGTCACCATCCTGGATCGACAGCGACAGCCGCACCTCGCGGTGCTCGCTGTAGACAACAATCTGCGGCGTGACCGACATCGTCGTACCGGCCTCCACCGAGAACAGGTTGGCGTCGAGGTTGCCTGCGACGCGCACGGACGCCACGCGCTTGTTCGTCATGGTCGCCGTGCGATTGACGACGCCCAGCACCTTGGGGCGCGCGAGCACGTGCGCCTTGCCTTTGCCTTCGAGCGCGCGGATGTGCGACAGCAACTGGCGGCCGGCGTTGCCGATCAGCGTCGTGATGTTGGCCCCGGCCAGCGTGTCGGCGGCCGTGCCGCCGGCGGATGTCGACGGCGAGCCCGGCGTCATCGACAGCCGCTGTACGCCGTCGACGCTGAGCGACCAGTCGATGCCCAGCGAGTCGAAGTCGTCCGAACTGACGTCGATGATGGTCGCCTCGATCTCGACGAGATCCTGCGGCAGGTCGAGCTGGCGCACGAGCGTTTCGTATTCCTTCATGCGATCAGGCATTCCGCGCACGATGACGGCGTTCGTCGACGGCTCGGCCTGAAAGAACGGGCGCTCGGCGTCGAAGGTTTCGGCCGGCCGGGCCGTTGCGAGGAGGTTGGCTCGCCCGTCGTCGTCGTGCTTGGGCGGCTGCTTCGCGGACGCACCGTTTGCGGCGGCTCCGAGGCCGTACGTCGACTGCATGGCGTGCAGGCGTTCCGAGATGCCGCTCGCGCTGACACCCCCATCGGCGCCAGCCGGAGCACCGTCGCCGGACGGCTTGTCGGTACCCGCGAAGAGCTTGTTGAGCGTGTTCGCAAGGCCCGGAATCTGCGAGTTGCCGATGGTGCGGTCGGACGCGGTGGCGTAGCGCAGGGGTACCACGCGAATCGAGGTGCCGACGCGGTCGCGGTTGTCGCGCTCCAGTTGTTCCAGCACCGTCGAGACGAGTTCGATGTGGCGCGGCGGACCGTAGGCGAGCAGCGTCTGGTTGGCGTCGTCGAACCGCAGCGGGAAGCGCGCATCCCCCAGGTGCAGGGCCGACAGCATCTGGCGCACCCGCTCGCGGTCGTAGCCGCGCATCCGAAAGACCTTGCTTTCCATTGCATGCGACGGGTAGATGAACAGCGTCGTGCCGTCGAAGTACCAGATCACCCCGTAGGTGCGCGTCATGGCGTCCAGGAACTCTTCCGGCCGCGTGTTGAAGTTCGCGTTGACGACGCCGTCCACGCCCGCGTCCACCACGAGCGGCAGCGACTGGCTTGCCGCGAAGTCCTGCAGCACGTCGGCGAGCTTCTTGCCGTCGGCGCGATAGACGAAGCGCTTGGCCCCGAGCGCGCTTCGTGCGGCCTGCGAGGTCGACGGCGCGACGGTGACAGTCACCAGCGCCGCTGCCAGAAGGCCGTGCAGCATCCGCACGGCCAGGCCCGTTCCGCTGCTGCGGAGCGGGGTGGTCGGGGTGGTGTTCGTCGAGTGCATGGATGCAAGGTTAGGTGTCTCGAACACCTCGCCGCGTCGCAAAGGCGAAGCATCGGATGCGTCAGCGAAGGCGGCTCGCAGCCTCCTCTGGTCTCGCATGCGAGCGCGTGCGGGACACCGTCTGAAAGCGCCGCGATGCGCGGCCTGAAGCGCGCTCCCGGGCGTACGACGGCCGAGTTCACCTCATACACCACTGGGTATGAAGGCATTCGACGCCCGATGCCCGCCATCGAGCTTGTGCGCATGCGGCGCAGAACGCGGGGGCTAGAAGTGGAAAACCCGCCGGCGCTTGCGCGCGGGCGGGCTTCGGGAGGCGCAACGCCGGGGCTTCCGGCGCCCTTGTGCGGCCGGCTACGTGCCATTGCCCTCGCGCGCAAGACCCTTGAAGAACAATGCCAGCCTGGCCCGGTTCGCGCTGTCGGTGATGTCGTCCGCGACGAGGTGGCCGTAGGCCTTCTTGAAGTCCGCCGCGGGCTGGTCGCCGCCGAAGTTCGCGTAGTTGCTGAATGCCTGACTCATCGCCTTCAGCTCGGCGGGCGTCACGCCGCGCGCCTTCAGTTCGGCGACGGCCTTGTCGCGGCCGAGACCGATCACCGAGACAGGCGGACTGGACGGCTTCGCGCGTGCCGGCTCGGCGCGCGCGGACGAGGTGCGGGGCGGCGTCTGGTTCCACTGGTGACGTGTACCCGGGCCGGACGTTGGCGCGTCGGCCGGCTTCGGCTTCGGCGGCTCGCCAGACGTCGCCGGTCGCATCAGCACCTCGAGCACCGCCATGTGGTGCGTTCTGATCGCCGTCGTCAATTTGGCGTCGTCGAACTCCTCGCGCAACCGCTTCCAGTTGTGCATGAACGGCACGGCGAGCTGCGCCAGCTTCGCGGCGGCGCCTTCTTCCGCCTGGCGGCCCGCCATGAACGCCACGACCTGGGCGAGCTGGTGGTGATCCATGGTGTCGATCTCGTGGAGCTTGAACAGGCCGAGCAGCTTGTCGCCCGGAGTTTCCGCGTGCGGAGGGGTGCCGGGCGATGCGTGCCGCGCGCGCGTGAACTCCGCCGCGCCACCTGGGCGGCGCGGGCTGGCCTGGCGCGGCGGCGGGGGGGCATTGCGGGCCGACGGCGGCGCGTTGCGTCGCGGCAGCTCCGACGGTTGAGACGTCCGCGCGGACGGCCCGGTGCCGCCCGTCTGTGCGCGCGGCGTGGGCTTCGCACCGAAGGCCGACTTGAAGGCCTGGAAGGTGCTCTTGGGCGACGGGAACTTGATGGCCATCGTGTCGGCTTTCCACGGCGTGCCGTGCATGCAAAAGGAACGCCGAGTCTCCGTGCCCCGGACGCACGCCGGGACAGCGAAGGCGAAGCGGCGTCCGCCGCGGCGAACCCGTGCGCAACATCGCCGGCGCTGTCTTCAGGTCGCTGGCGCGCGCTTCGCATTCGGACGCCATCGCGCGCACCCGGCCGCCGATGATCGCCACGTCTTTCCGCCGGCGTCCGGCATTGCGCGTCATTCAAGGCGCGCAAGCCCGCTGCGCGGAAGCCTGCGTCGGCACACAGGTGTTTTGCGGCGTACAGGCGGACGTTTGCGCTTGACGACGATTGCGGCGAGCACTTCGTCGAGTCGCTTGCCATCATTGACGTTGGCTGCGGTCACGATGAGCGACAACGGGACGCCACGAGCGTCCACCAACAGGTGGCGCTTGCTTCCCTTTTTTTCCCCGATCCGTCGGGTTTGGCCCGGCGGCTTCTTGCGCTAGCGGGGCCTTCATCATTGCCCCATCCACGCTCTGCCATCGCCAGACGATGCCTGCCATCTCGTCGTACTCGGCCAGCCCGGCCTTCCACAACGACTCGAAGAAGCCTGCTCTCTCCCATTCCCGGAAGCGCTTGTGCACCGCACTGGCGCTGCCGAAGCGCTCCTTGGGTAACGCCTTCCACTGACAGCACGTTCGCAGCACATAGACGACCGCCTCGAAAACCTGGCGCGCCGGTTTCGGCGGCCGGCCTGCTCCCGGCTTGCGAACGTAGGTCTTATCTGCTCGAGGCGCACGCTCCGGAATCAGCACCTCGACTCGCTGCCAGAACTCATCCGTCACTTCCCACGACGACGAGTTGAGGCAATGAATCAGTACCGCGCCTTAGGCTGAGCGACGAAGACCTTCGCACGCTAGGCGCGTTAACTCCCCGGAATCGAAAGACATAGCCAGCGCGCCTTCGTTGCCGACCCCGATTGAAGCAATGATTGGCCGGGATTTTTTGAAGCATAGGTTGGCCTGGCGGCCAATCTATGGGTCAAGGAATAGCGTTGTGTGACTTGACCGATAGGCTGCCGAGCGGTTTACGCATAGGTTGGCCGAAACCTGCCCTGCGGGAGTCGCTTCGGGGCGACTTTTTGGCGGTTCCGACCCCGTTTCGGCCGCCGCGCCGACCACTTTGAAGCGAAGTTTGGCCGGGAGTTGCTTTGTGATGCAAAGGCTGGCCGAGAATTTATCTTTTCAAATCAACGGCTTAGATGCGCCGCCCCAACGTTGCATGCATAGCTTGGCCGAGAGTTGGCAAGTGCGGAGCCCGAATCCGTCGTCGACACGGGACTGAAGGCCGTCAATCGAGAATTTGACGTCAGCTCTGGACACGATCTATCGTTTCTACGTCGACCATCCCGGTCGGCCAGCTGAGCACATCCGCCGGCTGAAACAGTAGGTTGCTCTCCGACCGCGTCGTCTGTCTGCGCGTGAACCGCAACCGCTCCCTCGAGAGGAAGCGTCATGCGCCTGCAGATTGACCCCAATAAAACTACCAGGGCCGTCCAGGGGAACAAGAGCCGGCTGGAGCAGCGCATCGAGCGCCTTCTGCTTGAAATGAGTAACACTGTGGCCAGCATCGGTGCGGACCAGTGGCGAGATCAACTGACGCTTCTGCTGTCTCATCCCAAGCCTCCAAAGGGGCTGGAACCTTTCCACGAGGCGATGCGCGCCGCGATTGCCAGACCACGACGCGACGAGCAATTCGTTGACCGCGTATTGGAGGCGGTTGCCGCTTCCGAGCGATATCGTCGACTCGACGACTACCTCGAGCCGATTCGCCTTGCGCTCCTCTCCTTCGTGAGTAGCGTCTCGAGCAGGCCGAGCGTGATCATGTCGACGGTTGGAAGGCTGCTCAGACATTCGGCCGCCAAGCTCCCACTTCAGATGTCCTGCTGGACGTTGGAGCCGCACGTTCAATCGCGGCAGAGCGAGAAGAAACATGTTCGATATGCGCAGGTTGACGTCGCCGGCGCAGTGCAGCGCGCCGTCAACGTCCTGCTCGAGGAGCGCGCCACCGGTTCAGCAGCCTTCGCAACGTGGAGCTATGAAGACCTCCTGAGCGGACTGAAGGCGCTGTGGCTGGCGTACACCTATTGCAGCGTCGGCACCGCAAGCTCAGTTTGTCTGAACACAGAGGCCTTGCGCAGCGACTTCGGTCGCTGCGGCGCTCCCCTCTGGAAGCAACTGGACACGTTGATCGAAAAAACCTCCCGCATGACTGGCGAGTGGGCGGCACTGAATACGCGCGCGGATTTTGCGCGCCTGACCCTCTCGGTGGGCACCGCTCGCGATGAGGATACGTGGGCGGCGGAGGATGAAGATCAGCTGCCTGAAGCTTCGCTGAGTGGCCTCACACATATCGTCTGCCGAAGCGCTATTCCTGCCAGCAGCGAAAAATATGACAAGGAGGAGATTGAGCGACATCGTTTGCTGGAGAAGCCTCTTGAGTTGGCGGCGATGCCATCAACGACGTCTCTGCTGCGTTCGACGGATCAGCTGCTCAGTGAATTCCCATGGGCTGCCGCAGCGATTCATATCATCTTCGATGACCTACTGGGGCGAGCAAATCTCGGTGTCCAAGATATCACGATGCCGGCGACCCTGTTGATCGGCCTACCCGGTGCTGGCAAATCTCGTCTCGCACGACGAATTGCGGAGGAGTTGGGGCTTCCTCGCCTTGACGTGAGTCTGAGTGGAACGTCCGACACCAAACTTCTTGCCGGAACTAGTCGCGGCTGGGCTTCCGGCAGGCCGAGCGACTTGGCCAGTTTGATGGTGCGGGAAGAGACTGCCTCTGCATTGGTGATGCTCGACGAGATCGACAAGGCCCACGATGGGCATCGCGAAGGAGGTGGAATTGCAGCCTATTTGCTGCCGCTTCTTGAGCCTGAGACCGCATGCCGACACTACGACAGCTTTCTCAAGACGGAATGCGACTTTTCGAAGGTGAGTTGGCTTTGCACAGCCAATACCTTGAGGGGTCTCTCCAAGCCGTTGCAGTCGCGTCTTCGTATCGTCTTGGTACCGCAGCCACGACGCGAAGACCTGCCAAGTGTATGCGCTGCCGTCATCGCCGATCTCGAGCAGCGTTGGCAGGTGCCGACAGGCACCATCCCATCGGTGGCAGAACTGGCTTTCGATATGGCCCGACTTACCAGCGCGCGCCAAGCCCGTGCTGCAACCGAAGCGGCGGTCTCTTTGTGGGCGCGATCTGTCGTTCGCCACTAGGGTTCGGACCATGTGCCAAGGACTCCCACTGCCCCGCATGCGGGCCCTAGCAGGCCGCTGAAATACCGTTCTGCCGCGGATGCGTGATCGAGGTCTTAAGGTCAGGGCCGCGGGTGCGACCTGGACGGAGCGTGGCCTGAAGCCGCGTTGGCTCACAGAGGAACTGGCGCCCGCAAGTAGATCAGCGACCTCGCCATCTAAGGCGCTATCGGAAATTATCGGTGGGATGCGTAATTACGCATCGCGCAGATAATTGCACCGGTGGATGGCGTCCGCGAATGCGCGCAGCTCTGCCTCGAATACCGCCTGCTCCGCAGCATCGGTCCGCCCGACTTGCGTCACCAGGTATCGAAGGGCGGCCGAGTCCTGGGTGACCGGCGAAGCGCCTGCTACTGGACACAAAACCAGCCCCACCATAGGCGCCCCGCAAAGTGCGAACTGACCCCAAAAAGGCCTGCAGCAGGCGCTCCGCGCGCGCGGGGTCGCCGTTCGTGACGCGCGCCATCGAGCGCGACGCGATCTCCATCACCGCGACGGCTGGCAGTGCGTCGGCCGACGCATTGGCCGGCCGGGCCCGCACGACGTCGCGAAGTCGAGCGCCCAAACGCGCGCTGGCGGCGTCCTCGCCGAAGCCCGCGGGAATGCGCGCCTGGATCGTGAGTGAGCGTGATTCGAGCCGGGAGAACTCGTCGCGCGCCTGCCTGGCTTGCGATGCAAGGTCAGGCTGCCGCGACAGCATCCGAGTGGCGTCGAGGACGGCCGCCACGCCGGGCGCCAGCGCGGCCAGCTCCGCCTGCACGGAGGCATCGATCTCGCCGTTCTCGCCGCGCAAGCGCGCCATGGCCGCGGACTGCCGGGTGTACAGCGTCTCCTTCGCATCGGCCAGGCAGGCGCGTCGAAACTCATCGTCCTCCGCACGCTGTTCGAGCGCGAGTACCGACGCCATAACGGGTTGCAACGCCGCCGTGCTCGCGCCCGCTGCAAGGGCTGTTCGCGCGCTCGCGGCACGCGACTCTACGGCCGCCAAGGCCGCACCTGCCTGTCGATGGCGCTGCAGCGTGGCCTGGGTCGAACCGGCGTCGGGACGCGCATCGCGAGCCTGGGTGCGCGCGATCTCCAGCACGACCTGTGCATCATCGTGGTGTCGTTCCAGTCGATCGAGGTCGGGCGCCACCACCTGCGCCACGTCGGCATGCCTGTTCCCGGCGTCACCAATGGCGGCCTTCTCGATCAAGGGCCGCGGTGCCAGCCAGGGCACGGCGGACGTGGCGAGCCGGTTGGGCAGCGATCGCGCGGGGCGCTCCCACACACCCGGCGGCGACGCGGCAAGCCGATCGCGCAGCTCCTTCGCGTCCTGCGTCGCAGAGTCGCGGTCGTCGACATCGACGCGCGATGGCTGAGGCCAGGCACGCACGGGTCGCTCAGTCACGCTGCCGATGCCGGGTACGACGGCGGAAACGTCGACTTCGCGCGCCAGGAAGGTCGCCTTGAGACGACCCAATGCACTGCGGGGGCGCGCCGGGCTGTGCAGTGACCCGACGCGGGAGCATCGACGAGTCGACGGACGGTGCGGGATCGCGGGGGCTATGCCGGGCGGACAGTGTCTGCACTGTCGGGGAACGCGCCGTGGCGGACAGCGGGTCGCTCGAGGACACTGGCGTGCGTAGAAGCCATTTTCCGGGGATTCGCATTGGCAAGTCGCGAGCGCTGAGAATCACGCGAAGGATGTCGATCGAACGCACCTTACGGTTCGGCCCCTGCAGCGTGAACGAACGTATTCGCGGTTCGATATTCGAGAGCACCCGGGCGCTGGCGCACGGATACCCAGTCGGTTAGCATGGCCGCTCCCTTGAAGTGACCAGATTGCCGCGGTCTGCCTTGCCCACCAGACACAACGCCGACCGTGGTCACCATATTTCGAAGATGAAACGCCCGGTGACGAACTGGGTAGAGTACGACGCGGGATTGCGCCGGTCGCCCAGGAGTAGCTGCAGCAAACGGAGCTACGAGCAGTCAAGTTCGCAGCGCCAGAGGCGCCACCTGGGATCGTACGGAAAAGGGCATACTCGTCCTGCTTCGCTTCAGCGCAAATAGCGCCACTCACCACTGCAAAGCGCCCTATTTCGGGTAGTTAATGTCGAGCCAACGGATGTCGGGCGCTGCGTAGTTGCTGAAGAATTTCCTGCAGTAGCCACCCGGCTCCATCACACTGGTCGATTGCGGATATTGGTCGATCGGCGGCGTGTAGCGGTTGCCTGCGACGACGCAATACGCGGCACCTCCACCGCTGTCGAGCTCGTGCCCCATCCCCAGAACATGCCCGAATTCGTGGGCTACCAGGTGCTGAAGAAAATCACCGAAGGTGATTTGGTGCCCATCGGGCTCCACGACATCCAGGTGATAGATCGAGTGCGACCAGTCCGCGTTGATCTTAGTAAAATTGAGATAGGTCACAGCGAAGCGCGCCATCCTATCGGTGGAATTGCAGTTGCCGGGAATCAGCGCGCCGTGGCCGTCCGAACACGGCAGATATTGACCTGCCACGTAGCTGTAGGTTGTCGTGAATGCGGGGTAGTACCGGACGTCGTTCACGTCAGTGATCTCACCCCAGTCCGCCACCACGAGCGCATAGTCTCCTCGCCCTGCAGCATCGTCAAAATAGGGTGCACCCAGGCCCGAGATCGGCGAGGCCGTGAAGTTGATGCGGCCCGCGAGGGTCTGGGCGACCGGGCCGAAGTAGGGTTGGAACTCAGCCATCAGGTTCTGCAGGTCCTGCATGGACGCCGTGGACGCGCCTTGAGGAGGCTGCACATACGTGCGCACACCCACATTCCTGTACTTGAAGCGATAGTTCAGATCGGACGGGCCGGTGCCGAGTACAACCGCGCCTGCGGACGTGCAGAGCATGCTTGCGAGCAATGCGGTCGAAAGAAGGGGCTGGATTCGCATGGGTACTCCCTGAAGTTGGTTTGGCCGTGAGTATCGAAGACTTGAGGGCGATCGTTGGGTGTCACGCTAGGGATTGGGGCCATTCTCTTTTCTGGTCCGGCGCGGGCGCCGCGGCATGCGGAGTTCGTTCGCCATCTCAATATCAGGTTAGCTGCGAGTGGACACGCGCCGTAGTGGAGGTCGAGGCGGGCCAGCGAAATCGCGTTCTAGACGCGCGCCTGTTGCGGCCGACGTCGAAGTGAGCCAGCGCGCCGACCTTTGACTGCGCCACGCGTCTAGCCCTGACGCCCACCTGGCATCGACGCCGATGCCTCGGTGCCGACAGTCGAATGCAGAAATTGTTCGTCGTGAGAGGCGAGAGACAGGTACGGCACGGGGTATATATAGAGACTTTGCAAATGTGTTCTCAGGCGAAACCCCTAATCGACACAACGTTTGTCGGGGACCCGCGGTCAGTTCGGGCGCGTTGACCTTTGATCATGATGCAATCGTCTCTAGTAGCTTGGAAGACTCGGTGAATTGCTCAGGCTGTGGTGGACTTCAGGTGCGCCCCTGCCGGGATCTCGCCGTCCTTCAGGTAGCGCCACAGCGCGATGGCCAAGCGCCTGGCCAAGGCTACGATTCCCACACGCCGCATGCGTCCGCCCGAAGCCGCGAAGCGCCGGTTGAACCAGAGTGTCAGCTCGCTGTCGGGCTGCAAGCGCAACCAACTCCATGCCTGTTCCACCAGCAACGCTCGTACTCGCCGGTTGCCCGCCTTGCTGATGCCTTGCTCGCGTTCGATGCTGCCGCTCGCGTGCGGCGTCGGCACCAACCCCAGGCTGCTCGCCAGCTCGCGTCTGTTGGCGAAGTGCCGCCAGCCGATTGTTGGCGGTGCGAACGAACAACGGCAAGATCTATGCGAGCGAAATTGAAGGTAGCTCGCTCGCCGTTAGAGCCATGAGCGTCTGCCTGGTGTTCTGCGGAATTCTGCTGCTTCCGTTTTTTGGGGTAGGGCTCGTCCTTTTCTGGTGGGCGTGGAAAGCGTGGCAGGCGCAGAGACTAGTGAACTCAGCTCGAAGGCACGTTCGTTCCCTCCAGAACGCCGTCTTTGTATAGATCTCGTAGTCGACCACTTAGCAGAGATGGTCCGATGCGGGGTTCTAGGCAGAGGCCCACAGGGCCTTGCTACATTCCCAGGTCGGGCCGAGACAGGCGCCTCCACCCAGCCGCCAAGCTTGGTTCGTGCGACGTCGCAACCATGCCGCCGGCTCGTCCGCCTCTACGCCGTCTTTCGAGAAGTTGGCGACCAGATTTGGCCCTAGCTTGGAGGCGCAAGACTCTCGACCCTGTGGATCATGATCGCCACCAGCAGTTCCTCGCCCTCCTCAAGGATCTGCCTCCAGTCATTCGGCAGTCCTGCCAGCATCTGCCGATCCGTCAACACAGTGCGACCGCCGTCGCAGGCAGCTTGGATGGTCGCGCCGGAAGTGGCGGCTGAATGCGACGGTAGCGCTCCAAGCGCTCGACGAACTCTTGATGTCGCGCTCAGCGATGTCCGTCTCGGCCTCGCGATCCGTTGACCAACACCGCGCCATCGAATAAGCCGCGCGCGCCCAAGTGTGGGGGTTTATACCAATCTCGACTTGCGTGGCCGATATTCCGCCTATGCCACCAAGCATGGCCAAGTGATTGGCCACTCCCTCTTTCGGGGGAAAATGCTCGACAACGCTAGGGATGGCGACGGCCTGCTCATCCTTGCATTATCTGAGCGCCCAATTTCGGGTTTAGGGGGAAAACTATGATGAAGTATTTGACCAAGAAATCCTTGGTACTTGGAATCCTGACCTTGGCTGCTGCGAGCGCGTATGCGCAACTCGCCTGCACTGGCTGTGTCTGCGTTTCTGATGGCAAGGGCGGTGCGTGGTGTCACTGCGATCACTGCGAGAAGCAGGACCTGCAGACGAAGTGATTGGCCAGGGCTGGATGCACGATCGCGAGGCATCCACCCCTGTTGGAGGAAGATGATGGCGGCATGTCAGTTTGGGGAAACTGCCATCAGCATACCGGCGGCTTCGGCTATTTGCGCGGCTTGAGCAGGTAGTCAGCCTAGAAGGCTCCGTTCAAATCGCCACATTTGGTCGTTCGTGCAGGGTTCAGTGGCGGCGACGGGCTCGCCGTCTCACTTATTGTTTCGCCAAATGATACATGAGCATCTATTGATGCGCAAACTCACATGAACAGAATAGTTCGACAACTCAGCGCAGGTATTCTAATATTCGCGATACTCGCAACGGCAACGCTCGCGATCGAGTACAGTGAATATCAGCGGTTAGAGTTTGAATCTGAGATGCACGCGCATCATCTTGATCGCGTTCTGGTGATTCGAGCCGTGCCAAACGAAAATGAACTCAGTGATGAACGCGCTCGGGAACTGATGGCATTCTCGCCGCGCATCGACGACGGTGCGGCTGCAATGATTCAAGAGCCCGGTGCGTCCCAACTCGCGCGCGCCCCCTTCTTCGAAAGTGCATTTGCCCTGCTCAGCTCAAGTTGGGAGCTGCGTCTTCCCAATACAAAGGCTTTCGACGTCACGCTGCTGAATGGAAGCCAAACGTTTGCAACCACTTTCGCCGTGAACCACCTTGATCAGGCAGGAGGCTTCAAGCCAACCCGAAGCCTTTACGATTTACTCGGGCAACAGATGTTTGGCGAAGCTCGTCTCGGGGTCTCCAGAGGGGTCTACGATTCGCTGGCACCCATGCTCAAAGGGCACCTGACGTACGACGAAGCCTCGTTCCCGGTCTTCATCTCGAAAGACATATTGGATCTACCAGCCGGCCTGCCACTATTTCAAGAGGCCGTGTTCACCAGCGATCCACTTCCCAAGGTGAACTTGAACGGCTTGCGCAGGATTCCCTCGCTGCAACTGTTCGTCCTCGTGAAAGAGGGCCAGGACATGACTCAAGCGGCCGAATCATTGCGCGCGTTCGCCAAGGAAGCGACAGCGGCACAGCCCTATAGCAAGCTGGTAGTGAACTCCATCAGCGAGCTCATGCTGGAGCAGCAGGGTGGGACAGTGGCCAAGTTCTGGAATGCTAACCAGGAGCTTTGCAGCCTCATCCTGGCGCTGGTCATCGCGGCAGCGGTATTGGGCCCTTTTGTCCGAATCGGACTGCACGAAGGCCAGGTTCAGATACTCAATGGGGCCGAAGTCAGCACCGCGTTGAAGCGCAAGGTGGCGCCGGTACTGCGCGCTTCCTGCCTGTCAGCGTTGGCTGCGGCAGTGCTCGGGGCGCTGCTCGCAGCGCATTTAGGTAGCTTCGTGCCGCTCGCCTCCGGCGTCTCCGGATTGTTCGCCGGAGAACTCGTGGTCTGCGCCCTGGTGTGGATTATCTGCCGCCAGAAGCTGCGCGCGTTCGAATTCGCCGTGTGAGTGCGATGCGCAGCTCGAACTTCCCTCGGTCCTGCATCGCACTGGGCGCCTTGGCCACGCTGGCTCTCCTCGAGGCCTGCCGCACCGAAGCACCCGCCCCCTCCGCCCCTCCGAACGCGCAAGCAGCGGCGCCGAAGTTTGCGGCCCAGGGAAGGTCGCTGGCACGGGCGACATGCACGTTGAAGCCGTCCAGGATGGTGAAACTCAAGGCGCGTATCGGCGGTGAGATCGCGTCGGTCAGCGTTGTGCAAGGGGATCGCGTGGCAGTCGGCCAAGTGCTCGCGACCATGGATATCCGCGATCTCCAGATCAAACTGGAACGAGCGTCCATCGACTCCGCCCGCATCAGCGAGAAGTTGGAGTGGATCCGCTACCAGGTGACGCGTGCGCAGAAGATCGTGGAGGCTGCGACGGTCCATAACCCTGCCGGCCAGGGGTACGTGCCGCAGTATGGGGCGGAAATGTCGGCGCTTCACGACCGCAACCACGAGCTCAGCGAAGCCGAATCGTCCTACAAGGCCGCGCAGATCGACATCGAGGAGATCAAGCAGCAGATCGACAAGTCAAAGGTACGGGCCCCCATGCAAGGCATCGTGCTTTCGAGGTTTGCGGAGCCCGGCATGATCGTAGGCTCCGGCAGCGAGAGCTACGCGGGTGGTGATGTGCTGTTCGAGGTGGCGGATCCTTCCTCGATGAACTCGCTATGCGTGATCCGCGAGGCAGAATCCACGTCCCTGCGCCAGGGCGACGCAGTTGACTTGATCCTGGACGGCCACGAAGGAACTTCGTTGGCCGCCAGAATCGAGACGGTGGCGCCGCTCATCGTGAATGACGCCGGAATATCCAGGCGCGAATTCGTTCTGCAATTTGACGCGCGCAAGGCGCCGTTCCCATTGGTATCAGGCATGAATGGCATTGCCAGGATCGAGGCTGAATGATGATCAGGATCTCAGAACTGTCGGTCGTCTACCCGGGCAAGCGGCCACTCCAAGCACTGTCGAATATCACACTGTCCCTGGCGCAAGGCGAAAAGGTGGCCCTGATGGGCGTCAGCGGTTGCGGCAAGTCCACGCTCTTGAATGTGATTGCCGGGCTAATCTTACTGTGTCAATAAAAACATGGCACTATACGCATCTCTTCATTCTTCACGTGAGGAACGATGGGTGCAAGCGAGCGGTTTGATCGGTACATGAACCATTTGGCCGAAGGGCTGGGACATTTGGACCGTCACGCAGGGCTCAAGGGCTACTGCACAGGGCTGA
>FTKD01000069.1_pt1 | contig 58820 bp, 49 predicted proteins | sample 1658191 | NCBI WGS metagenome assembly FTKD01 (sample SAMEA3914808, study PRJEB12502) | metagenome | biome: forest; material: soil | place: Canada | collected 2011-08-03 | depth 0.3 m
CGGGGGAGCTTGTTTTGTGAGGTTAAGGAGGAGGAGGCCGCAGGCCGACGGGGGACACGAACAAAACAAGCTCCCCCGGTGAGTCGTGCCTGACCCCAGCGCGCCCCGCAACGCGAAGTCCGAGGCTTGGCGGATTCCAACAAGTCCCCAGACCACCACCCACTGGCCCCGCCCATTTGCGCATGCTCAGTGCGTTCCCGCTGATCGCCAATGAGCCGAAATAAATGGCGCCCCACGGTCGCTAGCGCTCCCTGCCCCCGAGCGGCCTGGAAAGACTACTTCTGCGCGACGTCCAGCGGCTTCAGGTGCGACTCGAGGAAGGTCTCCATCGCGCCGTAGAAATCGAACTGGTTCTCCTCGTTGTGGAACCCGTGGCCTTCGTTGTCCTTGACCATGTACCGGACATCGACGCCGCGCTTCTTCAACGCGTCAACCATCTGGTCGCTCTCGGCCTTGTTGACGCGCGGGTCGTTGGCGCCCTGGGCCACCAGCAGCGGCGTGACGATGCGGTCGGCGTGCAGCGCCGGCGACGTCGCGTCCAGCCGCGCCTTGTCCTTCACCGGGTCGCCCACCATGTCGTAGAACTGCGGCAGCTGCGGCCGCCAGTACGGCGGAACGGTGTTCATGAAGGTGAGCAGGTTGCTGACGCCCACGTAGTCGACCGCCGCCGCGTACAGGTCGGGCGTGAACGTGACGCCCGCCAGCGTGGCATAGCCGCCGTAGCTGCCGCCGTAGATGCCCACGCGCTTCGGATCGGCGATGCCCTGGGCCACCAGCCACTTCACGCCGTCGGTGACGTCGTCCTGCATCTTCAGGCCCCACTGCCCGAAGCCCGCCTCCCAGAACTGGCGGCCGTAGCCGGTGGAGCTGCGGAAGTTCACCTGCAGCACGCAGTAGCCGCGGCTGGCCAGGAACTGCACCTCGGGGTTGTAGCCCCAGGCGTCGCGCGCCCACGGGCCGCCGTGCGGGTTGACGATGCAGGCCAGGTTCTTCTGGTCCGGCCGCCCCAGCACCGCCGCCGTCGGCAGCGTCAGGTAGCCGTGGATCGTCAGGCCGTCGCGAGTCCTGTACTGGATGGGCGTCATCGGCGCCATCGCGTCCTCGGCGATCTTCGGGTTGATCACGGCCAGCTTGCTGAGCGTGTCGGCCCTGGCGTCGTAGAGATAGCGCGCGCCCTCGGTGCGATCGTTGAACGCGGCGACGATGAACTTGTCCTCGTCCTTCGTGGCGCTCTGCACCAGGATGTCGTAGCCCGCCAGCTTCGCGCCCATGCGCTGCCAGGTGCGCTCGGTGCCGGCATCGAAGAACTTGCGCGAGGTGCGGTCGTCGACGTACTCGGCGCGGGTCAGCTTCTTCAGCTTGCGCGACCAGACCGCGCCGGCGAGGTCGACCTCGGGTGCCTCGAACACCACCTGTTCCGCTTCGGGCTTGCTGACGTCGATCAGCACCAGCGCCTTCTTGTCGCGGCCCCGGTTGCTGATCGCGTAGAGCCTCCTGCCCGTGGTGTCGAAGAACTGCGGCGCGATCTCCGTCTTGTAGTCGGTGGACGCGAACGTGGTCCATGGCGACCTCTCGTCGGCGCGGTACAGCAGCGTGGTGGTGAGGCCGTCGATCTTGGTGGCCATGCGGATGCGGCCCTGCTGGTCGGTCACCCAGCCGACGACGCCGCCCGGGTTCTCGGCCACCAGCGTCTGCGCGCCGGTGCGCAGGTCGACCTTGTATACGTCGAACAGCTCGGGGTTGCGCTTGTTGCTCTGGACGAGGATGTGGTTCGGGTCGCCGGGCAGGTCGTCCAGCACCTCGGCGCGAATCTTGTCGCCCGGCGTCAGGTCGGTCACCTTGCCCGTGACGGTGTCGATGGCCACGACGTGGAAGTTCTCGTCGCCGCCGAAGTCCTTCCCGAACAGGATGGTGCGGCCGCTCTTCCAGCCGATGTCGGGCACGTCGCGCGCGGTCTCGTGCGTGAGCAGGCGCACGGGGCCGGTGGGCGTGCTGCCGGACAGCGCCTGCACGAACACGTTGCCCCGGCGGGTGCCGTCCGGCTGCGCCACCGGCGCGATCCACGCGAGCTGCTTGCCGTCCGTCGACACGCGGAAGTGGCCGCGCTCGGGTTGGCTGAAGAAATCCTTGATGGGAATGGCGGCGGCCTGCTGGGCCGAGGCCGGCAGGCCGCCGCCCAGGCAGGCCAGCGCGGCGGCGATCGGGGCGAGGACGCGGACGAAACGATGGACGTTCATCGGAAGAGCTCCTTGACTTGAGTGATCGTGCGCGGCACGGCAGCCGCGCCGTGGAGTGTGCATCCGACCCGCGATCCCGCCCGCGGCGATGCGACGAACCGCCCTTTTCACGGGACGATCCGCCGCCGGGCAACGCTCAGAAGTGGATGCCGCGCATCATCTGCTGCATGGCGACGGCCTCGGCCGACAGCTTGGGCTTGCCGCTCTTGTCGCCGCTGGCCGCCGACGAGTCGGGGAACATGCGGAACGTGGTGTTGCTCACGATCTGCGCCACGCGCGGCACGAACGCGTGCAGCACCTCGCCGAACACGCCCAGGCGAGTGGCGATGCGCACCGGCTTCTCCACGCAGGCCTGCGCGATCATGTCGGCGGCCTCCTCGGGCGACAGCGTGGGCACGTTGTTGTAGATCTTGGTGGGCGCGATCATCGGCGTGCGCACCAGCGGCATGTTGATGGTGGTGAAGGTGACGCCCACGTCGGCGTACTCGCTCGACGCGCAGCGCGTCCACGCGTCGAGGGCCGCCTTGCTGGCCACGTAGGCCGAGAAGCGCGGCGCGTTGGTGAGCACGCCGATGGAGCTGATGTTGACGACGTGCCCCTTCTTCCTGGCCACCATGCCCGGCAGCACGCCCATCGTCACCCGGATGCAGCCGAAGTAGTTCAGCTGCATCGTGCGCTCGAAGTCGTGGAAGCGGTCGTAGCTCGCCTCGATGGCGCGGCGGATCGAGCGGCCGGCGTTGTTGATCAGGAAGTCGACGCCGCCCAGCGTCTCGTCGAGCCAGGCGATGAAGGCCTGCGTGGGCGCATCGTCGGCGATGTCGACCGCGTAGGTGTGCACCTGCGCGTCGGCGCGGCCGCCGTTCTTCGCGAACGCGAGGATCTGCTTCCTGGCCTCGGCGAGCTTGTCCTCGTCGCGCGCGCAGATCACCGTGATCGCGCCGGCCTCCGCGAACTTGCAGGCCGCGGCCAGGCCGATGCCCGACGAGCCGCCGGTGACCAGCACCACCTTGCCCGCCACCGTGCCCTTGAGGCTGTGGTCGATGGACAGCGCCGGGTCGAGGTGGCGCTCCCAGTAGTCCCACAGGCGCCACGCGTAGTCCTTCAGCGGCGGGCAGGCGATGCCCGAGCCCTTGAGCGCCTTCTGCGTGTCGCGGTCGTCGAAGCGAGTGGGATAGTTGACGAAGGTGAGGATGTCCTCCGGCAGGCCGAGATCCTTCATCACCGCGGCGCGCACGCGGCGCACCGGCGCCAGCGCCATGAGGCTCTTCTTGACGCCGCGCGGGATGAAGCCCAGCAGCGCGGCGTTGACGAACACGTTCATCTTCGGCGCATGCGCGGCCTTGGAGAAGATGGCCAGCACGTCGCCCACGCGCAGGCCTTCCGGGTCGACCAGGTGGAAGCACTGGCCGCTGCCCTCGAGCGGGCCGTGGCTGATGTGGTCGAGCGCGGACACGACGAAGTCCACCGGCACGATGTTGATGCGCCCGCCCTCGAGGCCGACGGACGGCATCCACGGCGGCAGGACCTGGCGCATGCGCTGGATCAGCTTGAAGAAGTAGTACGGGCCATCGATCTTGTCCATCTCGCCCGAGGTCGAGTCGCCCACCACCATCGCGGGCCGGTACACCGTCCACGGCACCTTGCACTCGGTGCGCACGATCTTCTCGGACTCGTGCTTGGTGGCGAAGTACGGGTGGTCGAGGTTCTCGGCTTCGTCGAACATGTCCTCGCGGAACACGCCTTCGTACAGGCCCGCGGCTGCGATCGAGGACACGTGGTTGAAGCGCTTCGCCTCGATGGCCTTGGCGAATTCCACGGCGTTGCGCGTGCCGTCGACGTTGACGGCCACCTGCGACTCCTCGTCGGCCGACAGGTCGTAGACCGCGGCCAGGTGGTACATCTGGTCGATGTGGCCCTTGAGCGCCTTCACCTGGTCGGCCGCCACGCCCAGCTTCTTGGCGGTGAGGTCGCCCGTGACGGGAATGGCGCGGCCCTTGGCGGCGCCCCAGTACGCGAGCAGCTCGGGCACCTTGCCTTCGGAGCCTGGACGCAGCAGGAAATACACCGTGGCGCCGCGGCGGGCCAGCAGGGCCTTGACGAGTCGCTTGCCGATGAAGCCGGTGGCCCCGGTCACGAAATACTGCATTCGGTGTCTCCTCTGGTGGAACGGTCGTTTGCCGCCGATTGTGGGACAAGGCCGAGCGCGGGCGCACGCGTGTTTGTCCGATGCAACGCCCCTTGGCTGGGGTAGAGCGGCCACCCTACGCAATTAGGTTTCGCCCCCCATTGGCGCGCCCTATATTCCAGTCTCGACCCGAGTGGTCACGCCCCCTCCAGCAACAAAAGGATCACGACATGGTCAAGAAGCTCTCCAAGATCGCCGCCAAGAAGGCCGCCTCCCCCGCCGGCCTGCTCGACAGCCAGCTCGCCAGCTCCGTCAAGGACTCCGCGCAGCAGATCTGGCTCGCGGGCATGGGCGCGTTCGCCAAGGCCCAGGCCGAAGGCGGCAAGGTGTTCGAGGCGCTGGTCAAGGAGGGCGTCAGCCTGCAGCGCAAGACGCAATCCGTCGCGGAGGGGAAGCTGGGCGACGTCACGGGCAAGATGAGTTCGATGGCCTCGGAAGTCACCAGCAAGGCCGGCGCGTCGTGGGACAAGCTCGAGAACATCTTCGAGGAGCGCACCGCCAAGGCGCTGGGCAAGCTGGGCGTGCCCACCGCCAAGGACGTGGCCGAACTGACGCGCCGCGTCGACGAACTGAGCGCCGCCGTGGCGAAGCTGTCGAAGTCGACCAAGGCCGCGCCGGCCACGGCCGCCGCGAAGGCCCCGGCGAAGAAGGTCGCCGCCAAGCGCGCGCCCGCCAGGAAGGCCGCTCCGGCCGCCTGATCGGCCTCTTTCGCGCGCCGCGAGCCCGCGTCGCTCAGGCGCCGCGCCGGGCCCGCGGGCCGGGCGGCACGGCCCGCAGCGCGGCGGGCAGGTCGGCCGGCTGCAGGTGCAGCGCCGCCGCCTCCCGGAAGTGCGCCAGCAAGGCCTCCGCGACCACGCGCACCCGCGGCGCGAGGAACTGCCGGTGCGGATAGACCAGCACGAACTCGCGGGCGCCGGGCTCGTGCGAGTCGGCCAGCACCATCTTCAGCCGCCCGGCCCGCAGGTCGGGTAGCGCCTGGTACAGCCCGCACTGCGCGATGCCGCCGCCGGCCCGCGCCAGTTCGAGCACGCCCTCGCTGTCGTTGGCCGCCAGCGCCGCGTGCGGTGTGACGGAGACCCGGCGACCGTTCACGCGGAACAGCCAGGGCGCCGCGAGGCCGTCGGCGAGGCTCAGCTGGACGCAGCGGTGATGCGCCAGATCGCCGTGCGCGAGCGGCACGCCGGCGCGCGCCAGGTACGCCGGGCTCGCGACGAGCACCAGCGGGAGCCTGCACACGCGACGAGCCACGTAGTCCGCATCGGGCACCAGGCCGCCGCGGATGGCGATGTCGATCCCGCGAGCCACCATGTCCACCGGCGTGTTGTCGAGGTCGACGGCTATCGTCAGCTGCGGGAAGCGCTCGGCCAGCGCCGGCAGGGCCGGGAGCACCCACAGGCGCCCGAACGCGACGCCGGTCGACAGGCGCACGAGGCCGGCCGGCTCCTCCGCGGCCTGCGAGACCTCGGTGACCGCGTCATCCAGCAAGCGCAGCGCGGAGCGTGCCTTCTCGATGAAGCGCGCGCCCTCGGCGGTGATGCGCGACGTGCGCGTGCTGCGCTGGACGAGCCGCACGCCCAGCTGCTCCTCCAGCCGCGCCAGGCTCTTGCTGACGGCCGCGGGCGTGATGCCCAGCCGGCGCGCGGCCCCCGCCAGGCTGCCGGCGGCCGAGATCTCGATGAGGGCGAGCACGCCCTGCAGTTGCTTCATGCGTCGATTCTCAACTGAAAGTCATCATGGCATCAACCGGCAATGACTTTCCAGACATGGCTGGCCTGCCTAGAGTTCGATCCATGCCCCCCGGCACGGCGGGCCCAACCCAAGGAGTTCATCATGAAGATCGGCATCATCGGTTCAGGCATCGTCGCGCAGACGCTCGCGGCGGGATTCATCCGGCACGGCCACGCGGTGACGCTGGGCACCCGCGACGCGGCCAAGCTCGCGGACTTCGCCGCGAAGACGCCCGGCGTCCGGGTGGCCAGCAGCTCCGAGGCCGCGGCCTTCGGCGACATCGCGGTGCTGGCGGTCAAGGGCAGCGCGGCGCTGCAGGCGGCCCGCGACGCGGGCGCCGGCCTGGACGGCAAGCCCGTGATCGACGCCACCAACCCGATCGCGGACGCCGGCCCCACCGACGGCGTGCTGCCCTACTTCACCGGTACGGACCGGTCACTGATGGAACAGCTGCAGGAGGCCCACCCGAAGGCCCGCTTCGTCAAGGCGTTCAACTCGGTGGGCGCGGCTCGCATGATCGACCCCGTCTTCGCGGGCGGCCCCCCGACGATGTTCATCGCGGGCAACGACGCCGACGCCAAGTCCGTGGCCACGAGGCTTCTCGCCGAGGTCGGCTGGGACGTGGCCGACATGGGCGGCGCCGTGGCGGCGTGCGCGATCGAGCCGCTCGCGATGCTGTGGTGCATCCCCGGGTTCCGCGAGAACTCGTGGACGCACGCGTTCAAGTTGCTGCGGTGAGGTACTGGCGAGGCGGCGCGTCGAGTTGAAAGGATTTGCAACGGCGGGAAGAAACGCGCGCATCCGCTCGTTGTGCAGGGAATGAAGCCTGGATATCCCGGGCATGGGAACCCTTCACATGAGAACGCCTCCCCGCCCGCCGTCCGCCGTGGCCGCGATCGCCCTGGTCGCCGCCGTGGTCGCCTCCGGAGCCAGCGTGGCCGACACGCCACCCGCCAACGACGGCATGCGCTACGTCAACGCCAGCGTGCAGGCGGACAACCAGCACGACCTGCAGGCGTTGACGACGATCAGCCTGCCCGTGGGCGAACACGCCTGGGTGCAGGCGACCGGCGGGACATCGCGCAGCGAGGAGGCCGGCGGCGATCGCCGGCCGGCCATCCTGGCGCTGGCCGCGGGCGCGGCCGGCCCGGACTGGCAGGCCACGCTAGGCGCGACGCAGCGCGCCGACGCGAGCCGGTTCCGGCAGACCGACCTGGCCTCGGCGCTCGACTGGCGGCACGCCGGGAACGACCTGGGCCTGGATCTCACGCACCGCCGTTCGCTCGCGTCCGGCAGCGTCGAGGTCGCCAGCGCAATCGGCGGCTCGACGGCCGTTCCCGCACAGGCCCGCATCGCCGGAACGGGCGTCGGCCTGCACGGCACGCTGGCCGTGGGCGAGCACGCCAGCGTCTATGCGGCGGTCGCGCGCAACCACTACCGGAGCAGCAGCCAGCAGGCCGGGGCGGCGACGTCCGGCGGCCCGCTCGCCTCCAACCCGGTGCTGGCGCAGGCGCTCTTCGGAGGCACGTCCGTCGTCAACCGGGACGAGGTGGCCCTCGATCGCAGCGCCCTGGTCGGCGCGACCTGGCGTTGGTCCCGTGCCGCGGTCTCCGCCGAGTACGCCACCGGGCAGGTCCACGACAACGCCGGCACGCTACGCAGCGTCGACGTGAAGACGGCCATCGACGTGGCGCCCGGCTGGCGCGTGACGCCGGGCCTGGGGCGCGGCACCAGCGAACAGGGCGGCCGGGCGACGTTCGCGTCGCTGTCGGTCACCCATGGCTGGTGACGCCTCGGCGTACGAAACCGTCAGCCCAGGTAACGCTTCTCCAGGTGCGCCTTGAAGTGCGCCGGATTCAGCGTCTCGCCCGAGGCACGCATGGCCAGCTCGTCGCTGGTCCAGCGGCTGCCCTGCAGCCAGATGTTCTCGCGCAGCCAGCCGAACACCGGCGCCAGGTTGCCGGCCGCGATCTGCGCGTCGAGGTCGGGCATCTGGCGGCGCATCGCGGCGAACCACTGCGCCGCGTACATGGCGCCCAGCGAGTAGCAGGCGAAGTAGCCGAACAGGCCCTCGGGCCAGTGCACGTCCTGCATCGGGCCGTCGCGGAAGTTGCCGCGCGTGTCCACGCCCAGCAGCTTCATCATCTGCTCGTCCCAAAGCGCGGGGATGTCGTCGACCTGGTAGGTGCCCTCGATGAGGCCGCGCTCGAGCTCGTAGCGCAGGATGACGTGGGCCGGGTACGTGACCTCGTCGGCGTCGACGCGGATGGTGCCGGGCTGCACGCGCGTGAGCAGGCGCTGCAGGTTGTCGGTGGCCAGCGCGGGCTGGTCGCCGAACGTGGCGCGGATGCGCGGGGCGATGTGCGCGACGAAGCCCGGGTGGCAGCCCACCTGCATCTCGAACGACAGGCTCTGGCTCTCGTGGAACGCCATCGAGCGGGCCTCGGCCACCGGCTGGCCCAGCAGCTCGCGCGGCAGGTTCTGCTCGTAGCGGCCGTGGCCGGTCTCGTGCACGGTGCCCATCAGGCTCTGCATGAACTCGTCGTCGCGGAAGCGGGTGGTGAGGCGCACGTCCTCGGGCACGCCGCCCGAGAACGGGTGAGCGCTGACGTCGAGCCGGCCGCCGTCGAAATCGAACTGCAGCACGCGCATGACCTGCTCGCACAGGTCACGCTGCCTGGCCAGGTCGAACGGGCCTTGCGGCACCAGCGTGCGCTCGCTCGCCTGCTTCTGCGTGATGCGGGCGATGAGGCCCGGCAGCCATTCCTTGACGTCGCCAAAGATGCGGTCGATGGTGGCGCCGCGCATGCCCGGCTCGTAGCGGTCGATCAGCGCGTCGTAGGGCGACAGGCCGCTCTTGTCGGCCAGGAAGCGCGCCTCCTCGCGGCCGACCTCCAGCACGGTCTTCAGGTTGACGGCGAAGCCCGCCCAGTCGTTCTCCTTGCGCTGCGTGCGCCACGCGTACTCGCAGCGCGAGGTGGCCAGCGCGCGGCGCTCCACCAGTTCGGCCGGCAGCGCGTTGGCGCGGAACCAGTCGCGCTCGATCTCGCGCAGGTTGGCGCGCTGGTCGTCGCTGAGCGCCTCGTCCTTCGCGCGGGCCAGGTGGTTCTTCAGCGTGGGGTCGGTGCGCATGCCGTGGGTGAGCATCGCGATCTCGGCCAGCGCCTGGCCGCGCGCGGTGTTGCCCTTGGGCGGCATGTTGGCGGCCTGGTCCCAGCTGGCCATGCTTTGCAGGTGGCCCAGGCGGTAGAGCCGCTGCCAGGTGGCAGTGAGGGCGTCGTAGGAGGGCGTTGCGGTGGCGGTCATGGTTTGTCCCTGAAGTCGTTGTTCCGGAGGGTTCGTCGTGCGAAGCGCCGGCGCCTGCATTTTCGCCGGGCCCCCGATGATCGCCGCCTCCCCATTTGCCCGAACACCCCCAGATGGGCGAGGCGCGGGGCCCGTTTCCAGGCTTTACGCCGCGCGGAGCCGGTCACGCGCCGTGCGCCGTGAACCACGGTTGCACGTGCGGCCACAGCCACACCAGCGCCGTGGTGTAGACGAGATAGCGCAGGAACTTGCCGATGGCCATGTAGCCCACGCAAGGCCAGAACGGCAGCCGCAGCCAGCCGGCCACGGCGCACAGCGGGTCGCCCACCACCGGCAGCCAGCTGAGGAGGCAGGCGCGCGTGCCGTAGCGCTCCACCAGCGCCCGCGCGCGCCGGCTGGCCGGCCCGGGCGGCTTCTTGTGCGCCAGGCTCTCGTAGGCCCGCTCGGCGCCGTAGCCGGTGGCCCAGCTGATCGCCCCGCCGATGGTGTTGCCCAGCGTGGCGACGACGATCGCCCACCAGACGAGCGCGGGATTGAGCAGCACCAGCCCGGCGAGCGCGGGCTCTGAGCCCAGCGGCAGCAGCGTGGCCGATACCAGCGAGACGACGAACAGCGTCAGCAGCCCGTACTGCGGCAGCGACAGCCAAGCGATGACGCCGGCGAACCAGTGATCCATGCGACCGCATTGTGCGCGAGCGCGGCACCCGTGCGGATTCGCACGCGCCTCGTGCGCCAGCGCCACGGACGGGGAGTCGCCGTCCGGCTATACTTCTGCCTCGTTTTGCAGCACACCCTGCCTGTCCGACCCTCGCTCGACAGCCGCTGCGCCCCACTCCACCCCGCAAGCCCTCTCCCCCATGCACATTGGCGCGATCGAGCTGCCGAATGCCTTGTTCGTCGCCCCCATGGCCGGGGTGACGGATCGGCCTTTCCGCATGCTTTGCAAGCGCCTGGGGGCGGGCTACGCGGTCAGCGAGATGGTGACGTCGCGCAAGGACCTCTGGCACACGCTCAAGACCTCGCGCCGCGCCAACCACGACGGCGAGACGGCGCCGATCTCGGTGCAGATCGCCGGCACCGACGCGCAGATGATGGCCGACGCCGCGCGCTACAACATCGACCGCGGCGCCCGGATCATCGACATCAACATGGGCTGCCCGGCCAAGAAGGTCTGCAACAAGTGGGCCGGCTCGGCGCTGATGCAGGACGAGCCGCTGGCGCTCGAGATCGTCGAGGCCGTGGTGGCGGCGTGCGCGCCCGCCAACGTGCCCGTCACCCTGAAGATGCGCACCGGCTGGTGCGACACCGAGCGCAACGCGCTGCGCATCGCGCGCGCGGCCGAGAGCGCCGGCGTGGCCATGGTCACCGTGCACGGCCGCACCCGCGAGCAGGGCTACAAGGGCTTTGCCGAGTACGACACCATCGCCGCGGTGAAGGCCGCGCTGCGCATCCCCGTGGTGGCCAACGGCGACATCGATTCGCCCGAGAAGGCGGCCGCGGTGCTGAAGGCCACCGGCGCCGACGCGCTGATGGTGGGCCGCGCCGCGCAGGGCCGCCCGTGGATCTTCAACGAGATCGCCCACTACCTGGCGACGGGGCAGCGCCTCGCCGCCCCGGCCACGCGCGATGTCGCGCGCTGGCTCACCGAACATCTGCACGACCACTACGGCCTCTATGGCGAGGACCTGGGCGTGCGGACGGCCCGCAAGCACATCGGCTGGGCCGTCCACGCGCTCCCGGGAGGGCCGGAATTCCGCGCGGTGATGAACACGCATGCCGACTGCAGGACGCAGATGGCCGGCGTGACCGACTACTTCGACCAGCTGGCCGATCGCCACGCGCTGTGGCCGGCCGCCAACGAAGCGCAGCTACAACAAGAAGCCTGAGAGCATGAGCAAGAAACAGATCGAAGCCTGCGTCCGCGAGACGCTGGAACAGTATTTCAAGGACCTGCACGGCGTCGAGCCGAACTCGATGCACGATATGTTCATGAACACCGTCGAAAAGCCCCTGCTGGATGTCGTGCTGCGACACGCCGACGGCAACCAGAGCAAGGCCGCCGAGTGGCTGGGCATCAATCGCAACACGCTGCGCCGCAAGCTGCTCGAGCACAAGCTCGTCGACCAGTAAGCACCCCGAATCCCCTTTCCAAGACCGCACCATGTCCCTCACCGCCCTGCTCTCCGTATCCGACAAGACCGGCATCGTCGAGTTCGCCCGCACGCTGCACGACAGCGGCGTGAAGCTGCTGTCCACCGGCGGCACGGCCAAGCTGCTGGCCGAGAACGGCCTGCCCGTGACCGAGGTCTCGGAGATCACCGGCTTTCCCGAGATGCTCGACGGCCGCGTGAAGACGCTGCACCCGCGCGTGCACGGCGGCCTGCTGGCGCGCCGCGACGTGCCCGAGCACATGGCCGCGCTCAAGGAGCACGGCATCGGCACCATCGACCTGCTCATCATCAACCTGTACCCGTTCGCCAAGGCCACCGCGAATCCCAACTGCACGCTGGAGGATGCGATCGAGAACATCGACATCGGCGGCCCCGCGATGCTGCGCGCCGCGGCCAAGAACTGGCAGGACGTCGCGGTGGTGATCGACCCCTGCGACTACCCGCAGGTCATCGCAGAACTCAAGTCGCCCGAAGGCCTGCGCAAGAAGACCAAGTTCGCGCTCGCCAAGAAGGTGTTCGCGCACACGGCCGCCTACGACGGCATGATCACCAACTACCTCACGGCGCTGGAAGACGGCGCCGAGAGCCACGGCGAGGCCGTGCCCAGGCGCGGCGACTGGCCCGCCACGTTCACGCTGCAGCTCACCAAGGTGCAGGACATGCGCTACGGCGAGAACCCGCACCAGGGCGCCGCGTTCTACCGCGACGCGCAGCCCGCGCCGGGCACGCTGGCCGGCTGGCACCAGCTGCAGGGCAAGGAACTCTCGTTCAACAACATCGCCGACTCCGACGCGGCGTGGGAATGCGTCAAGACCTTCGACGTGCCCGCGTGCGTGATCGTCAAGCACGCCAACCCGTGCGGCGTGGCCATCGGCGCCAGCGCGGCCGAGGCCTACGCCAAGGCCTTCAAGACCGACCCCACGTCGGCCTTCGGCGGCATCATCGCCTTCAACCGCACGCTGGACGGCGCCGCGGCCGAGGCCGTGGTACGCCAGTTCGTGGAGGTGGTGATCGCCCCGTCGGTCACGCCGGAAGCGCGCACCATCTTCGCCGCCAAGCAGAACGTGCGCGTGCTCGAGGTGGCGCTGCCGGAAGGCGGCCACGCGATGAACGCGTATGACCTGAAGCGCGTGGGCGGCGGCGTGCTGCTGCAGTCGTCCGACGCGCGCAACGTGGCGCAGTCCGAGCTGAAGATCGTCACCAAGGTGCAGCCCACGGCCGCGCAGATGGTCGACCTCATGTTCGCGTGGAAGGTGGCCAAGTTCGTCAAGAGCAACGCCATCGTGTTCTGCGCCAACGGCATGACCATGGGCGTGGGCGCCGGCCAGATGAGCCGCATCGACTCGGCCCGCATCGCCGGCATCAAGGCCGAGAACGCCGGCCTCACGCTCAAGGGCACGGCCGTCGCCAGCGACGCGTTCTTCCCGTTCCGCGACGGCCTCGACGTGGTCTGCGACGCCGGCGCCACCTGCGTCATCCAGCCGGGCGGCTCGATGCGCGACGAAGAGGTGGTCAGCGCGGCCGACGAGCGCGGCATCGCGATGGTGCTCACCGGCACGCGCCACTTCAGGCACTGATCGCCGCGGGCAGGCAGCATCTACACTGCCGCCATGAACAAAGCCGATGCAATGGGCTTCGTGCTGGCGGCCGTGGCGCGGCTGATCACCGGCGCGCAAGGCCACTGGAAGGGCGTCCCGCCAAAAGCGGAACAGCGCATCTACTTCGCCAACCACCAGAGCCACCTCGACTGGGTGCTCGTGTGGGCCACGCTGCCGGCCGACCTGCGGGCGCAGACCCGTCCCATCGCCGCCGCCGACTACTGGACGAAGACGCCGCTCAAGCACTGGATCACGCGCGAGGTGTTCCGCGCGGTGTACGTCGACCGCGAGCGCAAGGAAGGCGGCCCCGATCCGCTGGAGCCGCTGATCGCCGCGCTGGAACAAGGCGACTCGCTGGTGATCTTTCCCGAGGGCACGCGCAGCAACAAGGGCCTGCCGCAGGACTTCAAGAGCGGCCTCTACCGGCTCGCGAAGCAGTTCCCCGCCGTGCAGCTGATCCCGTGCTGGATCGACAACGTGCAGCGCGTGATGCCCAAGGGCGAAGTGGTGCCCGTGCCCATCCTGTGCACCGTCACCTTCGGCGCGCCCTGCAACCTCGCCGGGGACGAGCCCAAGGCGGGCTTCCTGGCGCGCGCGCGTGACGCCGTCATCGCGCTGAAGCCGGGCGGTGCGGCGTGAGCGCCGCCCGGCCGCCCGAAGGGGCTCACACCCCCCTGCGCAGGAGGGTATTCCAATGACGTACCTCCAATCGCTCAGCGCGACGCAGCAGATCGGCCTGCTGTTCCTGATCCTGTTCGGCGGGCTCCTGCTGGTCTCGGCCGGCGCCGTCTTCATGGCGATGCGCGACAGATCGCCGCAGGACGACCACGGCCTGCCGAAGTTCGCCGCCGACCTGCGCGCCACCTGGACCGGCGCCATCGTGTTCTGGCTCGCCTGGGTGTCGGGCGCGCCGGGCGCCACCTTCCTGTTCGCGGTGATCTCGTTCCTCGCGCTGCGCGAGTTCGTCACGCTGATGCAGACGCGCCGCGCCGACCACCGCAGTCTGATGCTGGCCTTCTTCGTGGTGCTGCCGGTGCAGTACGTGCTGGCCGGCGCGCGCAGCTTCGACCTGTTCACGGTGTTCATCCCGGTCTACGTGTTCCTGGCCATCCCCGTGCTGAGCGCGCTGGGCGGCGACCCGTTGCGCTTCCTGGAGCGCAACGCCAAGATCCAGTGGGGCGTGATGGTGTGCGTGTTCGGCCTGTCGCACGCGCCGGCGCTGCTGCTGCTGGACTTCCCGCACGTGCACGACCGCGGCCCGTTCCTGGTGTTCTTCCTGGTGGTGGTGACGGTGAGTGCGCAGATGCTGGAGACCTTCATCAGCGGCCGCCTGCGGCGCCGCCCGGTGGCCCGCATGATCGACCGCAGCTTCGGCCTGCGCGCCTGGGGCCTGGCCTGCCTGGGCGCGGCCGTCGTCGGCGGCCTGCTGTTCTGGATCACGCCGTTCAAGCTGCCGCAGGCGATGGTGATGGCGCTGATCGCCGGCGCCGCCGGCACGCTGGGCGAGTTCGTGATGACGGCCTTGAAGCGCGACGCCGGCGTCAACTACTGGGGCAACACGGGCCAGGTGACCGGCGCCGTCGGGCTCCTGGACCGCGTCGCGCCGCTGTGCTTCGCGGCGCCCGTGTTCTTCCACTCCGTGCGCTGGTACTTCCAGCTCAAGAATTGACCATGCTTCGCATCCTCGGCATCGACCCCGGCCTGCGCACCACCGGCTTCGGCGTGATCGAGGCCGAGGGGGCCACGCTGCGCTACGTGGCCAGCGGCACGATCAGCACCACGCAGCACGCCGTCGGCGACCTGCCGGGGCGCATCAAGGTGCTGTTCGAGGGCGTGCGCGAGGTGGTGCAGCGCTACCAGCCGCAGCAGGCGTCCATGGAGATCGTGTTCGTCAACGTCAACCCGCAGAGCACGCTGCTGCTGGGCCAGGCGCGCGGCGCGGCCATGGCGGCGCTGGTGGCGTCCGACCTGCCGGTGTCCGAGTACACGGCCGTGCAGATGAAGAAGGGCGTCGTCGGCCACGGCCAGGCGAAGAAGGAGCAGGTGCAGCAGATGGTGGCGCGCCTGCTGGGCCTGCCCGGCCTGCCCGGCAAGGACGCCGCCGATGCCCTCGGGCTGGCGATCATGCACGCCCACGCCGGCCACACGCTGGCTGCGCTGGCCGCCGCAACCCCTCTGGCGCGCAAGCAGCACGCCCAATATCGCGGCGGTCGTACATACTGAAGCCCTGACACTGCCTTCCTGACGAGACCCCATGGCCGACGCTACCCCCTACTTCGGAATCGCTCCCTTCGTGCTGGGCATGAGCCGCGAACTCGTGCGCGCCACCGCCGGCAAGCCCGACTCCGTGGAAACGTCCGCGGACGACGAGGGCAGCGCCGTGGAGACCTGGTTCTACCAAGGCGGTGACATCGAACTCGAGTTCGAGGCCATGCCCGAGTCCAAGCTCGAGTCCATCACCGCGTGGTCGGCCGACATCACCGTCAACGGCGTGGCGCTCATCGGCTGCGAGCTGGCCGACCTGAAGCGCCTCGCGCGCGACGCCGACATCCACGACCTCGAGCTCACCGACGACTTCGCCGACTCAGGCCAGTGCTGGCAGAGCGAGCAGCACGGCCTGATGCTGTGGGTGGCCAAGGGCAAGGTGGTCAACCTCACCATCTTCCCGCGCTTCGACGACAGCGGCGAGGAGCCGCAATGGCCGGCGTGAGTTCCTAGCCTGTCCTGTCGTCCTCCGGCCTCGCGGCATCGGCGCCAGAGCGGCGCCGGCGCCACCACGCCAGCGGCTTGCCGGTGAGCGCCGCCCAGAGCGCAGCCAGCGACAGCGCGACGCCCGTGAGCGCTTCCCAGTGCTCCAGCTGAAGCCGCGGAGTCGATCGACGACGGGCCGCGGTATGCCCAACATCGATGCCGGCCCGCGGCGCGCGCGGCCAGGAGGGGAAGCACGCCGGTCGACGGTGCCCGGCAGGCGCCGGCCGTCCACAGTGCACCACAGATCCCGCTCGACCTCGTTCAAGCAGACCTGCCCAGGATAGGATGGCCACGAAGCGTGGCTCGCCGAGTTTCCCGATCCGCGCCCGTCAAGCTGTCACACCCCGAGCCATGAACGGCCACGCCGCGACTTCGTCCGACACCATCGCCACGGCCTTGCTGCCCGCGCTGAGCGACGCCGCCTTGCTTCTCAAGACCAGCAAGGCCATCTTCCAGCGGGGACAGGCCTATGCGCGTTCCGGTGCGGTCGCGGTCACCCGGGAAACCTCCGGGCAGGCGCCCACACTGCATGCGACGGTCCAGGGAAGCGAGCCCTACGAAACCGAAGTCTGGATCCATGAGGGCGAGACGGGCGGCTCCTGCGACTGCATGAATGCCGCAGACGGCTGGTTCTGCAAGCACCAGGTGGCGCTTGCCCTGGTCTGGCGCGAGCGCCTGGGCGCAGAGGCGCCGGCTGTCGACGGCGAGGAACCGCGGGAGGTCCAAGCCAGCGCCAGCCGCGCGCAAACCATCAAGAACCGTCGCCAGGCGCTCAAGGAGTTCCTTCACGCACAACCCGCGTCGACCCTGGCCGACAGGCTGCTGGAACTGGCCGGGCGCGATGCCGACATCCGTCGCGAGCTGCAGCAATGGCGCAAGCTCGGCGGGGCGCCCCGGGCATCGTCCGAGCTGAAGGCCCTGGTCACCGAGATCATGTCGGCCGGCAGCGACTTTGTCTCCTGGCACGAGAGTCATGGCTACGTTCACCGCGCCTTGGCCGTCCTGGACGTGCTGCGCCAGGCGCGAGCGCGAGATCCCGCGCTCGCGGCGTCTCTGTGCATGCATGCAATGCGAAGAGGCTGGGCGGTCCTGATGCAGTCGGACGACTCCGACGGCAACATCGGCGGCCTGGTGCAGTCCATCGGCGACGAATGGATCGCCTCGCTGAAGGAGGCGGGGCCGCAGCCGGCCGCGTTCGGCGATACCTACCTGCAACTCCTGTTGGACGACCCATTCGGATGCGTCGATGCGGACGCCGCGGAGGCCGTGCTGGGTGCGGCCGCGCTCGCCCGGTTTCGCAAGACGTTGGCCGCCCGCTGGCGCGAGGCCCGGGACAGCATGGCGGCGGCGCACGCAGCACAAGCGGCACGGCTGGCGCGGGCACCGGCGAACAAGCGCAGGGCGGCTCGCTTCGAGCCCGACCTCGAACTCTCCGCGCGGCTTTGGACGCTCGAGCACATGCATCTTCGCCAGCTCGAAGCCGAGGGCGATCTGGAGAGCGCCCTGGCCATCATGCGCGAAGACCTCTCCGCACCCGACGCGTACCGGAAGATCACGGCGCTCTTCGAGCGTCACGGACGGCTGCGCGAGGCTTTCGCGAACGCCGAACAGGGCTGCAAGGCGTTTGCGGACGACGAACGCCTGCAGGACGACCTGTTGCGCTGCTATGACCGGGATGGCGGGGTGGCCGAGGCATTCGGGTTGCGGCGCCGACGCTTCAGCCTGGGCCCGTCGGTCGAGCGGTATCACGAAACACTGGAGGCAGCCCGCATGGCGGCGCGCGACATCGACGACACGCGTGCCGCGCTGCACGCGGAGCTGGTCGACCTCGAGGAGCGGGAACTCGCGGGAACCGGCGCGGGGATCTCGTTCCAGTGGGGCGCTCGAGGCCCGCGGGCCGGCCAGCGTGACGTGACCTTGCGTGCCGGCATCCTTTGCTCGGAAGGTCTCCTGGACGAGGCCCTGGCGCTGGTGCGCTCTCCCGCGTACTGCGCCAACGGCGTTCTCACGAAGTTGGCGCGTCGGCTGGGGCCGGAACGAACCGCGCAGCGCATCGAGCTGCTGTTTCGCGTCTTCGAGGACGACATGCGGGATTCGAAGACGCCGTATCGACGGGAACTCGCACTGGTGGCCGAGATCGCCCGCCTGCTCGAACCGGCGCGGCGCGCATCCTGGCTCGATCAGTTGCGCCTCCAGTACAAGGCGAAGAGGAATTTCGTCCGCGAACTGCCGCAGAGCTGACCCGACGGGGCCCCTGGCCTTCCGCAGTCGGCCGCAACCAGTCAATCGGCGGCGCCACGTTTCGAGCACCCGTACGGGGCTACGGTCAGCCCGGAGCGGCCACGTCCGTTGTGCGCGAGGCCCTCTGCGACGTACGATGAGCCATCAGCGGCCTTGAGCACCGGGCGGCGCGCAGTTCGCCGTGCCGCGGCGGCGCAAGCGGCGCCGATCTTGACGCCGAGTTCCGCAGGCGTCGTGCGCTTCAACGTGATCAAGACATATGCCAGTTCCCATCCCGTACGTGCAGGCGGCCATCGGCCTGGTTTGCGTCGTCATCGCGGTTCCCATGATGCTCGGGTACGTTGGCATGAACCGCTACGTCGGCATCCGGGTCACCGAGGCCCTGGTATCCGACGGCAACTGGCGCAGGATCAACGCCTTCGGAGGGCGCCGCTTGGCGCTGTTCGGCGTGTTCCTGCTTGCGGTGAGCTTCCTGCTGAGAGACAGCGTGCCGCCACCTACGAGCGCGTGGTCGCCGCTTGTCCTGATCGTGTCGCTGATGCCGCTGGCACTGGTCATTCGCTCGATTCGGCGTTTCGCGGCCAGCCTGCCGGCAGCGTGACGGACGGAGCGTACGCGTCGCGACGCGTGCCGGCATTCCGGAACCCTGCGGAATAGCCGTTGGGTCGATTGCCCGGCGCCTCAGATCCGCCAAGAGCCGTCACTGGCGCATGGCTGCTCTGGGCAGTGCCGCCGGTGGAGCCTCAAACCTCTCCGAGGGCAGGCAGAACCGAGCTGTCGTCATCGTTCGAGGAGGTCCTTTGCGCACGAACAGACTGGAAGCATTCAGCGACGGAGTTTTGGCAACGCAGACCGTCTCTGCGATTCAGTCATGTCCCGTGTAGAACTCGCTGGCGATCTTCCACTGCCCGTCCACTTTCAGCAGTTGCAGCGTCTTCCAGCCCCAGCTGGTTTCATCCGCGGTCGTGTTGACGAAGACGACCGAGACATCCGCAAGCGGGCCGTCTTGTGCAATGCGCACGTTCTGGAACTTCTGCATGAATGGCGGTCCATCGAAGACACCGCGCCGGAAGCTGTCGTAGTGACTGGTGCTGCCCGCAGCCCCCTTGCCCTTGATGGCCGAATGAACATCGGAAAAGGGGATGTTCGTGTTGAGGAGGATTGTCTCGAACAGTGCCTGGTTTTTCGTCGAAACGGCCCGTGTATACGTGTCCAACAGCGCTTCTATCGCCTTGCGATCTTCACCCGTGCTCTCGAAATTCGAGGATGTGGGAGCCACCGAGTTTTGCGCCTGGCAGAGCGGCATCACGGCGATGAGGAGCGCCGCAAACATGATCCTGAAGTGATTCATCGCTGGTCCTGAGCTATGGCAGTCTTGCGGTTGATCGAGCACTTGCCTCTGAGCGAGTGAAGTCCCTCCCGGAGCGCGAAGCGGCCCGTCGACTCCGAGCCAAGAATATAGGCACCCTCGTGATCGTGTGCAGGCACGCGACGAAGTACGGTTCCGCGTGGCCGAAGGGCCGAAGACGGCCCAGGAGCTGCCGCCCGCAAGCGGCCGGTTCGGGTAGGCTGATCAAGTTCCCGAGCCGCCGGCCGTCGGCAATGGCTGCATGGGTAAGGCGGCGAGTACCTTGGCGCGCGCCGGGCCTCTGCGCAATTCGGGGCGATTCATGCCGGTTGGCTCGGTCTTCGAAGCATGGATCCACAGCACGGCGGCGCCATTGCGGCAGAGTCCCGCGCTTCCCTCCCACGCAAAGAGCTTTGTGCAGCCAAGTGGCGCCGAGGCCGGCGCCCTTGATCGGGAGGGCGCCGGACCCGCCAGGACGATTACTTCGAGCGGATGAACACGAGCGCCTGAAGCTCGGGAGGGCCATCCAGCAGGTTGTCCGCCAGCGCGGCTCCGAGCTTCTTGATGTACTCGCTTTCGCCGTGCGCTTTGCTCGCCTCCACATCCCTGTAGCGCTCGATGATCGCGTATGTCTGCGAATCTTGGGGGAGGTGAAACAGGTCACAGTAGAGGTTGCCAGGTTCCTTCTCCCGAACTCCAACCATCATCTCCTTGATCGCGTTCTCGAAGTCGGCGTTCTTGCCTGGCTGCGGGCACAATCGAACGATGGCAAAGACGAACACGCACGCTGACGGTACGTCATGCCCAGAGGGCACGGCCCTGCTGCCGTCCCGATTTCGCGCATGCTGCGATTTCTTCGAAGCGCACACGCGGGCTTGCTACTTCGATCTTCGGTTCGAATGGTGGTCGAAGGCACGCGGCTGGTTTGTCGCTGTCGCTCCGCAGGCTGGAGGCGGTGGAGTAGCTATCCACTTTTGCCCGAACTGCGGCTCGCCTCTGACGGCCCATGCACGACGTACAGTAGCGGATCGGCGCAATGTTACTAAAGGGCCGTAGCCGGCCAACAGCGGGCGCTCGTGAACGTCAGCTAACGGGATGCCTTGCAAGCCGTATGATCTGTTCAGGACAATCGCTTGGGCCCAAGGCGAAGTGCGATCAACTGCGAGCCCAGTCCGCTTCCGATGAAGACGGCGCGCCGATTGGATGAGAGCTGCCTCAGCCAGTCGAAGGTTCCACCGTCCGCGAGCGGTAGCTCCTCTCCGCCGGGCCCGGTCACCCAGATTCGGTAGCGCAGTCCCCCCGAGTAGTAGGGATGCTCCAACAACTGATGGTCAGCCTCCAGGAGCTCGGCGAGGTGGTTGCCAACGCCCTGCCTTTCGGGGGACGCGAGGATTTCCACGCGCCGCCGGCCCAAGGCGTATCCCTGCTGCTCGAGCCGGGCAAGGCCTGCGAGGATTGTGCGCACATGCAAGGCGACCGTCTCGATCGTGAAGGCGTGATCCTTGCGCTCGATGCCCGCGCTCCCAAGAACGAACAGACGAAAGTGCTGGGCAAATCCCGGCTGTTTCGGAACCGGTTGTGCGCGAACGACACGCTGGCTTGTGGCGAGGTGAAGATCCACCTCCGGATGCGCCCGCAGCCGCATCGCGCACTCAAGCGCCAGAACGTTCGTCGGGTCCGATACGACTTCGGTTGCCCGCAATGCCGAGATGACGCGATTCTGATGAGTGGGTCCGACGACCGAGCAGGTTCCCAAGGGCGCGACCGGCGAGAGTTCGACAGCATCGAAACGCTCCGCGGCCGCCAACAGATGGCTGTCGATGGTCAGCATTGCACGCAGATCGACGGGTGCCGGCACGCAGAACGGATCGCGGCCGTACTGAGCCACAAGGTCCTTCGCGCTGCGCGCCAAGGCGCGCGCGTGCATCACTTCGAGCAGAAGCGACTGGAGCTCCGAGCCCGAAAGCCCGTCCGCGAGTCGATCGAATGTCGGTGCACCTACGGAGTCGACGATCCATGCACGATGTGCCATCGTCAAAATAATACATCCAGGGCGGCAATCCCTCGGCCGATGTCGGTTCGAGCTCCCTGCTTCGGGCGCGCGAACTCGATCCCTTCGGTCGGCTGCATGGGATCGGAGGCGTTACGATTCGCTTGGCCGCAAACAGGATGCACGCGGCCACCACCAGCCGTTCGCGAGCGACCGGTCTCGCGTGGGCCAGGAGCGGGCATCGGCTAGTGTCTGCGGGCTGTCCGCCGTGCAATTTGCGTGGCAAGATCCACCTGATGAGCGAACCGCTGCCTGGACTTCATATGCGCCTGCTTCCGTTGGAGTCCATCGTTCTGGAGGCACGACCATCACCAAAGGTTGCACAGGTCTGGCTTTTCACGAAGGCACTGCCCGCCGCGCTCATGCTTGCAGGTATTGCATTCTGGGCATGGTTGATTCTGAACTCGCCTGCGGAACGAGGGGCTCCCCGCCCGTATTCTGGTACGGCGGGAGTCGTTTTCGTAGGCGGCTTGTTCGTGTTCGGCTTGCTACTCATGCACGTCTACAATGTCTTCCTGGCGCGCACCTATGTCTATCGCGTCACGAGCCATCGCTTTGTTTTCGCCGGCGGGATCCTCCGCAAGACAACACACGCTGTCGAACATCGCAGAGTTACCGACGTACAGCTTTCGCAGAACTTGATAGAGCAGGTGCTTTCGTTGGGCTGCGTCAATCTTTCGACGCCGGGGACGGTGAACGGCGGAGCGAACGGGAAGAATCGATCTATGCCTGAATTGCGACTCGAAGGACTGATGGATGCTGCTGCTGTCTTCGAGGTCATTTCAGATCACGTTCGAATTTCCCACGGCCCGGCTGTCTGAGTGACCCAAAGAGTGCTCAGCAAACGGTGACTGGTTGCGCCGCAGTCGGCCATGAACGGAAGTTGGCGCGTGGCAGCTTTTTGGTGGGATTGAGCCATCTGCGTTAATGTGGCGGCATGCCCGTATCGAATCAGGACGTCCAGACAACGCTTCGAACACGAGACAGCGGGTGGCGGCAGGTGGCGTCGATCTACGCCGTCTTGTTCGTGCCAGCGCTCGTGCTGTTCGCGGCAAAACCTATCCGGCTCAGTACGCCAGCCTGGTGTGTTTTCCTGCCTTTGGGCGTGCTGCTCGGATTGTGTGTCTTCGCCTGGCTGGCTAGCGTGAGCAACCGAGGGCTGGCCGCGAACGGCATTGAGCTGTCCAGGCCGCGGCGCCTGGGCATCGCGACAATGTATGCCGTGCTCAGCGTCATTTCGGGCGGGATGATGGCGATAGCGCTACCCGCAGTACCGCACCGGCTGATCGGCAGGCCAGTCGAGGTTCGGACGGTCATCACTGACAAGGTCATTGAGCACGCCAAGCACACCTCATATTGCCTCGTGACGCCGCCGTTCAGCGAGCGGATCGATGTGCAGGAGTGGTGCACCGACCTCGACCGGTTCCGAGAGGCACGCGTGGGGGAGACGATGGTCTTGCATGGCACCGTGTCTTGGTTCGGCTTCCAAGAAGATTACTTCGACCTCGTACCTGACGATCCCGCCAAACCGGTCGCCTTCGCGAGCGGCGGCGCGCCGCTCCAAGGGCCACCAGCGGCGATGGCCGCCGGCCACCCTCCGCAGTCCAGACGCTTGCCCTGGATGCTCACAGTGCTACGGCCGACTTCGTCTGCAGCGCTTCCCACGCAGGTGGACCGTGGCCGGTCCAAAACAGGCGGCGAAGCGCTACGGGCCTGGCCGGGTGATGATCTGGCAACGCTCCAGGCGGCTTACCCCGACGCACCGGCGCCCGTGCCGTTTCAGTCGCCAGATCGTTCGAACCGGCAACTCGTATGGATGCCGGATCGCGGGCTGCGATTCTTCCTCACGTCCGGTGGTACGGTGAACCTGGTACGGCTAGACGCCCCGTTTGCAGGAGCAGTCGACGGGATTCGCGTTGGTGATGCGCTTGCGGCGGTCCAGCACGAGTTCGAGTCAGCAGGCAAAGCGATCGGCGGACAGCCGACGCCAATTGGACGCAGCCTCCTTTTTACGTCGAAGGCCCGATACAAGATCCGAGTGGACCTTGACACCAGTCAGCGTGTTCAGACAATCCTTCTCATCCGATAGACCGCTTGTCCGGCCCACGCCAATCCGAGGAAGTGGCCAGCTTTGACCGGCAAGTTGGGCACCGGATACGCGCCTAGAATCAGAGCCTGGTAGAAGACGACAAGCGCGACTTCGACAGTAAATCGTTGGTGTCCTGGCTGACAGGCGAAGGGCGCAATGAGGCGTTCAGCGAATCGTGTCGGTGGGCGTTTGAGCAAGTCCTTCTGCCGTGAGCTTGTAGCCGAGGCCCGATGCCGGCCACAACCAGTCGGTCGCGAACGTCGGGATTCGGGTAGGCTGGTCCCCCTTCGAGTTCGCCGCCTGGCGAACGATCGCCGCTGGTTATCTACGAGAAAGCTTTGTTCATGCAAACCAAATTCAGATCAGTAGTTGCGATCGCTTTGCTGGCGCTTTCGGTGCTCGCTTCTGGCTGCTGCGGCCCTTGCGGAGTCTTGTGCAATCCGTTCAAGGCGGAATCTGGAAATGAACGATCCTCTGCCCCACATCCAGAAGCTTCAGCATCAAAGCCAGCCCCATGAACTCGAATTGCCGCTGGGGCAATGGAGACTTCGCGTCGACGGGCGCAAGTCGGCCAGCAGCGGCCGGTCGCGCGCGTCGGCTTTGGGGTAGGCTGGAGCTCAGGCAATCGGAAAAGAGATGACAGTTCACAAATTGTCCGGCGGTGACGTACTCGTTTGGCTGGATCCAGACGGCGGCATCTGCATCAAGACGGTGGAGCCGCATGGCGACCCGGTCGAGCTCTCAGATCAAGATGCACTCGAACTGGCCCGACTGCTGACGCAGTTGGTGCAGGAAAGTAGCGCCAGCTGAAGACTGCCCGGACACGGCCAGGAGTTGCCGCACGCGGCCGACAGCTTCCCGGAAGCCAAAATCAGCGTGTCGTCCCCAACGGGCAATCTCGGAGCTTGCCGTGCGAGTCCTATTTCTCTGCAGCCAGAACCGCCTGCGAAGTCCAACGGCAGAGATGGTTTTCGCCGACTGGCCAGGCGTCGAGTGCACCTCTGCTGGTACCAACCGCGGCGCGGATACCCCGCTTTCGCCGGAACTTGTCGAATGGGCAGAGCTCATTTTTTGCATGGAAAAGCAGCATCAGCGCAAGTTGCTCTCGAGCTTTCGGAACCAGCTCAAGGCAGCTCGTGTCATCTGCCTTGGCATCCCAGACGACTATCGCTTCATGCAGCCGGAGTTGGTCTCGGTGCTGCAGAAGAAGGTCGGGCCGTACCTCAGGTGAGGTCGCGCTACGCCCGGGTCCGGCCAGCTGCGGGCGTTCGTGGATGACCGGATTGGGGTACCCTGCCGATGATGCAATCCAGTCGCTTTGCGCCGCCAAAGGCTGATCTCAGCTCTGAGGGGGCGACGCGTTTGCGGAGCTGGAACGCGTTGGAGACGCCCGCCACAGTTTGGGTCAAGCGAATTTCAGCGGTCGGCCTTGCAGCTGGGTTCTTCCTACCCCTGACCAGTTGCTCTGGGCGCACCTATTCTGCGGCGACCGCCTACGACTGGCCCAGCTTCGGATGCTCTGCCGCGATCCTGCTTTTCTTCTGGCCATCGGCCTTTGAGATCGCCCTAAGTTTTGTGACGCGGTCGGATTCTGGACTTCGCAACCCGTGGCCTCGCGTCGCTCTCATTGCAGGCACGTTCTTCGGCATCACGTGGCTGGTCTACTGGGGAGGCCATATGCGCTATGGAGCGCTCGTCGCCTATGGTGCCTGTGCCAGTTATGCGGCTGGGCTCGCTGTGCTGATCAAGCGAAGGGTGTTAGCTTGAATGCGTCCGAACAAGCGACGTCGCGTCTCGGGTGATCGAGTTCCGGCGCCGCAATTTGCGTTCGGATTTTCCTGATTCATGGACTGCAGCGTTACGATCAGCTTCATCACCAAGCGGTAGGCTCCCTGTCGGCCAGAAGTTGCCGGTGGTGAATGTCTGCGTTCCGGTAGGCTGTCCGATACATCTGGAAGAACCTGCATGTCACACCTGCTGCTGCTCGGCGCTGGTTTCAGCAAGAACTGGGATGGCTGGCTCGCCAGTGAGGCGTTCGAGTACCTGCTTGGGTGCACGGAGATCAAGCAAAACGAGCAAGCGCGAAAGCTATTGTGGGCACATCAAGACAGGGGCGGGTTCGAGGCAGCGCTGGCGACGGTGCAGCAGCTGTACATCCAGGCCAACCGCGAGCACCACGACACGCTACATTCCCTGCAGAACTCAGTCACACGCATGTTCAGGGACATGAACCGCGGTCTGATTGATCGTGATTCGCTGAACTTCTCGAACTTCGGGGATCGATCTGTCGTCAAGTTTCTGACGAGGTTCGATGCGATTTTCACGTTGAACCAGGACGTGCTGCTTGAGCATCACTACATGGTCGGGAACAACGTGCTGCTGCAAAACGAGCGGCAGCCGCGCCAGCAGGGCTGCGAGCTTCCAGGCATGAGCCGGGTCACGCCACCCGACCCGATGCTGACGAATTCGTGGTCGCAGGCAATCTGGTATCCGAAGGAGCGGAGCCAGTTCGCCATCGATCCTCGGAGCCAGCCCGTCTTTAAGCTGCACGGCTCGTCAAATTGGCAGCACCCCGATGGCCGGCACATGCTCATCATAGGCGGCGCCAAGATGCGTGAGATCGGCCAAACGCCGATCCTGAATTGGTACTACGACCAATTCGAGGAGATGCTGTACAGGCCGGACACCAAACTCATGGTGATCGGGTACGGTTTCCGCGATGACCATGTGAACCAAACACTCATCCGGGCAGGCGACCGCGGCATGAAGATGTTTGTGATCGCGCCTGAGGGGGCCGATCTTGCGAGGCAGAACAACCCGACGCGCGCGAGAAATCAGATCGTGGTGCAAACGCATTTGGAAGCAATGTTCGAGCAGACCCTGATGGGCGCGTCGCGCCGATCACTGAGCGGAACCTTCGGACAGGACACCGCCGAGTTCAACAAGATCATGCAGTTCTTCGACTAGACGGTTGTCTTAGATTGCGTTTGAGTTGGCGCATTGCCTACCGCCGGCGCACTCTTCAACTTCGCGCACGGTGACAGCTTTTCGGCCACCAATTCATCGACGCGAAGGGCAGCTCCGGGTCGAGACCCGCCACCTGCTGCTCAACGAAGACAACGCGGACTACTGCGAGTCGTTCGCGCCCGCGCACGCCAATCCTGACTCGCCAGCAGCGGTCCATCCCCAAGCGACCTCGGCGCGCCCCGAAGGCACATCCGGCCCCGTCGTCGTCCCGCGGGTCAGGACGCCGGCGCGCCCGCGTCGGTCCAGCCGCCGCCCAGCGCCCGGTACACCGCGATCCGGTTCTGCAACAGCGCCAGCTTCACCTGCACCAGCGCCTGCTGCGACGCGAACAGCGAGCGTTGCGCGTCGAGCTGGTCCAGCGAACTCGCCACGCCATTGGTGAACAGCAGGTTCGAGAGCTTGTAGCGCGCCGCCTCGGCATCGGTCTCGGCCTGTTGCGCCGAGAGCTGGTCGACCAGCGTGGCGCGGCCGGCGAGGGCGTCGGCCACGTCGCGGAACGCCACTTGCACGGCCCTCTCGTACTCAACCACCGCGAGGTCGCGCTGGGCCTCGCTCACGCGCAGGTTGTTGCGCGTGCGGCCGGCGTCGAACAGCGGCAGCGTCACCTGCGGGATGAAGCTCCAGGCCGAGTGATCGAACAAGCCGTTGAGCGACGTGCTCGCCGTGCCGTAGCTGCCGGTCAGCGAGATCGTGGGGAAGAACGCCGCGCGCGCGGCGCCGATGTTGGCGTTGGCCGCGATCAGCTGCTCCTCGGCCTGGCGCACGTCCGGGCGGCCCAGCAGCACCTGCGACGGCAGGCCGGCCGGCACGTCGGGCAGCGCCATGTCGTCCCAGGCCGTCGCCGCGGGCTGCTGCGCCGGCAGCGGGCCGCCGATCAGCAGTTCCAGCGCGTTCTGGTCGAGCGCGCGCTGGCGTTGCGCGGCCACGAAGGCGACGCGCGCGGTCTCCACCAGCGACTTGTTCAGCTGCAGGTCGATGCTGGAGGCCACGCCGTTGTCGAAGCGCAGCTGGATCAGCTTGAGCGTGTCGGAACGCGTGGCCAGCGTCTGCGCGGCGACGTCGAGCAGCGCCTCGTCGCCGGCCATCGCGTAGTAGGCGTTGGCCACCGACGCGACCAGCGAGATCTGCGCCGCCTTGCGCGCCTCCTCGGTGGCCGAGAGCTGCGCCAGCGCGGCGTCGGTCAGCGAGCGCACGCGGCCCCACAGGTCGACCTCGTAGCCGGCCACGGCCAGGCCCACGGTGTCCAGCGTCTGGACGCCGGTCTCGCGCGTGCGCGTGCCCTGCAGGTTGATCGTGGGGAAGTCGTTGGCGCGGCTGAGGCCCACCTGCGCGCGCGCGACCTGGATGTTGAGCATGGCCACGCGCAGGTCGCGGTTGTCGGCCAGCGCGGCCGAGATCAGCTGATCCAGGCGCGCGTCCTTGAAGTAGGCCTGCCACGGCTGCGCCGCGGGCGCGACGCCGGTGGACGGCGCGGCGGCCGATGCCGCGGCCGACGGGAACGCCGCGGCCACGGGCGCTACGGGGCGCTCGTAGCGGGGCGTCATCGTGGAGCAGGCGGACAGCACGCAGGCGAGCGCCACGCAGGAGAGGGAACGGCTCGTCACGAGGGATTTCCGGAAATTGGAATTGCGCATGACGTCAGTCCTTGAAGGAACGCGAGTGCGCGAGGTCGAAGGCCTGCTGGCGCTTGCTGCTCCTGAAGAACGAGCGCACCAGCACGAAGAACAGCGGCACGAAGACGACGCCGACGAGCGTGGCCGTGGCCATGCCGCCCATCACGCCGGTGCCGATCGCGCGCTGGCTGGCCGAGCCGGCGCCGGTGGAGATGGCCAGCGGCAGCACGCCCAGCATGAAGGCCAGCGAGGTCATGATGATGGGACGGAAGCGCAGGCGGACGGCCTCCAGCGCCGCCTCGGCGACGCCCTTGCCCTGCGCCTGCAGGTCCTTCGCGAACTCGATGATCAGCACCGCGTTCTTCGCCGACAGGCCGATGATGGTGATCAGGCCCACCTTGAAGTACACGTCGTTGGAGAACCCGCGCGTCCACGCGCCCAGCAGCGCGCCCAGCACGCCGATGGGCACCACCAGCAGCACGGACATCGGGATCGACCAGCTCTCGTAGAGCGCGGCCAGGCAGAGGAACACGGCCAGCAGCGAGAACGCGAGCAGGATCGGCGCGGTCGAGCCCGAGAGCTTCTCCTCGCGCGACTGGCCCGTCCACTCGTAGCCGATGCCCGCCGGCAGTTGCGCCGCGAGCTTCTCCATCTCGTCCATCGCCTCGCCCGTGCTGTGGCCGGCCGACGCGTCGCCGGCGATGCGCATGGCTGGATATCCGTTGTAGCGGATGCTCTGCACCGGTCCGGTGACCCAGCGCACGCTCGCGAACGCCGACAGCGGCACCGGCTGGCCAGTGGCGTTGATCGCGTTCAGGCGCAGCAGGTCCTCGGGCTGCATGCGCGCCTGCTGGTCGGCCTGCACCACCACGCGCTGCAGTCGGCCGGCGTTGGGGAAGTCGTTGACGTAGTTCGAGCCGAAGCCGGTGGAGATCGCCGAGTTGATGGCGGCGAAGCCCACGCCCTGGCTGGCGGCCTTCTCGCGGTCGATCGTGACCTCGAGCTGCGCGGCGTCCTCCAGCCCGTCCGGACGGATGCCGGCCAGGATCGGATCCTTGCCGGCCATGCCCAGCAGCTGGTTGCGCGCGGCCAGCAGCGCGTCGTGGCCCAGGCCGCCGCGATCCTGCAGGCGGAAGCTGAAGCCGGACGCGGTGCCAAGCTCGGGAATGGGCGGCGGGCTCAGCGGGAAGATGAACGCGTCGCGCACCTTGGACAGCGCGCCGAACGCGCGCCCGGCCAGGGCCTGCGCGGAATGCGCCGCCCCCTTGCGCTCGCCCCAGTCCTTCAGCGGCACGAAGGCCAGCGCCGCGTTCTGGCCCGAGCCCGAGAAGCTGAAGCCCAGCACGCTCACCATGTCCTGCACCTCGGGCTGCTTGAGCATGTAGCCCTCGACCTGCTTCATCACCTCCAGCGTGCGGTTGCGCGTGGCACCCGGCGGCAGCTGCACGTTGACGATCAGGTAGCCCTGGTCCTCGCCCGGCAGGAACGACGCCGGCAGCTTCGCGAAGAACAGCACGACGCCGCCGACGATCAGCGCGAAGAGCATCAGCATGAAGCGGCGGCCGACGCGCGACAGCGCGCGCCCGACCATGCCTTCGTAGCCGTGCGACACCTTGTCGAAGTTGCGGTTGAACAGCCCGAAGAAGCCGCGCTTGGCATGGTGGTGGCCGGCCTCCACGGGCCGCAGCAGCACGCCGCAGAGCGCCGGCGTGAGCGACAGCGCCAGGAACGCCGAGAAGGCGATAGCGGCCACCATCACGGTGGAGAACTGGCGGTAGATGTTGCCCACGGCGCCGGCGAAGAACGCCAGCGGCACGAACACGGAGATCAGCACCACGGTCACGCCGACGATGGCGCCCTGGATCTGGGTCATCGCCTTGCGCGTGGCCTCCAGCGGCGGCAGGCCCTCGGTGCTCATGATGCGCTCGACGTTCTCCACCACCACGATCGCGTCGTCGACCACGATGCCGATCACCAGCACCATGCCGAACATCGTCAGCACGTTGATGGAGTAGCCGAGCGCCAGCAACACGCCGAACGTGCCCAGCAGCGCCACCGGCACGACGATGGTCGGGATCAGCGTGTAGCGCCAGTCCTGCAGGAACAGGAACATCACGACGAACACGAGCGCGACGGCCTCGACCAGCGTCTCGATGACGCCGCGGATCGAGATCTTGACGAAGCGCGAGCTGTCGTAGGGGATGCTGTACTTCACGCCTTCGGGGAAGTACTTCGACAGCTGCGCCATGCGCGCCTTGATCGCCTCGGCCGTGGCCAGCGCATTGCCGCTGGGCGACAGCTGGACGCCGATGCCGGTGGACGGCTCGCCGTTCAGGCGCGCCGACGTGGCATAGGTCTGCGCGCCGAGTTCGAGTCGCGCGACGTCGCGCAGGCGGACGGACGAGCCGTCGGGGTTGGCGCGCAGCACGATGGCGCCGAACTGCTCGATGCTCTTCAGCTGGCCCTGCACCACCACCGTGGCGGTGATGCCTTGCGTGAGCAGGTTGGGGATGTCGCCGACGCTGCCCGCCGAGACCTGCGCGTTCTGGGCGGCGATGGCGCTGTTGACCGTTTCCATCGACATCTTGTAGCCGACCAGCTTGGCCGGATCGACCCACACGCGCATCGCGCGCTCAGTGCCGAACAGCTGCGCCTGGCCGACGCCGGGGATGCGCTGGATCTCGGGCAGCACGTTGCGCGACGCGTAGTCGCCGAGCGCCACCGGGTCGTAGGCCGGGTTGTCGGAAGACAGGATCGTGAACAGCAGGAAGTTCGAGCGCGCCTTGTCGACGCGCACGCCCTGCTGCGTGACGGCCGCGGGCAGGCGCGGCGCCGCGCGCGACAGGCGGTTCTGCACGTCGACCTGGGCCAGGTCGGGGTTGGTGCCCGGGTCGTAGCTGATCGTGATGGTGCCGGTGCCGTTGGACTGGCTGACCGACTCCATGTAGATCATGCCGGGCGAGCCGTTCAACTCCTGCTCGACGACGCTGATGACGGCCTCGTCCATCGTCTTGGCGGACGCGCCCGGGTAGGTCGCGGTCAGGACGATGGTGGGCGGCGCGACCGGCGGGTACTGCGCGATCGGCAACTGCGTGATCGCCACGCCGCCGAACACGAGGATGAACAGCGCGATGACGATCGCGAAGATCGGACGTTCGATGAAGAACTTGGACATGTCGGACGTTCGATCAGCGGCTCGCGGCCGAGGCGGGTGCGGCCGGCGCCGTGGCGCTCCAGGCCACCGGCTTCACGGTGCCGCCCGGACGGATCTTCTGGAAGCCGTCGGCGATCACCTGCTCGCCCGGCTTCAGGCCGTCGAGGACGATCCAGTTGCCGTGGTCCGAGCCGCCCAGCCTGACCACGCGCACCGAGGGCTTGCCGTCGGCGCCCACCACCATCACGGTGTCGTTCTGCGTGGTGCGCTGCACCGCCTGCTGCGGCAGCAGCACGGCGGAGTCCACCTGCTGCTGCGCGATGCGGCCGCGCACGTACATGCCGGGCAGCAGCGCGCCGTCGGGGTTGGCCACCCTGGCGCGCACGTTCACCTGGCCCGAGGTCGGGTCGACGCTCAGGTCGGAGAACAGCAGCTTGCCGGCCTGCGGCAGCTCGCTGCCGTCGTCCAGCGCGATGCGCACGGGAATCGTCAGCCCCAGCGACTTCGACTTGCCGCTGGCGAAGGCATTGCGCAGCTTCGTGATGTCGCTCACCGGCTGCGCGAAGTTCACGTAGACCTGGTCGACCTGCTGGATCAGCGCGAGCTGCGTGGCCTCGGTGGCCGACACCAGCGCGCCCTCGGTGACCAGCGCCTGGCCGATGCGGCCGCTGATGGGCGCGGTGACCGTGGCGTAGTCGAGGTTCAGCTGCGCCGTCTGCACCGCGGCCTTGGCGGCGGCGACGTCGGCCGTGGCCTGGGCGGCCGAGGACGTGGCGTTGACGAAATCCTGCTGGCTGATGGCGTTCGCCTCGCGCAGCGGCTTGTAGCGTCCGAGCAGGCCCGAGGCCTGCTGTTCGTTGGCCTGGGCCTTGGCGAGCGCGGCCTTGGCGCTGTCGATGGCGGCCTTGTACGGCGCGGGATCGATCTGGAACAGCGGCTCGCCGGCCTTGACGTCGCTGCCTTCGGCGAACAGGCGCTTCTGCACGATGCCCGTCACGCGCGCGCGCACCTGCGCCACGCGGGCCGCCTCGACGCGCCCCGGCAGCTCGGTGGGCACGTCCAGCGTGCGCTGGGCCACGGTGACGACGCCCACCTCGGGCACCGGCGGCGGCCCGGACGGCGGGGCCTTGTCGCCGCAGGCCGCGAGCGCCAGCAGACAGGCCAGGACGACGGCGGTGGCGGGAGTCGAGCGCGGAGCGCGTGCGGCCAGGGAATGGGACATGCGGCTTTTCTCTTCGAAGCTGTTGGATGGCGGGATGCCGCCAGGGGTACCCGCGCGCTGGATCGGCTCCAGGGGGAACGCGACACGAGGCGGGGCCGGGGAAAGACGGGGTGGAGCGAGACGGCCCCCTCTCCGGACCGGTCGCTGTCCAGGACGCGCGGGCACACAGCAGCGCCAGGATCCTGGAAGACCAAAATGATAAGCTAGTTTATGTTATCCCGTCGCGCAGTCGGGATTGGCGCGGATCGGGGCGATCGGCGTTCAGAAGCGCTTGAACAGCGCCAGCGCGACGCGAAACGCCTTGAAGCGGCCGCCGCGGAGCCAGGCATCGAGCCGCGCGCGCATCGGCGCCTCGACAAGCTCGCTGGCATCCAGCACTTCCTGCCAGCGGCCCGCGCGCCGCAGTTCGACGGCGCGCGCCGGACCGGGGATGGCCGCACGCCCGGCCAGGCCGATGCGCTCGGCGCAGATCGCGCGCAGCGCCCCCGACAGCGTGGCGAAGCCCACGGTGCGGGTGGACGCGGCGTCGCCGTCCGAGGTGCGCGAGAACGTGATCCAGGCGAAGGCCCGGCGATCGACCACCAGGTAGCCGGCGTCCAGCCGCACGGGCGGATCGACGTGCTGGCGCGCGTCGACCACATGCGGCAGGTTCACCACGCGCAGGCCGGTGGCCTCGAAGCAGGATTGCAGGCAGCGTCGGACGATGGAGGAGCGCAGGGACATGGCGCCTGGGGAGCGGAACTCGGCAGGGCCCATTCTCGCCTGCATGCGGGGCCCGCCCGCGCCGGTCGCGTGTTGTTACCAGGCCGGCGCAAGCTCCGCGAAACCGGCCGGGGCCAGGCGCTCGTCGTCGAAGGTGACCGTCTCGTAGGCCGTGGGGTCGGCCAGCAGCTCGCGCAGCAGCATGTTGTTCATCGCGTGGCCGCTCTTGTAGGCGGTGTAGCTGGCCAGCAGCGGGTGGCCGATGACGAACAGGTCGCCGATCGCGTCGAGGATCTTGTGCTTGACGAACTCGTCGTCGTAGCGGAGGCCGTCGGCGTTGAGCACGCGCGAGTCGTCGACGACGATCGCGTTGTCCATGCTGCCGCCCATGGTGAGGCCGCGCGAACGCATCAGGTCGAGATCCTTCGTGAAGCCGAAGGTGCGGGCCCGCGCGATGTCGCTCTTGTACTTGCCGCTGCCCATGTCGAAGCTCACCTGCTGGCCGGTGGCGTCCACCGCCGGGTGGTTGAACTCGATCTCGAAGGTGAGCTTGTAGCCGTTGTACGGCTCCAGCCGCGCCCAGGCGAGCGACGCACCCTCGCCCCGGCGCACCTCCACTGGCTTGAGCACCTTCACGAACCGCTTGGGCGCGTCCTGCAGCACGATGCCCGCGCTCTGCAGCAGGAACACGAAGCTGGCCGACGAGCCGTCGAGGATGGGCACCTCGTCGGCGGTCATGTCGACGACGAGGTTGTCGATGCCCAGGCCCGCGCAGGCCGACATCAGGTGCTCGATCGTCTGCACCTTGGGGCCGCCGGGATCGCCGCCCGAGGAGATGGTGGAGTTCATGCGCGTGTCGGACACCGAGCCGGCGTTGGCCGGGATGTCGACGGGCTGCGGCAGGTCGACGCGGCGGAACACGATGCCGGTGTCGGGCGCCGCGGGCCGCAGCGTCATCTCCACCTTCTGACCGCTGTGCAGGCCCACGCCGACGGCGCGGGTGATGGACTTGAGCGTGCGTTGCTGGAGCATCACCCGATTGTAGGGACTGGGCCGCCTCCCTGCCGCGTCCGGGGAAACTGTTTGGCCATCGCGGCAATGAAGGAAAGCAATGGTCCGCAGACGCCCTCAGCGTGCGATCTCGGCCACGGACACCAGCCGGCGGGTCGACATGTCCCACAGGACGTGCTTGAGCGCGCCGGGAATCTCGAACAGCCCCACGCGCCGCACCCCCGAGAACAGCTGCTGGTGTTCCTTGTGGCAGGCCGCGAGCCGGTAGTTGGGGACGCTGGCGCACAGGTGGTGCACGTGGTGGTACGCCGCGTCGGCGGTGATCCAGTTCAGCCAGCGCGGCAGGACGAGGAAGCTCGTCCCGTGCAGGGCCGCCTCGTCGCGATCCCAGCCCGCGTCCGCGCTCGCGTAGGAGTGCTCGAAGTTGTGCTGCACCGTGAACAGGATGAGGCCGTAGCCGCCGGCCAGCGATCCGCTCACGATGTAGCAGACCAGGAACTGCAACGGCCCGACCGCCCAGGCCATCGCGCCCCAGCCCGCGAGCAGCAGCAGGTTGTTCCAGAGCATGTGGCGATAGTGGGCCGGGGAGACCGCGGCCCGCGGTGCGTCGCCACGGGGCTCGATCCCCGTCGTGCGCACCAGTCGACGACGCAGGCGTTGGACGCTGGCGCGCATCCAGGTGACGCGCGGATTGACCAGGAAATAGAGGCAGCCCGCCAGGGGCGCGACCAGGATGTCGCGCGAGCGTCGATAGCGCCGCTGGTCGCGCGCGCTCATGCCCTGGTAGTCGGCGACACTGGCCACGTTCAGCGGCCCGCGGTACCGCTCCCAGTTGCCGTTGGTCACGTGGTGGTAGCGGTGGTTCTCCGCCCACACCTGCTGCGGCAGCCCGGACAACACGCCCAGCAGGAAGCCGCCGAGGCGGTTCAGCGACTTGCTCCGGAACAGGCTGTGGTGCCCGCAGTCGTGCATCAGCACGAAGCCGCGCAACAGGAACAGGCTGAGGGCCGCGGTGGCCACCGCGTCGAGCCACGCCGAGTCCAGCCAGGTCTGCCGGATCACGAACCACAGCGCGGCGATCGGCGCGATGACGGAAAGGAATTGCAGCGACCCGCGCAGGTTGCTGGGCGTGGCGAATCGATCGACGATATCGCGCTTGCACGCTTGCCATTCGGCTTGGGACACGGTCAGCCTTGACAGCGTTTGAATGCCGAACTATCCCACGTTTGGGCATTGCTCCGCGGTAAAGTCGGCCCGAATCCGGCAATCGGTCGCTTCGCCGGGCATGAATCGCCGGCGCGCGGGACAGGACGCTAGGGCCTGCTCACACTAAATGCGTGCCCGCGCCGGCCGCCTGCAAAGCTCCAGGCTAGGCGGCCGCGACGCGGCGGGCTGGACGCCCGCAAGGAGCGGCCAACGACGCCTGGAGCTTTGCAGGCGGCCGGCCCTGCGGGTGATCCGCCAGAAAGCCCGCCTTCCGCGTTGCGAGCGCTTGCCGTGGCGCCACCACGTCGGCGCGCTCGCGCCTTGAAGGCGGGCTTTCTGGCGGTCACGCGGGCACGCATTTAGTGTGAACAGGCCCTAGACGTCGTCCGACGGCGGCTGCGTCTGCTCGACGCCGGGCCGGTGGATGCCCTGCAGCTGGTGATCCACCTCGTTGGTCATGTAGCCCAGGAAGGCGATCAGGCCCACGTACAGGAGCCCGTACTCCCAGCGCGTGCGCGGCGTCACCGCGTCGTAGTAGCGCTTGACGGCCGGGTCGTCGGGGTTGAAGCGCAGCGCAGCGAACACGTGCGGGCCGGCCATGATCGCGATCACCAGCAGGATCACGCTGAAGTGAAACCACATCAACGCGCCGATGATGGGCACGCCCAGGAGCCAGATGCGCGGCGACAGGATGGTGGTCACGCGCCCGCCGTCCAGCGGCGGCAGCGGGATCAGGTTGACCAGGTTGAGGAAGAAGCCGGTGTAGGACACGGCCAGCAGCCAGTTGGCGCCGTAGCTGCGCGCCATGAAGTACGCGCCGATCGCAGCCACGGTGCCCAGCATCGGGCCGGCCAGCCCGATGTAGGCCTCGGTCTCGGCGTCGTGCGGCGATTCCTCCAGCGTCACCCACGCGAAGGCGAACGGGATGAACATCGGCAGGCGCACCTTGATGCCGCGCTGCACCGCCGCGATGTAGTGGCCCATCTCGTGCAGGAACAGCATCGCGACGATGCCCACCGCATAGCGCCAGCCGAACACCATGGCATACACGCCGATCGAGATCAGCATGGTGATCAGCGTGCCGCTGAGCTTGCCGAACTTCAGCGCGGCGACGACGAGGAGGGCGAGACGGGCGAACATCGGGAATGCAGAGGGAAACGGGTTCAGGCGTCGCGGGGCGGTTGCGGGGTCGTGGCCCGCGGCTTGCGCCGGAGCGCCACCACCAGCCCGATGCCGAGCACGACGACGGCAGGGATGATCCACTTGAAATACGGTGCCGCCAGCGCCGCCAGGCCCGGACCGGAAGCGCCGGAGTCGGCCACCACCAGCGCGGCGAGGCCGTACCCGGCCACATGATCGCTCTTCGGGTCGAAGTCCGCATAGCGCTTGCCGGGCCAGAATTCGAGCGCGGCGAGCTGCCGCTCGGCCACCGGCCTGAGCGCGTCGAGCTCCTTCAGCGACGTCACCATGTTCATGGAGAAGTAGCCGTCGCGGCCCAGCGCGTACGTGTTGTAGTTGACGTCCACCGGATCGTCGGCCTTGGCGCCCACCAGACGCGAGGCGAGCGACCACGAGAGGCGTTGCGTGGCGGCGTCGTAGCGCGGCGGCTCGGACCAGCCGACGATGTTCATGGCCGGCTGCCCCACCTTCACGCGCTCGCGGTTCTGCTCCTCGGTGCCGGCGCGCAGGCTCCTGAGCATCTCGTCGGCGTTCCACGTCTTCGCATCGTCGTCCTTGATGTAGCCCGACTTGTGGAAGCGCACGGGCATGTACCAGTTCGCGTTGGGCGCGCGCGGCAGCAGCAGGCCGGGCATCTCGGGATTGCTGCCCGGATTGCCGAACAGGTTCAGCAGCCGATCGGCCTGCGGCTGCGGCACGAACACCTCGCCCGCGGGCACGTGCAGCACGGCCTCGTCGAACAGCGGCACGTCGACCGGGCCCTTCCTCGCGGCCTGGCCGACGTCGTCCCAGACCTTGCGCTGCTCCCCGTCGCCGGGCGCCGCCCGCGCGGCCCCCGCCATCGCGAGCAACATCCAGGCCGCGCACGCGACCTTACCTGCACACACCTTGCGCATCGCGCACTCCCTTGTCGGGCACGCGCGCCGCCTCCTCGCGGCACGCGTGCAGGATCCCAGTCCGCCTGCTCGCGCAGGAACCGATCTCGATGCCCCCCGCCTCCGGCGGTCGGCCGAGTTCAGTCCGCCTGCTTGCGCAGGAACGCCGGGATCTCGATTTCGTCCATGCCGTGCGAGCTCAGCGCCTCGACCTTGGCCGCGGCGTGCTGGCGATGGCGCCAGACGCTGGGCGTGCCCAGGTGGCCGTAGTCCGGGTTGGTGGGCATCGCCGGCGCGGCGGGCATGCCGCCCTGCGCGTGCGCGCTGCCCATCAGCGGCGCATTGACCATCGTCTGCGGCATCTGCGTGTTCATCACGGGCAGGTTGTCGGTGCCGGTGCGCAGCGCCTGCGTGGTCTGGATCACCGTCAGCGGCGCCTGCGCGCGGCGCGACTGCGACAGGCCCGTGGCGATCACCGTGACGCGCAGCTGGTCGCCCAGGCCCTCGTCGTAGGCGGTGCCGAAGATCACGTGCGCCTCCTCGGCGGCGTAGCGGCGGATGGTGTTCATCGCCAGCTTGCTTTCCGACAGCTTGAACGTGGAACGCGAGGCCGCGATCAGCACCAGCACGCCCTTGGCGCCGGACAGGTCGATGCCTTCCAGCAGCGGGCAGGCCACGGCCGCGTCGGCCGCCTTGGTGGCGCGATCCGGGCCGGTGGCGATGGCGGTGCCCATCATCGCCTTGCCGGGCTCGCTCATCACCGTCTTCACGTCCTCGAAGTCGACGTTGACCAGGCCCGGGATGTGGATGATGTCGGAGATGCCGCCCACGGCGTTCTTCAGCACGTCGTTGGCGTACGCGAAGGCCTGGTCCTGGGTGACGTCGTCGCCCAGCACTTCCAGCAGCTTCTCGTTGAGCACCACGATCAGCGAGTCGACGTTGGCCTCGAGTTCGGCCACGCCGGCGTCGGCCGACTTCATGCGGCGGTTGCCCTCGAACTCGAACGGCTTGGTGACGACGCCGACCGTGAGGATGCCCATCTCCTTGGCCACGCGCGCGATCACGGGCGCGGCGCCGGTGCCCGTGCCGCCGCCCATGCCGGCGGTGATGAACAGCATGTTGGAGCCGGCGATCGCGGCCTTGATCTCCTCGACCGCCTCCTCGGCCGCGGCCCTGCCCACCTCGGGCTTGCCGCCGGCGCCGAGACCCTTGCCGCCCAGCTGGATGATCTGGGTCGCGCCCGAGCGGTTCAGCGCCTGGGCGTCGGTGTTCGCGCAGACGAACTCGACGCCTTGAACGCCTTCGTTGAGCATGTGCTCGACGGCATTGCCGCCGCCGCCGCCCACGCCGATGACCTTGATCTGCGTGCCTTGATCAAACGGTTCAATCATCTCGATCGCCATGATGTTTCCTTCCTAGATGCTGTTGCAGTTGCCTGTTGCGCGAAATACCCATACCTGAAATCCCAAAGAGCCTGCGACTCGATCGCGTCGTGCGCGTCGCGTCTTATTCGGATGACGCCTCTTCTGTCTCTCTTCGTCACCATCAGAAATTCCCCATGAACCAGTCGCGCGCCTTGCCGAAGAAGGTCTGCATCGAGCCGGCCTGCGCCGCGGCCTTGTGGCCCCGGCTGTGCGCGACGCGCGCTTCCTCGAGAAGCCCCATGACGGTCGCCGAACGCGGGTTGGCGACCATGTCGAACAGCGCGCCCGAATAGGTCGGCAGACCCTTGCGGACGGGCTTGAGGAAGATGTCCTCGCCGAGTTCCACCATGCCCGGCATCACCGCGGTGCCGCCGGTGAGCACGATCCCCGAGGACAGCAGCTCCTCGCAGCCCGACTCGCGGATCACCTGGTGCACCAGCGAGAAGATCTCCTCGACGCGCGGCTCGATCACGCCGGCCAGCGCCTGGCGCGAGAGCATGCGGGGTGCCCTGTCGCCGAGGCCCGGCACCTCCACCTGTTCGGTGGCGTCGGCCAGCAGCTGCTTGGCCACGCCGTATTCCACCTTGATCTCCTCGGCGTCCTTGGTGGGCGTGCGCAGCGCCATCGCGATGTCGCTCGTGATCAGGTCGCCGGCGATCGGGATCACCGCGGTGTGGCGCACCGAGCCGCCGGTGAAGATGGCCACGTCGGTGGTGCCCGCGCCGATGTCCACCAGCGCGACGCCGAGATCCATCTCATCCTGCGTGAGCACGGCCTGGCTCGAGGCGCTCGGGTTGAGCACCAGCTGGTCGACCTCGAGCCCGCAGCGGCGCACGCACTTGACGATGTTCTCGGCCGCGCTCTGCGCGCCGGTGACGATGTGCACGCGCACCTCGAGCCGGCTGCCGCTCATGCCGATCGGCTCCTTCACCTCGTGGCCGTCGATCACGAACTCCTGCGGCTCGACCAGCAGCACGCGCTGGTCGTTGGGGATGTTGATCGCCTTGGCGGTCTCCACCACGCGCGCCATGTCGGTGGGCGTCACCTCGCGGTTGTCGCGCACGATCACCATGCCCGTGGAGTTCTGGCCGCGGATGTGGCTGCCGGTGATGCCCGTGTAGACGCGCGAGATCTTGCAGTCGGCCATCATCTCGGCCTCCTTCAAGGCCTGCTGGATGGACTGCACCGTGGCGTCGATGTTGACCACCACGCCGCGCTTGAGGCCGTGAGTGGGCGCGACGCCCAGCCCGGCGAGCCGCAGTTCGCCGCCGGGCAGTATCTCGGCGACGACGGCCATCACCTTGGCGGTGCCGATGTCCAGGCCGACGACGAGATCCTTGTATTCCTTGGCCATTGCTGTCCGTTTCCTATTGCTTGCTCGAGGGTTGTTGCGGCTGCTTCGCGTCAGCGTTCACCGACAACCCCTTCAACTTCACCGCATAGCCTTCCGCGTGGCGCAGGTCGGCGGTCTCCAGCGGCGCGTGGAACTTCTCGAGCACCTGGGGCAGCGTGCGGATGAAGCGCGTCGCGCGCTCCACCACCTCGTCCTGCGTGCCCCGGCCCAGCTCGATCGCGGCGCCGTCGTCGAGATCCACCTTCCAGCTGCCGCGGCCCGACAGCCTCAGCGCCGTCATCTCCGCGTCCATGCCCGAGAACAGCGGCTGCAGGCGGCGATACATGTCCAGCACCTGCGCCGACGTGCCGTCGGGGCCGGCGAACTGCGGCAGGCTGTCGTCCTCGACGTCGCCCACGTTGGCCTCGAACACCTCGCCGTGGCTGTTGACCATCTTGTCGCTGCTCTCGTCGCCTTCCCACAGCGCGACGGGCTGGTGCTCCTCCAGCGCCACCACCAGCCGGTTGGGCCACACGCGGCGCACGACCGCGCGGCGCACCCAGGGCACCTGCTCGAACGCCGCGCGCGTGTGGGCCAGGTCCATCGTGAAGAAGTTGCCCGCCAGGTGCGGCATCGCGTTGGCACGCACGGTGGTCACGCTGTTGCGCTGCAGGTCGCCCTCCAGGCGCACGTCGCCGAACTGGAACTGCGGCCGGCGCGCCGCCCACGCGACGCCCGCGGCCACCAGCGACACCAGCGCGAGCCCGAACACGACCCCGGCGATCGCGTTCATCAGGCGCACGTCCACCGGCAGCGCGCTGGCGGGCGCGTTGTCGGGGGTGGCGGGTTGGCGCAGCAACATGTGGCTTCAGGCGGTCGGTTGTTCGTTCTTCGCGGCCTTGCCGCCCTTGCCCACCGGGTCGAGCGCGGCGGTGGCCAGCAGGTGCGCGCACAGCGCCTCGTACGACAGGCCCACGGCGCGCGCGGCCATCGGCACCAGCGAGTGCGTCGTCATGCCCGGCGACGTGTTCATCTCGATCAGGAAGGGCTTGCGATCCGAGTGGCGGATGATCAGGTCGGCGCGGCTCCAGCCGCGGCAGCCCAGCGCGCGGTACGCGGCCACGGCCAGGCGCTGCACGGTCTTTTCCTCGGCGTCGGGCAGGCCGCTGGGGCAGTGGTACTTCACGGCGTCGGTGAAGTACTTGTTCTGCAGGTCGTACTGGCCGTCGGGCGCGACGATGCGCACCACCGGCAGCGCCATCGTGTCCATGCCCTCGCCCACCACGGCCACGGTCACCTCGTCGCCGTCGATGAACTCCTCGCACAGCACGTCGACGTCGTAGCCCGCGGCCAGCTCGACGGCCGCCATCATCTGCGACCACCCCTTGACCTTGGTGACCCCGACCGAGGAGCCCTCGTGCGGCGGCTTGACGATCAGCGGCAGGCCCAGCTCGTCAGGCACCTTGGAGACGTACTTGTCGACCTGCTCCTCGCGGCTCAGCACGCGGCCGCGCGGCGTGGGCAGCACCTCGGCGCGCCACACGCGCTTGGTCATCACCTTGTTCATCGCGATCGCCGAGGCCATCGGGCCCGGGCCCGTGTACGGGATGCCCAGCAGCTCCAGCGCGCCCTGGATGCAGCCGTCCTCGCCGTGGCGGCCGTGCAGCGCGATGAAGCAGCGCGCGAAGCCGTCACGCTTCAGGTCGTCGAGCGGACGCTCGGCCGGGTCGAACGCGTGGGCGTCGAAGCCGCCCGACTTCAGCGCGGCCAGCACGCCCGCGCCCGACAGCAGCGAGATCTCGCGCTCGGCCGAGGTGCCGCCCATCAGCACGGCCACCTTGCCCAGCTTCTTCGCCTCGTTGGGGGTCAATGAAATGAAGTTCATTGCGCCGCTCCTGTCTTCATGTCGGCCACGCGCTGCGGCACGGCCGCGATGGAGCCGGCGCCCATCGAGATCACCACATCGCCGTCGCGTGCGTGGTCGACGATGGCCGCGGGCAGGTCGCCCACGTCGTCCACGAACACGGGGTCCACCTTGCCGGCCACGCGCAGCGCGCGCGCCAGCGAACGTCCGTCGGCCGCGACGATGGGCGCCTCGCCGGCCGAGTACACCTCGGTCAGCAGGATGGAATCGGCCTGGCCCATCACCTTGACGAAGTCCTCGAAGCAGTCGCGGGTGCGCGTGTAGCGATGCGGCTGGAACGCGAGCACCAGGCGGCGCTGCGGGAACGCGCCGCGCGCGGCGGCGATCACCGCGGCCATCTCCACCGGGTGGTGGCCGTAGTCGTCGATCAGCGTGAACGCGCCGCCGCCCTTTTCCGCGTCCACCGGCAGTTCGCCGTAGCGCTGGAAGCGGCGGCCGACGCCGGTGAAGCCCTCGAGCGCGCGCTGGATCGCGGCGTCGGGCAACTCGAGCTCGGTGGCCACGGCGATCGCGGCCAGCGCGTTGCGCACGTTGTGCTCGCCGGGCAGGTTCAGCGTCACCGCGAATTCCGGCATCTGCACGCCGTTGCGGCGCTGGCAGGTGAACTGCATCTGGCCGCCGGCCAGCGCGCGCACGTCCACCGCGCGCACCTGCACGTCCTCGTTCATGCCGTAGGTGATCACCGGGCGCGAGACCATCGGGATGATGGAGCGCACGCCGGGGTCGTCGCCGCACACGATGGCCGAGCCGTAGAACGGCATGCGGTGCAGGAACTCCACGAACGCGGCCTTCAGGCGCGCGAAGTCGTGGCCGTAGGTGTCCATGTGGTCGGCGTCGATGTTGGTGACGACAGCCAGGATGGGCATCAGGTTCAGGAACGACGCGTCGGACTCGTCGGCCTCCACCACGATGTACTCGCCCGCGCCGAGGCGCGAATTCGCACCGGCCGAGTTCAGCCTGCCGCCGATGACGAAGGTGGGGTCGACGCCGGCCTCGGCCAGCACGCTGGTGACCAGCGACGTGGTGGTGGTCTTGCCGTGCGTGCCCGCGATGGCGATGCCCTTCTTCAGGCGCATCAGCTCGGCCAGCATCACCGCGCGCGGCACCACGGGAATGCGCCGGGCGCGCGCCGCGATCACCTCGGGGTTGTCGCCCTTCACGGCCGTCGACGTCACCACCGCCTGCGCGTCGGCGATGTTGGCGGCGGCGTGGCCCACGCACACGCGGATGCCCAGCGAGGCCAGGCGGCGCGACGTGACGCTGTCGGACTGGTCGGAGCCGGAGACCTCGTAGCCGAGGTTGTGCAGGATCTCGGCGATGCCGGACATGCCCGAGCCACCGACGCCCACGAAGTGGATCTTCTTGACGGCGTGTTTCATGCGGCCACCAGTCTTTCAAGTTCGTCCGCCACGCGCGCGGCCGCTTGCGGGCGTGCGAGCGCGCGGGCGCGTTCCGCCATCGCGAGCAGGTCCGCGCGCGTGGCCGCGCGCAGCTCGGCGGCCAGGCGTTCGGGCGTCAGCTCGGCCTGCGGCAGGTGGCGCGCGGCGCCGTGGTCGGCCATGTATTTCGCGTTGTCGCGTTGATGGGAGGTGGTGCTGATGACCAGCGGCACCAGCACGCTGGCGACGCCGGCGGCGCACAGCTCGCTGACGGTGATCGCGCCGGCGCGGCACACGATCAGGTCGCAGTCGGCCAGCCGGCGCGGCATGTCGTCGATGAACGGCACGACCTCGGCCTCGATGCCCCGCGCGTGGTATTCGGCCTGCACGGATTCCCAGTTCTTCTCGCCCGTCTGGTGCGTCACGCGCGGGCGCTCGCCGGCGGGGATCAGCTTGAGCGCCTGCGGCAGCGTCTCGTTGAGCACCTTGGCGCCCAGGCTGCCGCCCACCAGCAGCACGCGCAGCGGGCCGGCGCGCTGAGCGAAGCGCTGGGCCGGCGGCGCGATGGCCTCGATCTCGGCGCGCACCGGGTTGCCGGTGACCAGCGCCTTGGGCGTGGCGCGCGCATCGTCGCCGTCGAAGCCGAACGCGATGACGTCGCAGGCCGACAGCAGCGACTTGTTGGACAGCAGCAGTGCGGCATCGGCGTTGACCAGCACCAGCGGCTTCCCCATCCGGCGTGCCACCTTGCCGCCCGGCACGCACACGTAGCCGCCCATGCCCAGCACGGCCGACGCGTTGCGCGTGCGCAGGATGTGCCTGCACGCGCCGAAGGCCGACGCCAGCTGCAGCAGGCCCTTGAACATGCCGAGTGCGCCCTTGCCGCGCACGCCGGCGAAGTTGATCGTGTCCAGCGGGATGCCCGACGGCGGCACGAGCCGGTTCTCCATGCCCGTGCGCGTGCCCAGCCAGCTGACCGTCCAGCCGCGCGCGATCACCTCGCGGGCGACCGCGAGGCCCGGCATCACGTGGCCGCCGGTGCCGGCCGCCATCACCACGAGATGGCGCGGCACTTGGGTGTTCATGATTCGGCTCATGTGCGCCCACCCCGCATCAGGGCACGGCTTTCCATGTCGACGCGCAGCACCAGCGCCAGCGCGACGAGGTTGAGCACCACGCCGGAGCCGCCGTAGCTCAGCAGCGGCAGCGTCAGCCCCTTGGTGGGCAGCACGCCGAGATTCACGCCGAAGTTGATGAACGACTGCGCGCCCATCCACAGGCCGACGCCCTGGCACATCAGGCCGGCGAACACGCGGTCCAGCGCGATGGCCTGGCGGCCGATGATGAACAGGCGCCGCGTGAGCCAGAAGAACGCCGCCACGACGATGAACACGCCCGCGAAGCCCAGCTCCTCGCCGATGACGGCCAGCAGGAAGTCGGTGTGCGCCTCGGGCAGGTAGTGCAGCTTCTCGATGGAGTTGCCCAGGCCCTGGCCGAAGATCTCGCCGCGGCCGAACGCGATCAGCGAGTGCGTGAGCTGGTAGGCCTTGCCCTGCGCGTAGGTCGGGTTCCACGGGTCGAGGTACGCGAAGATGCGCTGGCGCCGGAACTCGGAGAACACGATCATCAGCGTGAACGCGCCCAGCAGCACGCCCACGCTCAGCAGGAACATGCGCCCGTTGACGCCGCCCAGGAACAGCACGCCCAGCGCGATCGCGGCGATCACCATGAACGCGCCCATGTCCGGCTCGGCCAGCAGCAGCACGCCGATCACGCCGAGGGCCACCGCCATCGGCCACACGGCCTTGATGAAGTTCTCCTTGACGTCCATCTTGCGCACCATGTAGCTGGCGGCGTACATGCACATGCCCAGCTTGGCGAGCTCGCTGGGCTGGAAGTTCAGCAGACCCATCGGGATCCAGCGGCGGGCGCCGTTGACGCCCTTGCCGATGTGCGGGATGAGCACGAGGAACAGCAGCACCATCGCGAGCGCGAAGATCCAGGGCGCCCACTTCTCCCACACCGCGACCGGGATCTGCGCGGTGGCGAACGCGCACACCAGGCCGATGACGATGAACAGCGCCTGCCGGCCCAGGAAGTGCGTGGACGTGTACAGCGCGAAGCGCGGGCTGTCGGGCAGCGCCACCGACGCGGAATAGACCATCACCAGGCCGAAGGCCAGCAGCGCGGCCGTCACCCAGATCAGCGCCGAGTCGACACCCATCACGCGCGCCGGGCGGCCCGCGTCGACCCAGTCGCGGATCGGCACGCGCTCGTCGCCCGTAGCGGCCTCGCGGCGCTTGCGGAACCACTCGGCCGGACGGAAGCCCGGCCATTCCGGCACGTGCTGCTTGATCGCCGCGAAAACACTCATGACGCCCCCCGGCTCGACGAGTACATCGATCCGCCCCCCGAGGGGGCCCGGGCTTGCTCCGGAGCGGCCGAGCGCCGCGCCCGGACGAAAATGGCTGACGCGTTCATTGCGCGAGCACCTCCCCGGCGTCGTCGGCGATGTCGCGCACCGTGGCGACGAAGACGTCGGCGCGGTGCTTGTAGTCGCGGAACATGTCGAGGCTCGCGCAAGCCGGGCTCAGCAGCACGGCGTCGCTGCCTTGCGCCTGCGCGCGCGCCCAGCGCGTGGCCTCTTCCAGCGTGGCATGGCGCTGGAACGGCACACCGGCCGACTGGAGGACGGCCTCGATCGCCTCGGCGTCCTTGCCGATCGTGGCGGCGGCGCGCGCGTGACGGCGCAGCGGTTCGGCCAGCGGCGCGAAGTCCTGGCCCTTGCCGTCGCCGCCCAGGATCACCACCAGCTTGGCGGGCGCGCGATCCTGGCCCAGGCCGTCGAGCGCGGCCACCGTGGCGCCGACGTTGGTGCCCTTGGAGTCGTCGAAGAACTCCACCTGCCCGACCATGCCGATGGGCTCGACGCGATGCGGCTCGCCGCGGTACTCGCGCAAGCCGTGCAGCATGGGCGCGAGCGGGATGCCCACGGAGCTGGCGAGCGCCAGCGCCGCCAGCGCGTTGGACGCGTTGTGGCGGCCGCGGATGCGCAGCGCGTCGGCCGGCATCAGGCGCTGGATCACCAGCTCGATCTCGTCGCCCGGCTTGCGCTTGATGGTCGGATCCAGCTCCATGGCGCGGACGAGCCAGGCCATGCCCATCTCGTCGACCAGCCCGAAGTCGCCCGGCTCGCGCGGCGCATCCAGGCCGAAGCGCAGCACGCGGCGATGCACGAGCTTCGCGCGCTCGCCGCGCCGCGTCGGCTTGACGGTGACCGGCGGCGGGATCATGGCCTCGACCGCGGGGTCGTCGCGGTTGATCACCATCACCGTGTCGGACATGGCGGCGGTGCCGAAGATGCGCGCCTTGGCCGCGGCGTAGGCGGCCATCGTGCCGTGCCAGTCGAGGTGGTCCTGGGTGACGTTGAGCACCGTGGCGGCGCTCGGGTCGAAGTCCTGCACGTCGTCGAGCTGGAAGCTGGAGAGCTCCAGCACCCACACCTGCGGCAGGTGGCTGAACACCGGGTCGGCGGGGGGCGGCGGGATCAGCACGATGGACGGCGCGTCGTCGTCGGGCAGCTTCGCCTCGGCGAGGGCGACGGCCTCGTCGGCCAGCACCTGGTCGGCATGCGCCTCGTCCACGTCGTCGGCCAGCTGCGCGGGCACGTCGCTGCCATCGAGCGCGGCGAGTTCGCGCAGCTCGTCGGCGTCCTCGGCCTCGACCAGCTCTTGCGACGGCGCCTCGGCTTCGACCGGCATCTCGAGTGCCGCATCCGGGTTCGCCTTGGCGGCCGCCTTCGCGGCGCGGGCCTCGGCGCGCGCGGCCTTCGCGGCGGCGGCTTCGGCCTTGGCCCGCGCGGCCGCGTCGGCCTCGACCTTCTTCGCGGCCTCGGCGGCGGTGAGTTCGGCGTCCAGGCGCGCCTGCTTGTCGGCAGCCACGCGCGCGGCCTCCTGGTCGATCGCGTCCTGCGCGGCCCTGGCGGCGGCCTCTTCCGCGTCGATCAGGGCCTGCGCCGCAGCGGCTTCAGCGGCCTCGACGTCGGCCACGGCCTGCGCGGCGATCGCCGCGGCCAGCGTGTCCAGCATCGTCGGGCCGATGTTGCCCGCCACCGCCACGCTGCGGCCGGCGCGCTCCACCAGCTGGCCGGTGAGCGACGTGGTGGTGGTCTTGCCGTTGGTGCCGGTGATGGCCAGGATCTTCGGCACGTAGCCGCGCTCGGCCTTCAGCTGCGCGAGCGCCTGCGAGAACAGGTCCAGCTCGCCGCGCACCGGCACGTTGGCGGCGCGCGCGGCCTGCAGCAGCGCGGCGAGGCGCGCGTCGCCGGGGCTCAGGCCCGGGCTCTTGTAGACGCGGGCGATGCCGTCCAGCGCCTCGGCGCCCAGGTCGCCCGAGAAGAACGCGCTGCCCTCGACCTCGGCGGCCAGCGCCGCGGCCTGCGGCGGATTCGCGCGCGAGTCCCACACACGAACGCGCGCGCCCTGGCCGGCGCACCAGCGCGCCATGGCCAGGCCCGAGTCGCCCAGCCCCAGGATCAGCACGTTCTTGTCGGTCATTGGAGCCCCTCCCGCACCGAGTACGGCGCGCCGTCCCCAGAGGGGACCGCGGGCCTCCTTGGGGCGGCCCGGCGCACGGCCCGCGTGTTGGCGATGGTGAGGGCGTGGTTCATCAACGCAGCTTCAGGCTCGCGAGCCCGACCAGGCACAGCAGCATCGTGACGATCCAGAAGCGGATCACGACCTGCGTCTCGGTCCAGCCGGACTTCTCGAAATGGTGGTGCAGCGGCGCCATCTTCAGGATGCGGCGGCCCTCGCCGTACTTGCGCTTCGTGTACTTGAAGTAGGTCACCTGGGCCATCACCGACAGCGCCTCGGCGACGAACACGCCGCCCATGATCCCCAGCACGATCTCCTGGCGCGTGATCACGGCCACGGTGCCGAGCGCGCCGCCGAGCGCCAGCGCGCCCACGTCGCCCATGAACACCTGCGCCGGATGCGCGTTGAACCACAGGAACGCGAGCCCCGCGCCGGCGATCGCCGAGCAGAAGATCAGCAGCTCGCCTGCGCCCGGGATGTAGGGGAACAGCAGGTACTTCGAATACACCGCGTTGCCCACGATGTAGGCGAACAGGCCCAGCGCGCCCGCCACCAGCACCACCGGCATGATGGCCAGGCCGTCGAGGCCGTCGGTGAGGTTGACCGCGTTGCTGGCGCCCACGATCACGAAATAGGTCATCGCGATGAAGCCGAACACGCCCAGCGGGTAGCTGACGGTCTTGAAGAACGGCAGCATCAGGTCGGCCTTGGGTGGCAGGTCGTTGGCGAAGCCGCTCTGCACCCAACGCACGAACAGCTCCAGCACGCGCAGGTTGGAGGTCTCCGACACGCTGAACGCCAGGTACAGCGCGGCCACCAGCCCGATCAGCGACTGCCACATGTACTTCTCGCGCGAAGGCATGCCCTCGGGATTCTTCTGCACCACCTTGCGCCAGTCGTCCGACCAGCCGATGGCGCCGAAGCCGAAGGTCACGAGCATCACGATCCAGACGAAGCGGTTGCTCCAGTCGCTCCACAACAGCGTGGCGATGGCGATGCCGATCAGCACCAGCACGCCGCCCATCGTGGGCGTGCCGCGCTTGACGATGTGCGACTGCACGCCGTACTCGCGGATCGGCTGGCCGATCTTCAGCTCCGTCAGGCGGCGGATGACCCACGGGCCGAAGAACAGGCCGATCAGCAGCGCCGTCATCGCCGCCATCACCGCGCGGAACGTGTGGTACTGGAACACGCGCAGGAAGCCGAAGCTTTCCGGGTAGTGCCCTTGCAGCCAGGACGCGAGGCTAAGCAGCATCGACGGCTCCCTTGTCGTTGTCGTCGTGCGCGGCCAGCAGGGCCACCGCGCGTTCCATGCCCATGAAGCGCGAGCCCTTGACCAGCGCCGAGGCGAACGGCGGCTCGGACGCGGTCGAGTCGCCGAGCGCGGCGAGCAGCGCGGGCGTGTCGGCGAAGTGGCGCGCGCCGGCTCCGTAGGCCATCGCGGCGTGAGCGCACAGCACGCCGGCGCACCAGAAATGCTCGATGCCGCGCGCCCTCGCATAGGCGCCGATCTCCTCGTGGAAGGCCGGGCCCTGGTCGCCCACCTCGCCCATGTCGCCCAGCAGCAGCCAGCGCGGCGCGGGCAGCCCGGCCAGCACGTCGATGGCGGCGCGCACGGAGTCGGGGTTGGCGTTGTAGGTGTCGTCGACCAGCGGGATCGCGCGGCCGGCGCGGCGCAGCGACTTCAGCTGCGAGCGGCCCTTGACCGGCGCGAACGATTCGAGCCCGCGCACGACGGCGTCCAGCGGCACGCCTGCGCCCAGCGCGGCGGCCGTCGCGGCCAGCGCATTGCGCACGTTGTGCCGGCCCGGCGCCCGCAGCGTCATGCGCGCCTGGCCCTCGGGCGTGGTCATCTCCACGTGCCACGCGGTGCCGGCCCAGCGCGCGCGGGCCGAGATCTCGGCCCGCGGCCATTCGCCGTCGGCGTCTTCGGCCAGTGCGAATCGCAGGCAGCGGCGCTTGCCGGCCTGCGCCTGCCAGACGTCGGCGTACTCGTCGTCGCGCGGGAACACGGCCACGCCGTCGCCCGGCAAGGCCTCGATGGCGGCGCCGTTCTCGCGCGCCACGGCCTCGACGGTGCCCATGAATTCCTGGTGCTCGCGCTGCGCGTTGTTCACGAGGGCCACGGTGGCCTGGGCGACGCGCGCCAGCACGGCGATCTCGCCCGGGTGGTTCATGCCCAGCTCGATGACCGCGGCACGATGACTGGCGCGCAGCTGCAGCACCGTCAGCGGCACGCCGATGTGGTTGTTGAGGTTGCCGGCGGTCGCGTGCGAGCGCTCGCCGTACGCGGCGCGCAGGATGGACGCGATCATCTGCGTCACGGTGGTCTTGCCGTTGCTGCCGGTGACCGCGATCGCCTGGCCGAACCAGCGGCGGCGCCAGCCGGCGGCCAGCTGCTGCAGGGCCTGGAGCGAGTCGCCGACCACGAGGCCATCGAGGCCCGCCTCCGCCACGCCGTGCGTGCCGATCGCGGCCACGGCGCCGGCGGCGCGCGCCTGCGCAAGGAAGTCGTGCGCGTCGAAGCGCTCGCCCTTCAGCGCGACGAACAGGTCGCCCGCGCGCAGCGTGCGCGTGTCGGTGTGGACGCGCTCGAACGCGCGCGCGCCGTCGCCCACCAGCGCCGCATCCGGCACCAGCGCGACCGCGTCCGCGAGCGTCATCATCGGGGTCATGAGACTACCCTCCGCCTGGCGGCTGCGGTGCGAGCACCTTCGGGCGGCCGGGCGTTGCTCATGCCGCGAGCCCCCGCTTCTTCAGGCCGGCGAGCGCCTCCTCGACGTCCGAGAACGGCTGGCGCACGCCCATGATCTCCTGGTAGTCCTCGTGGCCCTTGCCGGCGATCAGCACGACGTCGTTCGCGCCCGCGCCCGCGAGCACCTGCGCGATGGCCGCGCGGCGGTCGACGATCCTGGCCACCGGATTGCCGTCGAACGCGCCGTCGGCGACCTGGTCGACGATCTTCTGCGGATCCTCGGTGCGCGGGTTGTCGCTGGTGACGACCACCGCGTCGGCCAGGCGCGCGGCGATCTCGCCCATCAGCGGGCGCTTGGTGGCGTCGCGGTCGCCGCCGCAGCCGAACACGCAGTGCAGCTGGCCGCCGCGCGCGCCGGCCAGCGGGCGCAGCGCGGCGATGACCTTCTCCAGCGCGTCGGGGGTGTGCGCGTAGTCGACCACCACCTCGGGCTGGCCGGCGGCGTTGGCCGCGACGCGCTGCATGCGGCCCGGCACCGGCGTCACCAGCCCGGCCACGCGCGCGGCGTCGGCCAGCAGCACGCCTTGCGCGCGCAGGCCGCCGATGACGGCCAGCAGGTTGTGCACGTTGTAGTCGCCGATCAGCGTGGTGACCACCGGCTCGCGGCGCGCGCGGCCGCCCACGGCCACGTCCTCCACCAGCGTGAACGCGAGGCCGCCGTCGCGGTAGCCGATGTCCTCGGCGATCAGCCGCGCGCCCGAGTCGGCGCGCGTGGAATACGTCCACGAGTCGAGCTGGCCGCGGCGCAGCTCGTCGGCCAGCAGCGCGCCGGCATCGTCGTCGATGTTGATCACCGCCGACTTCAGCCCCACCCAGCCGAACAACAGGCGCTTGGCGGCCCAGTAGTTGTCCATGCTGCCGTGGTAGTCGAGATGGTCGCGCGTGAAGTTGGTGAACAGGGCCACCTCGATGCGCGTGCCGGCCAGGCGCTGCTCGACGATGCCGATGGAGCTGGCCTCGATCGCGCAGGCGGCGAACCCGTCGTCGACCATGCGGCGGAACGCGGCCTGCAGCAGCACGGGGTCGGGCGTCGTCAGGCCGGTGGACTTGATCGTCCAGTCCTGCTTGGACGTGCCGGCGTCAGCCGGCATGGTCGGCTGCAAGCGGACATCGCCCGCGGCTACGGGCAACGGCAGTGGCGGCACGCCCACGCCCAAGGTGCCCACGAAGCCGGCGCGCTTGCCCAGCAGGTTGAGCGTCTGCGCGGTCCACCACGCGGTGGAGGTCTTGCCGTTGGTGCCGGTGGTGGCGGTCACCGACAGGCGCTGGCTGGGCTCGTCGAAGAAGGTCGCGGCGATCTGGCCGGTGGCCGCCTTCATCGACTTCAGCGTGGCGATGCGCGCGTCCTCGAACGCGAACGCGTCGACTTCCTTTTCCTCCACCAGGCAGGTGGACGCGCCCGCGGCGAGCGCGGCCGCGACGAAGCCGCGCCCGTCGTTGGCGTAGCCCGGCCAGGCGATGAAGGCGTCGCCCGGCTGCACGGCGCGGCTGTCCGTGCGCAGCGTGCCGGTGACCCAGGACTTGAGCCAACGGGCTGCGGCGGCAGGTGATTTCAGGCGCGTGAGCGGCATGCTAGTTTTCCGGTGTCTGGACGACGTTGACTTGCGTGATCTGCGTGCGGACGTCGAGATCGGGCGCGACGCCCAGCAACGGCAGCGTCTGCGACACCACCTGGCTGAACACCGGCGCGGCGACGTCGCCGCCGTAGTGCAGGCCGGCCGTGGGCTCGTCGATCATCACGGCCACGACGATGCGCGGGTGCGAGATCGGCGCCAGGCCGACGAACCACGGGCGGTACTTGTTCTGCGCGTAGCCGCGGCCCTCGGCCTTGTACGCGGTGCCGGACTTGCCGCCCACGCTGTAGCCCAGCGTGCGCGCCTTGGGCGCCGTGCCGCCCGGTGCCGCCACCATCTGCAGCATCGTGTTGATTTCCTTGACGGTCTCCGGCTTGAACACGCGCGGGCCCGGGCCGGGCGCGGCCTGGCGCAGCATCGACACGTTCTCCAGCACGCCGTCATTGGCGAACACCGTGTAGGCGCGCGCCAGCTGGAACAGCGAGGCCGACAACCCATAGCCGTAGGCCATCGTGGCCTGCTCGATCGGGCGCCAGGTCTTGTACGGGCGCAGCCGTCCGGTGACGACGCCGGGGAAGTTGATCTGCGGCTTCTGGCCCAGGCCGATGGACGAGAACTTCTCCCACTGTTCCTTGGGCGTGAGCTTCATGGCCAGCCGAGCGGCGCCGATGTTGCTCGACTTCTGGATCACCTGCTGCACGGTGAGGACGCCGTTGGGCTCCGCGTCCTTGGGGGCGAAGCCGCCCACCACGAGCGAGCCCGGCGTCGCGTCGACGAGCGAGAACGGCGTCACGAGGCCCTTCTCCAGCGCGGTGCCGACGATGAACGGCTTCATCGTGGAGCCCGGCTCGAACACGTCGGTCAGCGCGCGGTTGCGCAGCTGCGAGCCCGACAGGTTGCGGCGGTCGCCCGGATTGAAGCTGGGGTAGTTCGCCAGCGCCAGCACCTCGCCGGTGAGCGTGTCGATGACCACGACGCTGCCGCCCTTGGCCTTCTGCGCGATCACCTGGTCGCGCACGCGCTGGTACGCGAAGAACTGCACCTTGGAATCGATGGCGAGCTCGATGTCCTCGCCGTTGATCGCGCGCTGCGGGTCGCCGATGTCCTCGACGATGCGGCCCAGGCGGTCCTTGACGACCTCGCGCGAGCCGTCGCGGCCCTGCAGCTGCTGCTGGTAGGCGAGCTCGATGCCCTCCTGGCCCTTGTCCGCGTCGCCGGTGAAGCCCACCACGTGCGCCGCGGCCTCGCCCTCCGGATAGCGGCGGCGGAACTCGCTGACCTGGTGGATGCCCTTCAGGTCCAGCTGTTTGACGGCCGCGCCCACGCCGTCGTCCACCTGGCGCTTGAGCCAGACGAAGTTCGGGTTGCCGTCGAGGCGGTCGTTCAGCTCGGCCACCGTCATGCCCAGCGCCTGCGCGAGCTGCTTTCTCTCGCCGGCGTCGGCGTCCACGTCCTTGGGGATGGCCCAGATCGAAGGCGTGGGCACGCTGGTGGCCAGCAGCAGCCCGTTGCGGTCGACGATGCGGCCACGGCTGGCCGGCATCTCCAGCGTGTGGGCGTAGCGCGCCTCGCCCTGCTTCAGGTAGAAGTTGGTGGCGATGATCTGGATGTAGGCCGCGCGGCCCACCAGGATCAGCGAGCCGAAGCCCACCAGCACGACCAGGAAGCGGCTGCGCCACAGCGGCGTCTTCGAGGCCAGCAGCGGGCTGTTGGCGTACGTGACGTTGCTCACCGCGCGGGCGCGGGACGCCTGCGTGCGCTTGTTCTGCTTGTTGGGCTTGTTGGGCTTGTTGGGCTTGTTCACTGCGAGGCCCCCTGCTCCGGCGCGCTGGCGGGCACGGACGAGCGCGTCAGCGGCGCCGTGATGGGCGCGGCGGCCAGGCCGGCGTCGACCACGTACTGCGTGTTGGCCGGCGTGGCCGCGCGCATGTTGAGCTTGCCCCGGGCCGTGGACTCCACGCGCAGGTGCGTGGCCTGCGCCTGGCGCTCGGCCTCGAGGCGGCGGCGGTCGGACTCGAGCTGGCGCTCGGTGCTGTGCGCGCTCTCGATGTCGGCGAACAGGCGGCGCGACTCGTAGCTGATCTTGACGAGGTACAGCCCGCTGACGATCAGCATGACCGCGAGCAGGAAGTTCAGGCGCACCATGACGGCGGAACCGGTCATAGCCGCTCCGCCACGCGCAGGATCGCCGAGCGCGCGCGACCGTTGGTCAGCACCTCGGTGGGGCCCGGCTTGATACGGCCCAGCGAGGCCAGGCGCAGCGACGTCGACGGCGGCGCGAACGGCGCGCGGCGGTCGATCTCGTCCTTGCTCTCGCGGGCGATGAAGGTCTTGACGATGCGGTCTTCCAGCGAATGGAAGCTGATCACCGACAGGCGGCCGCCGGACTCCAGCAGGTCCAGCGAGCTCTTCAGTACCTGTTCGAGCTCCTCAAGCTCGGCATTGACGAAAATCCGAAGAGCCTGAAAGGTGCGCGTGGCGGGATCCTGGTTCGGCTCGCGGGTCTTGACCGTACGAGCCACGACGGCGGACAGCTCGCGCGTGGTTCGCACGGGCGCGCCGCTTTCGCGGACAGCAACAAGCGCCTTTGCAATCGACACAGCAAACCGTTCTTCCCCGTAGTCACGAATCACCTCTGCAATGTGACGCTCGTCGGCGCGAGCGAGAAAGTCGGCAGCGGTCTCGCCGCGGGTGGTGTCCATGCGCATGTCCAGCGGGCCGTCGAAACGGAAGCTGAAGCCGCGCTCGGGGGTGTCGATCTGCGGCGACGAGACGCCCAGGTCGAGCAGCAGGCCGGTGATCTTCGGGATGCCGCGCTCGGCCAGCGCCGCGGGCAGCTGCGCGAAGCTCGCGTGCACGATCTCGAAGCGCGGGTCGCTCACGGCGTCGGGGCCCGTGCGGGCCGCCTCGACCGCCACCGGGTCGCGGTCGATGCCGATCACGCGCGCGCCCGGGCCCAGGCGCGACAGCAGCTCGCGCGTGTGCCCGCCGCGGCCGAAGGTGCCGTCGACATAGATTCCATCCGGCTTCGTCACGAGGGCGTCGATCGCTTCGTGGAGCAGGACGGTGGTGTGCAGCCCCGAGTTGTCCACGATGTTCAGAAGACCAGGTTGTCCAGCGCGGCGCCGGCCTGCGCCTGCATCTCGGCCGCTTCCTTCGCGGCGTAGACGGGCGTCGACCAAAGTTCGAAGTGACTGCCCATTCCCAGCAGCGTCACGTCCTTTTCGAGTCCTGCCCAGGTGCGGAGTTCCGGGCGGATCAGCACGCGCGAGGTGGCGTCCCATTCGACGTCGTCGGCGTGGCCCAGGAAGACGCGCTTCACGCCCACTTGAGAGAACGGAAGCTGCGCCACCTGGTCGCGGAAGCTTTCCCAGTAGGGCCGCGGAAACACCATGAGGCACCCGTGCGGATGCTTGGTGACGGTGAGGCGCCCGGCACACAATGACGTGAGGTCGTCGCGATAACGCGCCGGCATGGAGACTCGCCCCTTGCCGTCCAGCGTCAGCGCCGAAGGACCTTCAAAAATCAGAGATGCCACAACCCACCACAAAAGTGCACTTTGATGCACTTTAGCGAATCGCCCTGGGTGGGTCAACGCGTCACGCGCCGAAAAAATCAATCAAATCAAGTACTTAGATCACGTTCTGCAAGCGAATGTCGTTCTAAATGAAGGACTTGCGCGTGGCTATGAAAGTGAAGTGTCAGCATCCTTCATGGGGTCACATTCGTGGGGGATTTCCCGCATTCGGCCTATTGCCGAGCGAAATTCGGCCGAAATGGGTTGCCGCCGAGTTGGCTGCGGGAATTCACGGAAGTGCACGATAGGGCAGCAAAAGCTCATGCGGTGAGCCAGTGCAATGCGAATCCCTGTCATTCCGCGCGCAGTCGCGGAATCCACGCCTGCCGAGGCGTCATCGGCCGAGGTGGATCCTGACGGGGTCGCGGACTACCGCCGTTCGTGCGCCCGCAGCCGCCGCTCCAGCGCGCGCAGCGCCAGCGACAACGCCAGCGTCATCACGAGGTACACCAGCGCCACCACGTTGTAGGTCTCGAAGAACAGGAACGAGCCGCTGGCGTAGACCTTGGCCATCTGCGTGATGTCGGCCACGCCCAGCACCGAGACGAGCGCGGAGTCCTTCACCATCGAGACGAAGTCGTTGCCCAACGGCGGCAGGATGGTGCGCAGCCCGAGCGGGAAGGTGATGTGGCGGAAGACCTGGCGCGGCGTCATGCCCAGGCTGCGCGCGGCGTCGGTCTGGCCGCGCGGGACCGACTGGAAGCCGGCGCGGAACACCTCCGCGATGAAGGCGCTGTAGCTGATCGTGAGGGCCAGGATGGCGCGCCACATCAGGCTGAAGTCGCGCGACTCGAACAGCGGCGGCGCGCCGCCTCCGCGCGCCGCCGCGGCCAGGAAGTTGGCCAGCTGCAGCAGCAGGGGGGCACCCACGAACGCGATATAGAACAGCAGCACGAGCACGGGGATGCCGCGGATCAGCTCGCAGTAGAAGCGGGCGACCTGGCGTACGGCGAGAAGGCGCGACTGCAGCCCCATGGCGACGACCAGCCCCAGCAACGTGGCAGCCGCGAACGCGACGACCGCGACGAACACGGTGACCCCGATGCCGTCGCTGACGGTGGAAAGGATCTGCCGGTACAGCTCGCTGGAGAACGCCTCGGCCACCAGCCAGCCGACGAGCCCGGCGATGGCGATCAGCCACCACGGGACGCGGCGGAGGAAGTGTTGGGGGCGCGAGGAAGTCATGAGGGGTCGGATCGCAGGACGGCGCCATTGTCCCTGCAGTCCGGCTCCGGCGGCCCGCGCAGGCGCGCCATTCTCAGCCGTGGGCGGCGACAATGTGTCGATCGCTACCCGGCGCGCACCTGCGCCGGAAGCACGCCCGGCGGCGCCGCCGCCGTACGACAACGACATCGCGCCGATCGGTCTCGACGGCGCCTTCCAATACACACGCCTAGCGCTCGTCTTCCGAGGCGCCGGGCGCAGGAGCGAATCATCCAGACGAGTTCGAAACCCTCCTCGACGCCGGGCCCGCTGCGGCGCTGGCTGCTCGCGCTTGCAGTGGCGCTCGCCACCTGCGCGGCCGGCGCGCAGGCGCTGCCCGATCTCGGCGGCCGCAAGGTGGTGGCCGTCACGGAAAACACGTTCCCGCCGCTCAACATGCTCGACCCGCGCACCGGCAAGGGCGTCGGCTGGGAATACGACTGCTTCAACGAGGTGGCGCGGCGCCTGCACCTGGTCGTCGACTGGCGCATCAGCAGCTGGGACGTGATGATCGAGTCCATCCGCTCCGGCCAGTTCGACGTGGGCATGGACGGCATCAGCGTCACCGACGAGCGCCGCTCGCAGGTCGACTTCTCCACGCCGTACATGCGCGCGCCGTTGCTGATGCTCGTGCGCGCCGGCGAGACGCGCTTCCGCGACCCGGCGTCGTTCCGCGCGAACCCGACACTGCTGGCCGGCGCGCAGCCCGGCACCACCGGCTTCTACGCGACCGGCCGCGAACTCCTGGGCACGCCGTCCACGAGCCCGCGCATCAAGCTGTTCGAGACCTACGGCGCCACGGTGCAGGCGCTGCGCGCGGGCGATGTCGACGTCGTGCTGTCCGACACGACGGGCGCGAGCGCCAACCTCGCGCACTTCCCCGGCATGTTCAAGGTCGTCGGCGCGCCGCTGCCCGGCGAGGACTACGGCTTCATCCTGAAGAAGGGCTCGCCGCTAAAGGCCCCCATCGACGCGGCGCTGGCTTCGATGGTCAAGGACGGCACGATCGCGCGCTTGAACGGCAAGTGGCTGCAGCCACTGCCGCCGGCGTCGAAGTAGCAAAGAGGGTTCATCGCCGATCTGCGGGGAGCGGGCGTTTGGCGTTTGGCGTTTGGCGTTTGGCGCGACGAGTCGGCGAGTCGGCGAGTCCAGGGTTTCGGGCGGCTACCTCGCGGGCGAGCGGCGGCTGCGTCCCGCCGGGGCTGGCTTCGTGGCGGTCTCCCCTGCGGGTCGACTGCGCTGCGCTCCTCGGGGCGGGGGCGCGCGCCAGAACTCACTTCGCGCTACGCACTCCGTTCAGACAGCTGGCGCGAGTCAGTTCACGAAGCGCGCTGCGCGCGCCGCCCCCACCCCTGCGGTGCTC
>FTKD01003715.1_pt1 | contig 58727 bp, 41 predicted proteins | sample 1658191 | NCBI WGS metagenome assembly FTKD01 (sample SAMEA3914808, study PRJEB12502) | metagenome | biome: forest; material: soil | place: Canada | collected 2011-08-03 | depth 0.3 m
ACAGGGGTTCGAATCCCCTTGGGGTCACCAGTCACAAACGCGAGCGCCACCCGCTTGCATCGCTTCCTGCGGCCAGAGCACGGCAGGAAACGAGCCGCCACGTGGAGTGGTAGTTCAGTTGGTTAGAATACCGGCCTGTCACGCCGGGGGTCGCGGGTTCGAGTCCCGTCCACTCCGCCAAGAATTTGTTTTACGACTGGCCCTATCGTCTAGAGGCCTAGGACACGACCCTTTCACGGTCGTTACAGGGGTTCGAATCCCCTTGGGGTCACCAGTCACACTCGCGAGCGCACCCGCTCGCGGCGTTCCCAGCGGAGCAAGGCTCGGAGCGAGCGACCACGTGGAGTGGTAGTTCAGTTGGTTAGAATACCGGCCTGTCACGCCGGGGGTCGCGGGTTCGAGTCCCGTCCACTCCGCCAAGAATGTCGAATGAGCCACCCCCGGGTGGCTCATTTCATTTCCGCGCCGCGATTCCCGCGCGCGCCGGCGAGGCTTCAGATCGGTCGAAAAGCGGCCGATATCCCGGCCAGTCCTGCCTGCGACGCCTTGTCGCGCATCCAGCGTTCCATGTCGACCCCGACATGATCTACAGCTTCCAGCGCACAAGGCCGATACATCAGGCAGGAGTTGCCATGAACGATCGCCGCCTCTTCACTCACCACAACGTCCGCGCCCGCGCGGTCGGCGCGGTGGCGTTCGCTGCGATCCTGGCGGCCTGCGGCACGACGCTGCCCAACACCGCCCCGAAATACATCGAGCCGCCGAAGACGGCGCCGTCGGCCAAGGTGCGCGTGGTCAACATCCATCCGTTCGCGTACTACGCCGACATCGCGGTGTTCGACTCGCCCACCTGCTTCACGAAGGCCAACCTCGGCATGACCGGCGGCAGCAGCCGCGACGCCGAGCGCATCGGCATGCTGGACGACAAGCCCGTGTCGGCGGCCACGCTGGAACGCCTCGTGCCCGCCGGCGAGCCGCTGGTGATCGGTCCGCGCGCTGTGTTCCCCACCGTCACCAACAGCGAGATCATGCATTCGCTGATGCCCGACACGCAGGCCGCGATGCGCGCGCGCCAGGCCGGCGTCTGCAAGGTGCCGGCCTTCGTGCCCAAGCTCAACGAGCAGTACGAGGTGGTGGTGGATCTGACGCCCGCGCACTGCACCGTGACGCCGTACCGCCTGGTCGGGGCCGACGGTGCCGTCAAGCGCGAGCCCGTCGAGACGCAGCCCTCGCAGATCTCCACCTACGAATTCGACATGCGCTGCTTCAAGTGAGGTCCGCGGCGCGGGCGCGCGGCCGTCACAGCAGGCTCGCCTGCGCGTGATGGCGCGCCCCCGGCGCCAGCACGATGCCCTCGATGTCCAGCAGCGCCTGCTTGCGATGCAGTCCGCCGGCGTAGCCCGTGAGCGTGCCGTTCTCGCCGATGACGCGATGGCAGGGCACGATGACCGTGATCGGATTGCGGCCCACGGCGGCGCCCACCGCGCGCGACGCCTGCGGGCTGCCCACCTCGCGCGCGATGCGGCCGTAGCTGATGGTGTCGCCGCAGCGGATCGCGCACAGGCGGCGCCAGACGGCCTCCTGGAACGCGGTGCCTCGCGGCGCCAGCGCCACCTTGAACTCCTGCAGCCGGCCGGCGAAGTACAGGTCCAGTTCCTCGCGCGCCTGGGCGATCCAGCGCTGGGCGTCGTCCACCGGCGCGTCGAGGAGGCCGGGCCAGTGCTGTTGCCGGTCGAACCACAGGCCCATGAGACCGGCGTCGCAGGCGAGGGCGGTGAGCGGGCCCAGCGGCGTCTCGATGACGCCCTGGGCGAGGCCGGTGCCCGTCGTGCGGCGGGCGGGCAGGGAGGTGGAGGCGGTTCGGGTCATGAGGATTCCTTGGTGCCCGTCTCTCGGCGAGCCGATGCGGGGGTCTTGCGCGGTGCACTTCGTTTCGTGGGGGGTATCGCCACTGGGGTTGATCGGGCCACTGAGGTGTCGCTCGCTTCCAACGCCCGCCAGAGCCCGATGACCGCGTACGAACGCCAGGGGCGCCAGTCCTCGGCCATCGCGATGGCTTGCGGCGCGTCGCGCGCCTGCGCCAGGCCCATGGCCTTGAGCAGCCCGATGTCGGTGGCCGGGAAGGCGTCGGGCCAGCCCAGGACGCGCAGTGCCAGGAGCTGCACCGTCCAATCGCCGATGCCCGGCAGCGCCAGCAGCGCCTCCTGCGTGCTGGCCAGCGGCGCGCCGCGGTGCAGCGGCAGGCCGCCGACCACCGCGCGCGCCAGCGCCTGCAGCGCGCCCACGCGCTGGCGCACGATGCCCAGCTCGCCGATCGAGTCGGGCGTGGCCGAGGCGATGGTGGCGGCGTCGGGAAAGCAGCGGTTCAGGCCGGGCCAGGGCGTCTCCACGGGCGCACCGAAGCGCTCGATCAGGCGGCGCGTGAGCGTGCGGGCCGCGGCCACCGTCACCTGCTGGCCGAGCACGATGCGGGCCGCCGTCTCGAAGCCGTCGAAGCTGCCGGGCATGCGCAGGCCGGCGCCGAGGCCGGCGGCCGGGTGCAGCGCGATCAAGGTCTCGACCAGCGGCGCCATGTGCGTGGGATCGGCGTCGAGATCCAGCGCGTGGCGCGCCGCCTCCACCAACTGGCCGGCGTGCGCGGCCAGGTTGGCGCTGGCGCGCAGTTCGACCTCGTGGCGCTCTTCGAGGAATTCGAGCTCGATCCAGCCGCGCGTGGGGACCGCCGCCGCGCCGGCGCGCTCCGGCTCGTCGCCGGCGGGACGCTGCGCGCGCCAGGTGCGGCGGATGACGCGCCCGTCCACCTCCTCGACGCCCACCAGCGCCCGCTGCGCCCAGAACGCGAGCATGGTCTGCACGTCGTAGGGCGGGCGGTATCCCAGCCGCACCCGCGTCACGCCGCGGCTGCCGGGCAGGGCGCCGGCGGCCGTGCCGGCGCGCCGCAGCTCGGTGGGCTTCAGGCGCACCTGCTCGGCGAACACGGCGTTGAAGCGGCGCAGGCTCTCGAAGCCGCAGGCCAGCGCCACCTCGGTGACGGGCAGGTCGGTGTCGGTGAGGAGTTGCTTGGCCTGCAGCAGCCGCTGCGTGGTGAGGTAGTCGATCGGGCTGACGCCGTGGGCCTGCGCGAACACCCGCCGCAGGTGGCGCTCCGTGACGCCCAGGCGCCCCGCGAGATCGGGCATGCGCACGGCCGCGCCCACACGCACGGCGTGGTCGATCATGCGGGCCGCATGCTGGGCCAGCACCTGCGACGAGTCCATCAGGCTCAGGCCCGGCGCCAGCTCCGGCCGGCAACGCAGGCAGGGACGGAAGCCGGCCTGTTCGGCCGTTGCGGCGTTCGCGTAGAACCGGCAGTTCTCGCGCCGCGGCGTGCGCACGCGGCACACCGGGCGGCAGTAGATGCGCGTGGAGGTGACGCCCACGAAGAACCGGCCGTCGAAGCGGGCGTCGTGCGCGGCGAGCGCCTTCCATGCGGTGTCGGGATCGAGTTCCATGTCGCCATCATAGGCACGCCGGAGACGTCGACTCGCCGTTTTCGGACACATGGATTCCGGGCGAGGATACCGCCCTTCGATGACGCCCCGGTGTCTCGCACCCGGGGGAATAGGGGTTGTCGCCGATACCCCCTGCCCCACGCCCGGCGTTTCTGTAAAACCCCCTGGTGGGGGATGCGCTCCTGTCCAGTTCAGGTAACAATTCTCGGAATTCGCTGGCGCCCCTTGGCGCCCCGCGAGACGAACAAGTGTCCGCCTCAGCGGGCGAAACAGAGGAAGGAGAGCCAGTTGAAATCTCATACCCGTCATGGGTTGGGCTACGTCGTCGTCGCCCTTGCATGCCTGAGCACGTCCGGTTCGCTGCTGGCCCAGACCGCCCCCACCAACGCTGGCCGAGCCCTCGAGTCCACCACGCCGCCGCAGCCGCAGGAACTCAGGAAGGACGCCAACGTGCTGCCGCCGGCCGACGCGCCGCGCGCGCCGGCTGCCTCCGACGGCCCCACGCTGCTGGTCAAGGGCTTCGCGCTCACCGGCAACACGATCTTCCCCACCGACGAACTCCTGGCGCTGGTGCGCCCGTGGGTCGGCAAGGAGGCCGGCACCGACCAGCTGCTCGATGCGGCCGAGGCCGTCAAGAACCGCTACAAGGACGCCGGCTTCTTCCTCACGCAGGTGCTGGTGCCCGCGCAGGAGGTGCGCGACGGCATCGTCACGCTGCGCGTCGTCGAGGCCCGCATCGGCGACACCCGTGCCGAGGTCGACACGCAGCGCGTCACCCCGGCCCTCGTCGACGGCTACATGAAGCTGCTGCCCAAAGGCGCGGCCGTCACCGAGCAGAACGTCGAGCGCCCGCTGCTGCTGCTCAACGACTTGCCCGGCGTCAAGGTCTCCTCCGTCCTGCGCCCCGGCGCCGAGACCGGCGAGGCCGACCTGCTGGTGAAGATGGTCGACGAGGGCAAGGCCTTCGGCGGCGACGGCTACCTGGACAACGAAGGCAGCAAGAGCACCGGCGAAGCGCGCCTGGGCGCCGACCTGGTGGCCAACGGCCTGCTGGGCCTGGGCGAATCGTGGACGCTGGGCGGCCTGGCCAGCGAGCACAACGGCATCGACCTGGTTCGCGCGGGCGTCACGACGCCGGTGGGCTACTACGGCACCAAGGCGACGGGCAGCTTCACCTACCTGCACTACAACGTGCTGGGCAAGGACTTCAGTTCGCTCGATGCCGACGGATACGCGATGGTGGGCTCGCTGAACGTGCAGCACCCAGTGATCCGCTCGCGCAACTTCAACCTGTTCGCCGTCGGCGGCGCAGACATCAAGCAGATGGACGACCGCACGTCAGGCGGCCAGTTCCACGACGAACGCGACATCTACGTCGCGCACCTCGGCGCTACCGGTGACTTCCGCGACGAGCATTTCGGCGGGTCGCTCAACAGCTTCACGTTGACGCTCAATGCCGGCGACAACCGGATCAGGACGAAGGACAAGCGCGACGACGACCAGAGCGCCAGCGGCCACAAGACAAGCGGGGGGTTCGAGCACCTGAATGGCGACTACCAGCGCCTGCAGGCGATCACCGACACCACCAGCGTGCTGCTGTCGATGCGTGGCCAGCTGGCGTTCCAGAACCTCGATACCTCCGAGAAGGCATCGCTCGGCGGCCCGCACGGCGTGCGCGCGTTCGCGGTGGGCGACGGCGTCGGCGACGACGTGTTCCAGGGAACGGTCGAACTCCGCCAGCGCATTCCCGCCTGGACGCTGTTCAACGCGCCGTTCGTGCTGAGCGCCTTCGTCGACGGCGGCCGCGTCAAGGACTGGCACGACCCGCTGGCCGAAGACAACCAGAACATGCGCACGCTGGGCGGCTACGGCCTGGGCCTGAACATGACCAGCCGCGACAACTTCCAGTTCCGCCTGGACGTCGCGCATCGCATCAACAAGGGCGCCCTGCCGGGCTCCGACAACCGCATGACGCGGGCGTGGGCATCGCTGCAGAAATGGTTCTGATTTGAAGGGAGGGGGCGTCGCGCGGCCGTGCGCGAGTCCCCGGGGATTGTCGATCATTCAAGGCGGCCGCGGGCTCGAGAGCCCGCCGCGCCGCGGAACGCTAGGGGTTGTCGTGGAAAAGACCAAGTCGTCGCTGTTGTCGTCGTCGATGTTCCAGGTGCGCCAGATGGTGCTGCGCGTGGGCTTCAAGTTCAAGCTGACGATGGCACGGGTGCGCACGCCCGCGCCCAGCCGGCTGTTGCTGGCGCTGCTCGCCGGCTATGGCGTCCAGGCGATGGCCTTGCCCACCGGCGGCCAGGTGGCCTCGGGCAACGTGAGCATCGGCGCGCCCGCCAACGGCTCGCTCAACGTCACGCAGACCACCGACAAGGGCATCATCAACTGGCAGTCGTTCAACGTCGCCAGCGGCGAGAAGGTCAACTTCCTGCAGCCCAGTTCCACGTCGTCCACGCTCAACCGCGTGATCGGCAGCGACCCCAGCGGCATCTTCGGCCAGATCAACGCCACCGGCCAGGTCTTCCTGGTCAACAACGCCGGCATCTACTTCGCGCCCGGCGCGCAGGTGAACGCCGCCGGGCTGGTGGCGTCCACGCTGCAACTGGCCGACGCCGACTACCTCGCCGGCAACTACGTGTTCGCCGGCACCGGCGGCGCCGTCGACAACCAGGGCGTGATCAAGGCGGGATTCGTGGCGCTGGCCGGCGCGCAGGTGTCCAACACCGGCACCATCGTCGCCGACGGCGGCACCGCGGCCCTCGTGGCGGGCAGCCGCGTCACCATGAACCTCACGGGCAGCGACCTGGTGTCGGTGTCGGTCGACGCGCCCACGGCGGCGGCACTCGTGCGCTCCGGCGGCATCGTGCAGGCCGACGGCGGCCAGGTGCTGATCTCCGCCAAGGCCACCGACGCGTTGCTGGGCACCGTCGTCAACGTCGACGGCATCGTGCAGGCGCATTCCATCGGCTCGCGCAACGGCGTCATCACGCTGGACGGCGGCAGCTCGGGCGTCGTCCAGGTCACCGGCACGCTGGACGCGAGCGGCAAGGGCGCCGGCCAGACCGGCGGCACCGTCAAGGTCACCGGCGCCAACGTGGGCCTGTTCGACGCCACGGTCGATGTTTCCGGCGACGCCGGCGGCGGCGTGGTGCGCGTGGGCGGCGACTGGCACGGCGCGGGCGCCGACGGCGACAAGAACGCGAGCCAGACCGTCTTCGCGGGCGGCGTCATCAACGCCAACGCCATCACCAGCGGCAACGGTGGCAACGTCGTGCTGTGGTCGGACGACCGCACGCAGGTTACCGGCGCCATCACGGCTCGCGGCGGCAGCGCCGGCGGCAACGGCGGCGCGCTGGAGACCTCGTCGCACGACGAACTGCAGGCCGGCGGCTCGGTGGACCTGGGCGCGGCGCACGGCACCGGCGGCACGTGGCTGATCGATCCGCGCGACCTGACCATCTCGACGGCGGCGCAGAACAACATCAACACCGGCACGAACACGTTCACGTCGAACGGCGCCGCGTCGGTACTCAACAACACGACCCTCAGCGGCGCGCTGGCGAGCGGCATCACGGTCAACGTCAACACCGGCACCTCCGGCAGCGCCAACGGCGACATCACCGTCACGGCGCCGATCACCGCCCCGAACCTGACGAGCGGCCAGACCTCCACGCTGAACCTGAACGCCCAGGGCAACATCACGTTCACCGGCGGCTCGATCACCGCCAGCGTCGCGAACACGTCGCTCAACGTCAACCTCAACGCGGGCACCACCGGTGCCGGCCCCGGCGGCGCGGGCACCAACCCCGGCGCCATCTCGATGGACGCCGCGTCGGCCATCGACACGGGCGTCTCGGGCACGCTCGCGGCCACGGGCCAGGGCTTGATCACGCTGGCGGCGCTCACGGTCGGCGGCACCACCACGCTCGCCTCGAACGGCTTCGCCATCAGCCAGACCGCCGCGTGGACGCTGGGCGACACGCTGAGCGCGAACGCCGGCGGCAGCTCGGTGACGCTGACGAACGCCAGCAACTCGATCGGCAAGCTCACCGTCCCGACCGTGATCGGCAGCGCCGGCGCGGTCGACGTGTCGACCACCGTTGCCATCGCGCTCGGCCTGATCAACGCGACCACGCTGCACGTCGCCGCGCAGGGCAACGTCACGCAGACCGGCGTGATCCACACGACCACGTCCGCCAGCATCGACGACACCACCACCGATGCGACGATCAACCTGGCCACCCAGAACAACAACCTGACCCAGCTCGCCGCCACCACGACGGGCACCGCGGCCACGGTCACGGTGACCAACCCGAACGATCTCGTGCTGGGCACCATCGCCACGCACGGCCTGACGGTGACCACCTCGGGCGGCAGTTCGGGCGTCGTGACGCAGGCGGCCGGCACGCAGATCACCGTGCCCGGCGCGGTCAAGGTCACGGCCAACACGACCGACGACGTCACTGTCGGCAGCGCCACCAGCAGCCTCGGCAGCTTCGGCGCCACCGGCGCTGCCGTGTCGGTGACCGTGGGCGCCAGCATCGCGCTGGACGACGTCACGGCCACCAGCCTCACCACCGCCACCGGTTCGGCCGGCGGCGTCACGCAGACCGCCACCAAGTCGATCACCGCGACCACCACGTCGTTCGGCGCGGGCAGCCTGGGCGTCGACATCGAGAACACGGGCAACGCAATCGGCACCTGGGGCGCGACCGCCGCCGGTGGCCCCGTCACCTTCACGTCGACCGGCGCCGTGCAGCTCGGTGCTGTCAGCGGCAGTGCGCTCACCGTCACCGCCGGCGGCAACGTCACCCAGACCGGCGCGCTGGTCATCACGAACGCGGCCAACGTCCAGGCCGCGGGCAACGACATCACGCTGAACGGCGCCAACAGCTTCGGCTCGTTCGGCGGCCACGGCGGCGCGGTCAGCGTCACGGCCAACAAGACCGCCGGCACCGGCCTGGTGCTGGACGACATCACGGCCACGAGCCTGACCACCGCCACCGGCTCGTCGGGCGGCGTCACGCAGACCGCCACCAAGTCGATCACCGCGACCACCACGTCGTTCGGCGCGGGCAGCCTGGGCGTCGACATCGAGAACACGGGCAACGCGATCGGCACCTGGGGCGCGACCTCCACCGGCGGCCCCGTCACCTTCACGTCGGCCGGCGCCATCGCCCTCGGCGCGGTCAGTGCCAAGGTGCTGAACGTCACCGCGGGCGGCACGATCTCGCAGTCGGCCGGCGTGCTCAACGTCACCACCACCTCGGACCTGCAGGCCGGAAGCACCCACGACATCACGCTGACGTCGGGCAACGACTTCGGCGGCGCAGTCACGGCCAACGGCCAGGCGGTGAGCCTCACCGACACCGGCGCGCTGACCGTGCACCTGACCGCCGGCACCACCGCCACGCTGAACGCGGGCGGCGTGCTGACGGTCGACGGCACCACCGCCAGCGACCTGATCGCCACGGGCGTGGGCCTCGTGTTCGGCAGCGGCGCGACGCAGGTCGGCGGCGTGCTCGACGCCCAGAGCGGCGCGGGCACGATCTCGCAGACCGGCCAGCTGAAGGTGCTGGGCGCCGGCACCACCACGCTGAACGCCGGCAGCACCCACGCGCTGACGCTGTCCGACGCCACGAACGTGTTCACGGGCCCCGTCAACGCCACGGGGTCGTCGGTCGATGTGCGCGACGCCGGCAGCCTGGACGTGACGGCGACCATCGCCGCCGGTGGCAGCCTGACGCTGGCGGCCACCGCCGGCGCGCTGACGATGCCTGGCGGCGCGATCTCCACCACCGGCGACGTGTCGCTGACCTCGGGCACCGGCCTGACGATCGCCAACGCGATCAGCGCCGGCAACGTCACGCTGGGCGGCGGGGCCATCTCGATCCAGAACGTGGTCACCGCCACGAACGCGTTCAACGCGACCTCGTCGTCGACCATCTCGGAGGCCGGCGCGGGCGCCATCGTCGCCGGCGCCGCCGCGACGATCAACGCGGGCACCCACGACGTCACGCTCAACGGCAACAACGACTTCAGCAGCGTGTCGCTCACCGGCGGCGCGGTGTCCCTCAACGACATCAACGCGCTCACGGCGCACCTGACCAGCACCGCCGGCGCCAGCGTCACGGCGGGCGGCGCACTGACGGTGGACGGCACGGTCACCGGCGGCGCGCTGGTACTGGCGGGCAACGGCATCGTCTTCGGCAGCAGCTCGGCGAACCCCACCAGCGTCACCGGCAACCTCACGGCCAACGCCGGCACCGGCTCGATCACGCAGAACGGCACGCTGGCGGTCACCGGCACCAGCGGGCTCACCGCGGCCGGCAACCCCATCACGCTGAACAATCCGGTCAACAACTTCGGCGGCCTGGTCACCGTCAATGGCGGCACGGTGGCCATCTCCGACGGCGGCGCGCTGTCGGTGCACCTGGGCACCGTCGGCAACGCGCAGCTGACGGCCACCGGCGCGCTGGCGGTCGACGGCGCCACGGCGACGGGGCTCACCGTCACCGGCAATGGCGTCTCGTTCGGCGCCACCAACGTGGGCGGCGCGCTCGACGCCAGCACCACCGGCACCGGCACCATCGCGCAGACGGGCATCCTCGCGGTCACCGGCGCCACGACGCTGAACGCCGGCTCGCGCGCGATCACGCTGTCCATGCCCGCCAACGACTTCGGCGGCCCGGTCGCCGCCACCGGCGGCGCGGTGAGCCTGGCCGACGTGAACGCGTTGACGGCCCACGTCACGGCGGCCAGCGCCACGCTGACCGCGGGCGGCCTGCTGAGCGTGGACGGTTCCACCACCGGCGCGCTCGACGCCACCGGCGTGGGCATCGCCTTCGGCCCGGCCGGCACCACCGTCCACGGCGCGCTCACCGCCACCAGCACCGGCGCGGTCACGCAGTCGGGCGACCTCCTGGTCTCGGGCGCGGCGACGATCGCGGCCGCGGGCCAGTCGGTCACGCTGGCGCGCCAGACGAACGCGCTGTCCGGCGGCGTCACGGTCGCGGCCGCCACGGTCGACATCGAGCAGGCGGGCGCGTTGACGGCCCACCTGAACAACGTCGGCAGCGCCACAGTCAAGTCGGGCGCGGGCCTGACGATCGACGGCGCCAGCAGCGGCGGCGTGATCGCCCAGGGCGCGGCGGTCGGCTTCGGCGCCGGCGGCACCTCGATTGGCGGCACGCTGGCGGCCACGTCCACCGCGGGCGGCATCACGCAGGCCGGCGCGCTGGCTGTCACCGGCGCCAGCACGCTCGTCGCGGGCACCGGCAACGTGACGCTGGCCACCGCGTCCAACGCGCTCACCGGCGCGGTCACCGTCTCGGGCAACACAGTGACGCTGGCCGATGCCTCGCCGCTGACGTCCCACGTGACGGCCAACGGCAGCGCCACGCTCAGCTCCGCGGGCGCGCTGATCCTCGACGGCAGCGCCGGCGCGCTGACCGCCACCGGCACCAGCATCGGCCAGTCCGGCGCACTGTCGGTCACCGGCCTGTCGAACTTCAACGCGGGCTCGGGCGACATCCTGCTCGACTCGCCGGGCACCAACCTGCAGGGCGCGATCACCGCCACGGGCCACGCCATCCGCCTGACCGACTCGCACGCCATCGCCGCCACGCTAACGGCCGGCGGCGACGTGGTGCTGAACTCGACGGGCGACGTCTCCGCCCAGGGCTCGTTCGGCGGCGGCCTGAAGGTGACCGGCGCCGCGGTCTCGCTCGACTCGGGCACGAGTGCGCAGCCCCTGGGCGTGGGTGGCCTGCTCGACGTGACGTCCTCCGGCGACACCTCGCTGGGCTACGTCTCCTCGGCTGGCGCCAACGTGGCCGCCGGCGGCGCCGTGCTGCTGGGGGGCACGCTCGCGTCCTCGGGCAACATCAGCCTGAAGGGCAGCCAGGTCCAGGGCGTCAACAGGCTGGGCGCGCTCAGCGTGGGGGCCGCGTCCACCGTGTCGCTGGACACCTCCGGCACGGGCGGCGGCAACATCGGCAAAGGGGGCGCGACCGCGGCCGGCGCGATCGACGACCAGGCCATCATCGGGCTGCTGGGCAGCACCGGCCAGGGCGGCCTGTTCATCAACTTCAACTCGGGCCTGAGCGCCTGGTTCCGGGTCAGCTCGCAAGTGCAGACCCACCAGATCAACCCGCACCAGCTCGACTCGCAGCGCGCGCAGACCTTCTTCTGCGACACGCAGACCTGCGTCAACGTGCTGGGCCAGACGACGGTCATCGCCGACACCGTGGTGTCCAACATCCTGAGCGCCGCGGCGCAGGATGCCGCCGACGCCGCGTTCGGCACCGAGAACCTCGACTTCGCCATCCGCAAGGGCTACGTGACCACCATCGGCCGCGTGCCCCCGGGCATCGACGAAATCGCGGGCGACCTGGGTGCGACCCAATGTGACTCTCGGGTAACATCGCCCACGGCCATCGCCGCCGACAGGGCCTGCTCCGCGGGCGGCAAGGCGGCCAAGTGATCCCGGCGGGGCGCGGCCGCCCCGTCCGGATCGTCCTCGTTTGACCTGCTGGCGCCGTATTTTCCTGCGTCGCCCGCCTCGGATGCCCGGTTTCTGCCGGGCATCGTCGTTGACCTGAAGCCCTTTGAGCGACGTACCCAAACAACTGGGGAAGTATCAGATCCGCCGAGCGATCGGCAAGGGTGCGATGGGCATCGTCTATGAAGGATTCGATCCGGTCATCGACCGGGTCGTCGCCATCAAGACGATCAAGAAGGACGAGCTCGACGCGGACGAGGCCGAGGAGCATTCGCGGCGCTTCCTGATCGAGGCCAAGGCGGCCGGCCGGCTCAACCACAAGAACATCGTCGGCATCTACGACTATGGCGAAGAGAAGGGCCTGTCCTTCATCGTCATGGAGTTCGTGCAGGGCAAGGAGCTGAAGTCCTTCTTCGCCGCCAGGCATCCGTTCTCGATGTCGCAGATCGTCCGCCTGATGGGCGAGCTGCTCGACGCGCTGGGCTACTCGCACAGCCGCGGCGTGGTCCACCGCGACGTCAAGCCCGACAACATCTTCGTCACCGACGACGGCTCGGTGAAGCTGGGCGACTTCGGCATCGCCCGCATCGACTCCACCTCGAAGACGCACGCCGGCACCGTGCTGGGCACGCCCAGCTACATGGCGCCCGAGCAGATCCGCGGCGAAACTGCCGACGCGCGCTCCGACCTCTACGCCGCCGGCGTGATCCTGTACCAGTTCCTGGTGGGCGAGCGCCCGTTCTCGGGCGGCATGGTCGCGGTGATGCAGAAGGTGCTGATGGAGGCGCCCAAGCCGCCCTCCACGCACAACCCGTCCATTCCGGAGGCCATCGACACCGTCGTGCTGAAGGCGCTGGCCAAGGCCGCCGCCGACCGCTTCGCCAGCGCCGCCGAGTTCAGCCGCGAGCTGACCGCCGCGGTGGGCCTGGCCGACTCGGAGGACGAGTCCGAGTCGACGATGATCATGTCGGCCGCCACGCTCAAGGCCTTGCAGGAGGGCGTGCAACCGGGCGACCGCACGAGCACGAGCACGAGCACGGGCACGGGCACGGGCGCCAGCACGCATACGGGCACGGGTACCGGCACGGCGACGGGCGCGGGAACCGGCACCGGTACCGGTACCGGTACCGGTACCGGGACGACGGGTTCCACCGGCCCGGCGGGGCGCTCCGCCGCCCCCGGCCGCGGCGCCGCGATCGAGGAAGCCAAGCGCCGCGCGGAGGAAGCCAAGCGCCGCTACGAGGAAGACCTGAAGCGCGCCGAGGTCGAGCTGCAGCAGGCCGAGGCCGAGCAGCGCGTCGCCGAGGCCGAGGCGCAGGCGCAGTCCGAGGAGTGGCTCGCGAGTTCGCAGGCCCTGCTGGCCGAGGCCGCCGGGCTGCGCGATGCGGGCCAGGCCCTGTTCACGCAGAACACGCTGCTGGTCGACGGCCCCGGCAACGCTGTGGCCGGCCGCGCGGCGAGCGCGAAGCTGCGCGAGAGTGCCGAGGGTATCGGCGCCTTCGTGGCGGCGTCGTACGCGCTGTCGCCGGCGGCGCAGGCCGAACTGGAGGCCCGCCAGGGCGAACTCGCGGGCACCGCCACCGCGCTGGACACGCTGGCCGAGCGCGTCGAGCGCGAGGGCAAGGCGGCGCTTGCCGGCTACGAGCAGAAGCTCGAGGTGCTGGAAAAGCGCCTCGCCGGCCAGGACGGCGCCTGGGGCAGCGAGTCACGCGCGCTGGAAGCGCTGGACGCGGCCGCCGGCGAGGAGCCGGTCGCCCCCATCCAGGCACGCCTGGACAAGCTGGCCAGCAGCATCGATCAGGTCGGCAAGGGCTTCGCCTCGGTGCAGGCCCAGCCGCTGAAGCTGCCCCAGGCGCAGGCCGAGCGCCTGGCCGTGATCGAGGCGCAGCTGAAGGCCCAGACCGCCCACGTCGCGCGCTTGCGCACGGAGACGGACGCGGCGCGCGCGCGCGCCCGGACCGCCGCCGAGGCGCGCCGCGTCGCCGAGGAAGAGGCACGCAAGGCCGCCGAGGCGCAGGCACAGCGCAGGAAGGCCGAGGAAGCCGCGCGGCAGAAGGCGGAGGTCGAGGCCGCCGCCGAGAAGAAGCGCCTCGCCGAGGAACAGGCCCGGCGCGAGGCCGAGGCGGCCGCCGCGGCCGACAAGAAGCGGCGCGAGGCCGAGGAAGAGGCGCGCCGGCTGGCCGCCGAGGCCGAGGCGAAGCGCTTCGCCGAGGAGAAGGCGCGCAAGGAGGCCGAGGCCGCCGCCAAGGCCAAGGCCGACGCCGACGCCGCCGCGGAACGCCAGCGCCTGGCCGAGGAGAAGTCCCGCGCCGATGCCGAGCGCCAGGCCGCCGAGGCCGCGAAGAAGGAAGCCGACCGCGCCGCGGCCGCCGAGAAGAAGCGGCTTGCCGACGAGGAGGCTACCCGCAAGAAGGCCGAAGCCGACGCCAGGCGCGATGCCCAGGCCGAGGCCAGGCGCGTCGCCGACGAGCAGGCGGCGCAGAAGGCCGCCGAGGCTGCGCGGCGCAAGGCGGACGACGAGGCCCGCAGGAAGGCGGAAGCCGAGGCGAAGCGCCAGGCCGATGTGGAGGCGAAGGCCAAGGCCGACGCGGCGGCCCGCGAGAAGGCGGCGTTCGAGGCGCGGCGCAAGGCCGACGAGGAGGCCTCGCGCAAGGCCGAGCTCGATGCGAGGCGCGCGCGCGACGCCGCGCCGGCGCAGGCCGACTCGGACGCGACGATGGTGGGCAAGCCGGCGGTCCCGCGCGACGACGACGCCGAGGCGACGATGGTGCGCCCCGGCAAGGTTCCGGCGGCCACGCCGGCGCCGCCGCCCGAGCCGCGCCGACCCGCGCCCGTCGACACGCCGCCGGCGCCCGCCAACACCAGGAAGAAGAGCATGCTGGCGCCGATCGCCGGCGTGGCGGTCGTCGCGATCGCCGCCGGCGCCTGGTTCGCGCTGCGTCCCGCGCCCGCGCCCACGGGCGAGACCACGCCCCCGCCGATCGCCACCCCGGCGCCGGCACCCGTGCCGGCCCCGGCCCCGGCACCGGCGCCTGCCCCGGCGAACCCACCGGCCGCGCAGCCTGCCCCGGCGCCGGCGCCGGCATCGGCACCCGCGCCCGCCGACAACACCGCGAAGGCCAATCCGGCCGACGACGCCGCGGCGAAGCAGCGCAAGGCCGACGCCGACGCCAAGGCCAAGGCCGACCTGGAAGCGCGGGCCAAGGCGAAGTCCGATGCCGAGGCCAGGCTCAAGGCCGATGCGGAAGCCGCCAAGGCCAAGGCCGATGCGGATGCCAAGGCGGCGGCCGCCGATGCCGACGCGAAGGCGAAGGCCAAGGCGGACGCCGACGCCGCGCTGGCCAAGAACGCGCCCAAGCAACCCGACGCCAAACCCGCGGACGCCAAGGCGGACGCCGCCGACACCTTCCGCAAGGGCTACGAGGCCTACCTCGCCGGGCGCGTGCCCGAAGGCATCCGCATGATGGAGCGCGCCGACGCGATGGGCGCCCCGGGCGCGCGCGCCCGCCTGTGCGCCATCTATCGCAAGCCGACCGCCGCCGAAGGCAAGGACTTCCTCAAGGAAGCCAACAAGTGCAAGGGCGTCGACTAGCGCGGGCCGCGGCCGCGCGCAATCGCGCACAGCCGCGACCGGTTCTTCCGGGATAACCCTGGGCCCGTCCTGCCGGCGCTGCGCAAGGATGCACGGGCACCCCCCATTTCGGGTGCCGTGCGTGCGCGATGGATTCAGACGGCGATAATCGAATCGTCCTCTTACCGAACTGCCATGGAACTCGTCGTCCGCGCCCTGCGTTGCCCACCACCCGATCAGCCGAACGCCATCAACGCGCGCTTCGGCGCGAACGGTGGTCGCATCGGTCGCAGCAACACCTGCGCCTTGCCGCTGCCGAGCCCTGATCGCTACATCTCGCGCGAGCACCTCGAGATCCGCTGCCGCGACGGCAAGTATTCGCTGAAGGTCATCTCCAAGGTCAACGGCTGCAGCGTCAACGACAACGCCGTGCCCCCGGGCGCCGCCGTCGAGCTTTCGCACGGCGACAAGATCCAGCTGGGCGACTACCTGCTGATCGCCGAGCTGCAGCAGACCACGGGCGCCAAGGATCCGCTGGCCGCGTTCGGCTACTCCGCCAGCAGCCGCGCCGACAGCCTCGACATGATGGCCTCGCTGGCGCCCTCGCCGGCCGCCGCCGGCGCGCGCGACTCGCAGTTCGACACCTCGCCCAACTGGGCCCAGCCCGTCACGCCGCCGCCGGTGCGCCGGGTCGCCCCCGCGCCGCTGGCCCACCAGATCGAGACCGACCCGAGCGCCACCGCGCTGGGCCAGATGCTCGACGCCGCGCCGTCGGCATCGCGCACCCGTCCGTCCGGCGCGCCGGCCAGCCGCGCCCCCGCGTTCGGCCGTGACGACAACGGCGCCAGCGCGCTCGACGCGTTCCTGGGGCTGGACAGCGGCCTCATGGCCAAGCCCGCGGCCACGCCCATGAGCGACCAGGCGCAGAGCCTGTACCGGCAGCAGGACGTCAACGTGGCGATGCCGGCGCAGGGCCACAACACGTTGCCCGACGCGTTCGACGACGACATCTTCTCGGCTCTCGACAAGGACTTCGGCCCGGCCCGCGCCGCGCCGGCCCCGGCCTCGCCCCCGGCCACGCCGGTGCGCGCGCCCATCGCGGCGCCCGCGATCGATCCGCTCGACATCGACCTCATGGCCGGCGCCGCCGCGTCGGCGCGCACGCAGGCCGTCGCGCCGCCGCGCGCCGCCGTGCAGCCGGCCCCCGCGCCGGTGGCCGCGCCGCCGGTGGGTGCGGGCGTCGACGGCGGGCAGGTGCTGGCAGTGCTCGCCCAGGCACTGGAGCTCGATCCGGGCGACCTCGACACCGCGCATCCGATGGAGACGATCCGCATCGTCGGCGAGCTGCTGAACCTCGCCGTCAACGGCCTCTACCAGATGCTGGAGATGCGGGCGCAGCTGAAGAACGAGCTGCGCATCGAGGATCGCACGATGATCGCGTCGCGCGAGAACAATCCGCTCAAGCACTCCGACTCGGCGCGCGACGCGCTGCGCTACCTGGTCGACGTGCGCCAGCACGGCAACAAGCTGTTCCTGCAGCCGTCCAAGGCCATCGGCGATGCCGTCAACGACGTCTGCGCCCATGAGATGGCGGTGATGGCCGGAACGCGCGCAGCGCTGCTGGCCGCGCTCAAGATGTTCTCGCCCGACACCATCGAGAAGCGCATCAAGAAGAGCGGCGCGCTCGACAGCGTGATGCCCGCGCTGCACCGGGCCAAGCTGTGGGAGAGCTTCCTGGCCATGTACGGCGAGCTCGAGAAGGAAGCCGAGGATCACTTCGATCGCCTCCTCAACCAGGAATTCGCGCGCGCCTACGCGGAGCAGGGCAAGAAGCTGCGGCGCAAGAAATGAGCATGCCGGCGACGCGACGGGCTTCGCCGGAAGATCGATCACGCGCGCCGCGGGCGCAGCAGGGTGACTCATGACGACCAGTTCGCGATCCGCAGTCGCTCCCGGCGGGCTTCTCGCGCGCGGTGGCGCGCTGCCGGCGGCCCTGCTGGTGCTGGTTGGCCTGGCGGGCTGCGCCACCGATGCGGCGCCGCCGAAAGTGGCCGCGCCGTCCGACGATCCCAAGGCCCTCGCCGCCGATCTCGACGCGCGCCTCGACGCGCTGCGGCGTCAATCCGAACCGGCCTCCGACGACGTCATCGCGTCGTTGGAGCGCACCTTGCGCGAGCAGCGCGAGAAGCGCGCACGCGCGGTGGTCGCGGCGGGCACCACCGCGGCCATCCCGGCAGGGGCCGGCGTGGGCCCGTCCACCGCGCCGACCAGGAGTGCCCCCGCCGTCGTGGCCGCGGCCTCCGCGCCGTCGAGGCCCGCGCACCCGACCAAGGCCCAGGCGCGCGCCGCCTCCGCGGCGGCGGCCCGGCAGGCCGCGATCGCCAGGCAAGGGGCACCGGTGGTCACGCCGGCGCCCGACGTCGAACCGTCCGCCGGCGCCACGGCGCTGCCGCCGCGGAGGGCGGACGCCGTGCCGTTGCCGGCCACCGCGACCACCGGCGCGGCCACGGTCGCCGGGCCCGCCCGCACGCCGATGTCGCGCATGCCCGAGTCGCACCTGGCCGTCGACGAGCTGTACGCGCGGGCACGCGACCTCGAGCTGCAGCTGCAGGTGGTCGCCGCGATCGGCCTGTATCGCGAGGCGAGCCAGCGGGGCCATGCCCCGTCGTCGCAGCGCCTGATGGAACTCTATGCCGACGGCGCCCCCGGCGTCGCCCGCGACTATCGCGTCGCTGTCTTCTTCAAGGAACGTGCCGTGCAGCAAGGGGCCAATTTCGACCCCGTCTGGCGGCGCTGAGAACCTGATGTCCACCCTGAGCTCCACGGCACCCCACTGCGAGATCGCCTCGCGCACCGATCCTGGCCGCGTGCGGTCCGCCAACGAGGACGCGGTCCGCTTCGACGCGAACCTCGGCCTCGCGATCCTGGCCGACGGCATGGGCGGCTACGCGGCCGGCGAGGTGGCCAGCCGCATGGCCGTCGACGAGATCTTCGACGAGCTCGCCTCCGCGTTGCCGCACCTGCATGCCGAGCCGGTGTCGCCGGATCGCGCCGGCCTGCACGAGGACATGCGCTTCGCCGCCGCGCGTGCCAACTCCAGCATCATCGCCGCGGCCCGCCGCGAGCCCGACTACGAAGGCATGGGCTCCACGCTGGTCGTCGCGGTGCTGATGCACGACCGCATGACGGTGGCGCACCTGGGCGACTCGCGCTGCTACCGCTTCCGCGCCGGCACGCTGGAACAGATCACCCGCGACCACTGCTGGGTGGACGAGCAGATCGCCATGGGCGCGCTGTCGGTCGACGCGATCCTCGACACGCGCTATCGCAACATCGTCACGCGCGCGCTGGGCATCGAGGACGAGATCGACCTCGAGGTGCACGACCACGACGCGCAGGTGGGCGACATCTTCCTGCTCTGCTCCGACGGCCTCACCGACATGCTGGACGACGCCGCGATCACCGCGCACTTCGTCGCCGGCAAGCCGCTCAACGAGACGGCCTCGCTGCTGGTCGACGCGGCCAACGAAGCGGGAGGCCGCGACAACGTCTCGGCCTTGCTGGTGCAGGTCGGCACGCCGCAGTCGCCGGGCTGGGCCGCGCGCCTGGTGCGCCGGCTGCAGGGCGGCTGAAAACGGGGCGCCGCGCGGCGTGGACATCCCCCGAGAAGGGGGGTATCCGGCGGGGCCGAAGGCCGCGGCGCTGCGTTAACCTCGGGGGTATGCGAACGCACCGCGCAGCCCGTTCCGGCCGCGGGCGTTTGCCTCGATGAAGGACCTTCATGGCGAACACCCAGATGCAGGGCCCGTCCGGCTGGCCTCCCACCGCGGGAAGTGCGCCGGCCGGCGGCGTGCGGACCACGACGGGCATCGGCGACAACGCCGATCCGACGAAGACCACCGCCGCGGGCAACACGCCCGGCACCAGCGGGATCAACGACCACACCGATCCGAACCTGCCGCGCCTGGCCGACCAGGCCGGCGGCGCGCCGGGCACGCTGCGGCGCGACGCCGACGGCAAGGCAGTCGCGCTCGGTGGCGCCGCGAAGGCGCCGATCGATGCCCAGACGCGCAAGCTCGCCGCCATCGCCTACGGTGAGGCGGGCGTCAAGGACGACGCCGACGAGATCGGCGGCATCGCCTGGGCCGTGGCCAACCGCGCGCGCGCCTGGGACGGCAAGACCCTCGACGAACTGCTGGCGGCCGACCCGAACTACACCTACGCCATCAAGGACGGCAACGCGCGCTACGCCAAGCTGATGAAGGCCAGCGCCGACACGATCGACAAGGACGCGGGCATGGCGGCGGCGCTGAAGGCCGCGACGCAGGCGCTCGCCAACTCCGGCACCGACCCCTCGGGCGGCGGGTTCTGGTGGGACGGCAAGGACTTCGGCACCAACCCGAACCACGCCAAGCGCGTCGCCGGTTTCCGCTACGGCGACCCGTCGCACAACATCTTCAAGGTGGACGCCGTCTCCAAGCCGGTGACGCGCTACTGGATGAGCAAGGACAAGCACGGCAACGTCGTGCAGGGCAAGGAACGTGGCAAGTACACGGCGGTGTGGGTCTCCACCGCGGCGCACGGCGACACGATCTTCTGGAAGCACGACGACGACTACCTGACGGCCGAAGGCGGCAAGGCCTATCGATGAACGGATCCGCGTTTTTCGCCGGCGTGCGCGCGCTGGCGCTGGCCATCGCCGCCGGTGCATCGGCCCTGCCGGCCGGCGCCGACGGCCTGCCGCTGTTCGAGGGCTACGACGCGTACTGGAAGACGTTGCCGCACCCGCTGTTCACGGTGGCCGACGAGCGCAAGCTGGACGATCCCCAGTCGCTCGATGGCCAGGCGTTCCTCGCGTGGGGCGCGGTCCCGCCGGACGGCCGGACATTCGCGCCGGGGCAGCACCGTGTGGAACTCCTCGGGCCCGATCTCACGATCGACCGCCGCGCGCTGCCCTTCGCCCGCGCCAAGGTGTTTCCCGGCGAGGTCGCGGCGGAGGTCGGGGCCGATGCGCGCCTGTTCGTCGGCCCGCGCGACGTGTGCGTGCAAGGAACGGCGACCAGCTCCAGCGGCACCGCGCAGCGCCACGTCCACGTCGTGCTGGTGACCGACGCGTTCACGCGCAAGGCGCGGCGCTACGACCTCCCGTCGCTGTTCGGCTCGTGCCTGGCGCTGAGGAGGGACGACCGCGGCGGCCTGCGCTTTCCCGAAGGCAGCTATCACACGCCGGCCGGCGCGTCGGTGAGCGACGGCGTCGACTTCCGGCAATGGCAGCTGCGCGACGGCCGATTCGTCAGGACGGCCGAGCAATGGAAGGTGCGCTTCCCGGATCCGGACGACGTCTACCGCTTCAACGCCGTCGTCCCATGAACCCGGACGCCCTTCAAGCCCTGGAACGTGGGAATGTGCGCAGCCCCACTGTCGCGTTTGTGTGCTGCAATCGGCGGAACTTCGGTGCGTCGCGCCGCGCCCGTGGCGCCGCCGCGAAAAGGCTGCATCCGATCTGTATGAACCTGGCAGGAGAATGACATGGCCGAAAGAATGCTCGAGATATCGACCAAGGGAGGCTTGGCGTTCGTGGTGCAGACCTTCAGCGGTCACGAGGAACTTGGCCGGCTCTACGAGTACCAGCTCGAGCTGCTGTGCGAGCGCGGCGACATCACGGCCGAACAACTTCTCGGCACGAACGCGACGGTCGCGCTCGAGATCGAGCAGGGCAAGGATCCGCGCTTCTTCAACGGCTACATCACGCGCTTCACGGTGCAGGGCGTGGTGCGCACCACGGCCTTCAAGGCGGGCGAGGGCTATCTCTACATCGTCACGCTGAGCCCCGGCCTGTGGTTCATGACCCGGTCGTCGGACAGCCGGATCTTCTCCGACAAGGCTATCGGCGACGTGATCACGGAAAAGCTCGCCGCCGACACGCTGATGACGTCCAGCAACAAGGCCACCGGCACCGAGACGCGCGACTACATCGTCCAGTACCGCGAGACCGACTTCAATTTCGTCAGCCGCCTGGCCGAGCACGCCGGCATCTACTACTACTTCACGCACGCCAACGGCAGCCACGAGATGGTGCTGCTGAACCAGTCCGGCGACCACCAGCCGGCGCCCAACCTGCCCACCATCAAGATGGTCGGCGACGATGCGACCAATCCGGGCACGCTGCAGTCGCTGCGCATGGTCTCCGAGGTCCACGCCGGCGCGTTCTCCACCGGCGACTACAACTACGCCGCGCCGAACACGCAGCTCGCGTCGGTGCACTCCGGCCCGGCGAGCCACGACAACGCCGGCTACGAGATCTACGACCACCCGGTGGACGCGACCACCGCCGACTTCGCCGCAAAGTACGCGAAGATCCGCGGCCAGGAGCTGGCGTGCCGCTACGCCGTCGTGCGTGGCGAGGCCACCGAGCGCAACGTCCAGGTGGGCTTCAAGACGACCGTGAAGGCTCACTCCGTGGCCGCCCTGAACGCGGAGTACCTGGTCATCTCGCATTCGTTCACCGCCACGAACAACTTGGCGCAGAGTTCGTCCGGCGCCGGCGCGAGCTTCCATTGCCAGTTCGAGGCCATCCCCGCGGCCACGCAGTTCCGCTCCGCGCGCGTCGTACCGCGTCCGACGATCGCGGGCACGCAGACGGCCCTGGTGATATCCGATTTCCGCAACGACGGCGAGACCGACAAGGGCGGCAACCTGGGTCGCGTGAAGGTGCGCTTCTTCTGGGATCGCTACGCCAGCGACTCGTGCTGGGCTCGCGTGTCCACGCCCTGGGCCGGCAAGGGGTACGGCTTCCAGAACATGCCGCGCGTCGGCGAGGAGGTGCTCGTGCAGTTCCTCGAGGGCGATCCCGACCGTCCGGTGGTGATCGGCCGGGTCCACAACGCCGAGAACACGCCGCCGTTCAAGCTGCCGGCGGGCGCCAACTACACCGGCCTGAAGTCGCTGAGCATCGATTCCAGCGGCAAGAGCGTGGCCGGCAAGTGGAACGAGCTGCGGTTCGACGACACCAGCGGCAAGGAACAGGTCTACGTGCAGGCGCAGTTCAACCACGACAAGCGGGTGCTGGCCGACGACAAGATCTTCATCGGCGGCGAGAGCCATACGTCGGTCACCGGCGATACCCTGCACAAGTACGGCGCCGACCATCACGTCAACACCACGGGCGATCACAACGAGAAGATCGGCGGCAAGCTGTCGCACGACGTCGCGTCCGATATCCACGTCAAGAGCGGCACCAAGTTCCTGGTGGACGGCGGGCAGGAAGTCCACCTCAAGGGCGCGATCAAGGTCGTGCTCGAGTCGTCGACCCAGGTGTCGCTGGTCTGCGGCAGCAGCTTCATCACGCTGATGCCGTCGATGATCGCGATCAAGTCGTCCATGGTGATGGTCAACAGCGGCGGCTCGGCCGGGTCCGGAACGGGCGCCAGCCCGCAGGCGCCCAAGGATGCCAAGGAGGCAATGACCAGCGAAGGCGGCGCCGCTGTGAGCGATCCCGTGGCGCCGCCCAAGCCCACGGCGTTCTCGCCCAAGGCCAGCAGCTTCCTGGTGGCCGCGAAGACCGGCGCGCCGCTGGTGTCCGAGTCGTGCCCTGGCTGACGCTCGTCGCGACCCTCGCTGACCGTCCCCAACTTCGCCGCAAGGAGGTTTCATGCCCAATCACGTCTGCATGGGTGCCACGCTCCAGTGCACCATGTCCATGGGAACGCCCGGCAAGCTGGTCGTGGCGATCCCGCACATGACCCTGACCAGCAACATGCTGGCCGCCAACATCACGGACCACCTGCCGTTCGTCAACATCACCCCGTTCCCGATCTGCCAGGCTCCCGCAAATCCGTTGGTGGCCGCGGCCACCGCCGCGGCTCTGGGCACGCCGACGCCCGCGGCCTGCCTGCCGATGACCATGAGTCCTTGGGCGCCCGGATCGCCCACCGTGATGCTGGACAATCAGCCGGCCCTGAACCTGAGTTCGAAGACGCCCTGCAGCTACGGCGGGGTGGTGAGCATCGTGGTCGAGGGCCAGGCCACGCACCAGATTCCCTGAACTGGAACCCATGTCCCAAAGCAACCTTCCGATGCCTCGCGCCGTCCAGGCTCGCCTCTGGCAGGAGGCCGGCGACATGCCGGCCTACGTGATCCTCGACGGCGCGCAGAACCCCACGCTTCTCGACGCGCTCCATGACGACAACTCGCCGCCCTGGCGCTGCCTGTTCACCGGGCAGCTGGAGCCCGACATGGCGATCGTCGCGCCCTACCTGGTCGAACTGGAGCAGAGCTCGGCGTTCACGCGCCGCCTGCTGGCCGAGGGCTGGGGCAAGAACTGGGGCGTGTACCTCACCAGCCAGCTGGCGCTGCCGGCGCTGTGGCGCAGCGTGCGCCAGCAGGTGCACGTCTACGGGCCGAACCTGGAGTCGCTGTTCTTCCGCTTCTACGACCCGCGGGTGATGCGCAACTACCTGCCCACCTGCTCGCCGCGGCAGCTGACCGAATTCTTCGGCCCGGTCGAGTTCTACATCGCCGAGGACGAGGAGCCCGGGCGCGCCCATGCCTGGTCGCTCGCCGACGGCAAGCTCGTCACCCAGACCCTGGGCTGAGTAACCCCTGACCGAGCCGCGCGCGGCGCGTGTCGCGCAGGCCACCTTGCGAGAGATCCCGCCATGCCGTCATCGATCGAACTGAACGTCGGCCACGTGCCGTCGCCGCGCCGCCAGCGTTCCGACGCCGCCGATGGCGTCGCGCCGTTCCGCGTGGTGGTGCTGGGCGACTTCTCCGGCCGCCCGCGCGCCGAGCGCGGCGCGCTGGCCGAGCGGCGCGCGGTTCGCGTGGACATCGACAACTTCGAGGCGGTGTTCGCGCGCCTGGCGCCGATTGCCGAGATCGCGGGCCTGCAGGACACCCTGGGCGTGGCGTTGCGCATCGCGCTCGACACGATGGAGGAGTTCTCCGCCGACGCCGTGCTCGCGCGCCTGCCCGCGCAGGCGCTCGCTCGCCCGGCCGCGCCCGTCGCGGCGGAGCCCGCGCCGGCGAGCGCAGGAGAGGCCGAGGATCCGGCCGCGCTGATGCGGCGCCTGCTCGGTGGCAGCCTGCCCGCCGGGGCTCCCGCGCTGGCCGCGCCCGCGCCGTCGCCGCCCCGGTCCGACGCGGCCATCGATCGCTTCATCCGCCAGCTGGCCGGCGCCGGTGTCGCGTCGCCGGTGCCCGCGCCGGAAGCGCCGTCGCACGGATCGAACGAGACGGCCGCGGCCCTGTTGCGCCACGTGCTGCGCGACCCGGCCTGGCGTCACCTGGAAGGCGCGTGGCGCGCGGTCGATCGCTTCGTGCGCGAGCTCGACATGGCCGACGGCGACGTGCGGCTGGAACTGCTCGATTGCCGCGCCGACGAACTGCTGGCCGATTTCGCCGCTTCGGCCGGCGACCCCGTGCGCGCGGCGATCGCGTCGGTGCTCAAGGGCGACGGGCGCGGCTGCGACCTCGTCGTGAGCCTGGAGGAGTTCGGGCCCAGCCTGGCCGAGCTGTCCTTGCTGGGCGGACTGGCCGCCGCCGCCATCGCTCAGGGCGGCGTGCTGCTGGCGGGTGCCGCGCCCGCGTTGGCCGCGGTGGCCGCCAGCGAGGATGCGCAGGTGCTGGCGTCCAACGAGTCGCGCGTGTGGCGCGCGCTGCGCGAGAGCGCGCTCGCACCGCACGTGGGCCTCACGTTCCCGCGCCTGCTGGCGCGCCTGCCCTACGGCCCGCGTACCGATCCCGTGGCCGCCTTCCCGTTCGACGAACTGGCCGACGCGACGCCCGGCTCGCTGCACGACCACCTGGTCTGGCGCAGCGCCGCGCTCGATGCCGCGCTGCTGCTGGCCCAGGGCCACGGCCAGGGCGGCGTCGAGTCGCTGGTGCAGATGGACGACCTGCCGGCCTTCATCGACCGCAGCGGCGACGAGGCGCGGCTTCAGGCCGTGGCCGAGGCGTACCTGGGCGAACGCGAGGCGGGCGCGCTGCAGGCGGCGGGCTTCATCACGCTGCAGAGCGACCGCCGCGTGCCGAGCGCGCGCGTGTCCGGATGGCAATCGATCGCCCCGGGCCGTGCCGACCTGCGGGGCAGCTGGCGCTAGCTAGGGCCTGATCACTCTGGATGCGTGACCGCTTGGCCTGCTTCGGCGCCAACGCGCCGTCGTCCGATGGGCGCTTCAGGCACAGCTCTCCTTGCCCTCGCACGCTCGCCTGTCACGCAAGGGAGTGTGAGGCGGGGAGGGTGGCAAAAGTCAATCCTGTGACTGGTGTCCACGAGGGTGGAAAGTCGGGTTTCATACCCTCGGCGAGCTCCGTGAATACGTGTACATTTGCTGCGGCCCTGCAACGTTGCGTGGCCGTCAACATGAACCCGCGCGCCTCGAGAGCGCCGGTTCTCACGACAAGAAGAGCATGAGCCGAAAGCGCGTCATCTGGTCGGAGGGATTGTTCCTGCGACCGCAGCATTTCCAGCAACTTGAGCGCTCGGTAGAGATGCTCGTGGAATCCCGCGCCGCCGGGGTGTTCTCTCCGGGTTGGGGGCTGAGCGCGCTGCGCATCGACGAGGAGGCGCTCAAGATCGGGCGGCTGTCGATCAAGTCCGCGCGCGGCGTGATGCCGGACGGCACGCCGTTCTCCATCCCCGAGGAGTACGCGGCGCCCCTCGCGCTCGAGGTGGGTACCGAGGTCAAGGAAAGCCTCGTGCACCTGGCGTTGCCGCTGGTGCGCGCGGGCATGCCGGAGTTCGCGGTCGACGCGGGCCCCACCACCGCGCTGGCGCGCTACGTGGGCCACGATCAGCGCGTCGAGGACAACGTGCTGGGCGTTGGCGACCCGGCCGAGATGAAGCTGGGCCAGATCAACCTGCGCCTCATGCTCGACGAAGACCCGCGCTCGGGCTTCTGCAGCATCGCGGTGGCGCGCATCATCGAGCGCCGCAGCACCGGCCAGCTGGTGCTCGACGAAAGCTTCATCCCGCCGGCGATCGACTGCCGCGGCTCCGCGCGCCTGCAGGACTTCGTCACCGAGGCGCGCAACCTGGTGCGCCATCGCGCCGATACCCTGGCCGCGCGCCTGAACCAGTCGCAGCAGAAGGGCGTCGGCGAGATCGGCGACTTCATGATGCTGCAGGTGGCCAACCGCTACGACCCGTGGCTCACCCACCTCGGCGAGCGCGAGACGCTGCATCCCGAGGCGCTGTACACCGTGCTGGTGCAGGCCGCCGGCGAGTTCGCCACGTTCAGCGACCGGCGCAAGCGCCGCGCCCGCGTGCAGCCGGTCTATCGCCACGAAGACCTGAAGAACACCTTCGAGCCGCTGATGTTCGACATCCGCGAGCTGCTCACCGAGGTCATCAACCCGAACGCGGTGCCCATCCCGCTGCAGGAGCGCGCCGCGGGCCTGTACACGGGCATGGTGCCCGACCCCGAGCTGCTGCGAAACGCGCAGTTCGTGCTGGCCGTCAACGCCGACAAGCCGGGCGAGTTCGTGCGCAGCCGCTTCCCCGCGCAGGTCAAGATCGGGCCGCCCGACAAGATCCGCGACCTGGTGCGCCTGCACCTGCCGGCCATTGCCGTCGAGGCGCTCCCGATGGCGCCGCCGCGCATGCCGTACTACGCCGGCTTCACCTACTTCCAGCTCGATCGAAGCGGCGACCTGTGGAAGCAGCTCGACGTGACCAAGGTCATCGCGCTGCACATCGCCGGCGATTTTCCCGGCCTCCAGCTTGAACTGTGGGCGCTGAAGCCCTAGTCATCACCATGAGCGATCCGCAATTCCCTGGCGCGCCCGGCGCCCCGCCGCCCGACGATTCTGAATCCACGATCATGATCCCCAAGCCGGGCGGCCGCCGTGCGGCGGCGCCGCAGGCTCCGGCCGCCGGCCAGGCGATGACGCTGGACGCGTCGGCGGTGCTGTCCGACGTGGAGGACGCCAGCGGCCCGGTGGGCCTGAACCCGCTGGTGGCCAACGCCTCCGTGCTGCTCAACACGGTGCCCACCATCCGGCGCTCGCTGCACCACGCCGACCCGGCGGGCCTGCGCGACTACCTGCTGCGCGCCATCACCGAATTCGAGAGCCGGGCGCGCGCCGCCGGCGCGACCCCGGAGCACGTGCTGATCAGCCGCTACGCGCTGTGCACGGTCATCGACGAGGCCGTGGCCAACATGCCCTGGGGCGCCAGCCCCGAATGGGTCCAGCAGAGCCTGCTGGTCACGCTGCACCGCGAAGGCTTCGGCGGCGAGAAGTTCTTCCAGCTGCTCGAGAAGGCGATGGAGGATCCGCGCCGCAACATCGACCTGCTGGAGCTGATGTACGTGTGCATCGCGCTCGGCTTCGAGGGTCGCTACAGCGTCATCGACAACGGCCGCCAGCAGCTCGACGTGGTGCGCGACCGCCTGCATGGCGTGATCCGGCGCGAGCGCGGCGAGTTCGAGCGCGACCTCTCCGGCAAGTGGAAGGGCGTGCAGCGCGTGGCCAAGCCGCTGGTGCGCCGCCTGTCCGTGTGGCTGGTGCTGGCCGCGGTGGCCCTGCTGCTGTTCGTGCTGTACCTGGTCTTCGCGCTGGTGCTGGCGTCGAAGTCGGATCCGGTCTTCAATTCGCTGGCGGCCATCCGCGTCGACGTGGGCGACCTCAAGCGCGCGCCGCCGCCCCCGCCGCCGCCCGCCGCGCCGCGCCTGAAGCCCCTGCTGGCCGCCGAGATCCTGGCCGACCAGCTGGAGGTCAACGAGGACGCAACGTCCAGCCACGTGATCATCCACGGCGACAAGTTCTACGACCCGGGCAGCGCCGAGATCAAGCCCGACCTGGTGCCGGTGATCCAGCGAATCGCCGCGGCCATCAACCAGGTGCCGGGCGTCGTCCTGGTCACAGGCCACACCGACAACCAGCCCACCAAGCGATCGCTGCGCTTCCCGTCGAACTACGAGCTCTCGCTGGAGCGTGCGCGCGGCGTCGCCGCGTTGCTGGAGCAGACGGTGCAGAACCACGCGATCAGGGCCGAGGGCCTGGCCGACAGCAAGCCGCTGGCGCCCAACACCACGCCGGACGGCCGCGCCCGCAATCGCCGCGTCGAAATCACCCTGCGCACCGGCGCATAAGAAGTCTGGGACTGAATAAACATGTGGGCAAAGCTCAAGCGCTTCTTCGCCAATCGCTGGGTGCTGGCGTTCATCGGCCTGCTGGTCGTGTCGCTGCTGATCTGGTTCGTCGGCGACGCGATCGCGTTCTATGACCATCGGCCGCTCGGCTCCGCGGGCGCGCGGCTCGGGCTGATCATCCTCGTCATTTTGGTCTTCGCGGTCGTCGAGGGCGTCAAGCAGTACCGCGCGTGGCGCGCCAACAAGGCGATGCTCTCGGCGATGGGCGAGGGCGCCTCCAGCAACACCGCGATGTCGCAGCGCGAGGTGGCCGAGCTCAAGAAGCGTTTCGACGACGCGATGGGCACGCTGCGCAAGGCGCGCTTCGACGACAAGTCGGGCAGCGGCCGCAACTACCTGTACCAGCTGCCCTGGTACATGTTCATCGGCGCGCCCGGTTCGGGCAAGACCACGGCGCTGATGAACTCGGGCCTGCGCTTCCCGCTCGAGGGCAAGATGGGCAAAGATGCCGTCAAGGGTATCGGCGGCACGCGCAACTGCGACTGGTGGTTCACCGACGAGGCCGTTCTGCTCGACACCGCCGGCCGCTACACCACGCAGAGCAGCAACCGCGAGGTCGACGCCGCCGCCTGGACGGGCTTCCTCACGCTGCTCAAGAAGTTCCGCCCGGCGCAGCCGCTCAACGGCGCCATCGTCACGGTGAGCCTGTCCGACCTGTTCACCTGGTCGGCCGCGCAGCGCGACGAGTACGCACGCTCGATCCGCGCGCGCGTGCAGGAGCTGTATGGCACGCTGGGCGTGCGCTTCCCGGTCTACGTGGTCGTCACCAAGGCCGACCTGCTGGCCGGCTTCTCCGAGTTCTTCGGCGACCTCGGCCGCGAGGCGCGCGCGCAGGTGTGGGGCACGACGTTCGACTTCCCGATGCCCGCCGGCGCCGGCCTGGGCGCCACGTTCGCCACCGAGTTCGACGCGCTCGTCGCGCGCCTGAACGCGCGCCTGAGCACGCGCATGGAGGAGGAGCGCGACCCGCAGCGGCGGGCCACGCTGTTCGCGTTCCCGCAGCAGTTCGCGGCGCTGCGCGAGATGCTCAAGTCGTTCCTCGACGAGGCCTTCCTCAGCTCCGCGTTCGGCGAGGAGCCGATGGTGCGCGGCGTGTACTTCACCAGTGGCACGCAGGAAGGCAGCCCGTTCGACCGCGTGCTGGGCAACATCTCGCGCGCCTACGGCCTCGAGCGCCAGGTGCTGCCGCCGGCCGCCTCGTCGGGCCGCAGCTACTTCCTCACGCACCTGCTGCGCGGCGTCATCTTCGCCGAGTCCGACATCAGCGGGCGCAGTGCCGTCATCGAGAAGCGCCGCGGGCGCATCGCGCTGGCGGCCTACTCGCTGCTCGCGCTGCTGTCGCTGCTGCTCATCGTGGGCTGGACGATCAGCTTCGTGCGCAACCAGGCCCTCATCCACGAGGTGGCCGACGCCACCGTGGAGTTGCAGAAGCAGGTGGCGGCGGTACCGCCGCTGCCCGCGGGCGACGTGGTGGCGATGCTGCCGGTGCTCGACGCCGCGAGCAAGATGCCCACCGGGTATGCCGAGCGCGACGCCGGCGTGCCGCTGTCGCGCGCATTCGGCCTGAGCCAGAGCGGCAAGCTGGGCACGCAGGCCAACCGCGCCTACCTGAACCTGCTGCGCGACGTGTTCATGCCGCGCGTGGCCTTGCGCCTGGAACAGCAGATCCGCGACGCCGATTCGCCGGAGGTGCGCTACGAGGCCCTGAAGACGTACGTCATGCTGTACGACCCGGCGCACCTGAAGGCCGCCGACGTGCGCAACTGGATCGGCGCCGACTGGGATCGCACGCTGCCGCGCGACGTCACGCAGCTGCAGCGCACCGCGCTGTCGGCCCACCTCGACGCGGCGCTCGACCAGCTACCGCTGGAGATGGTGCTGCCGCAAGACCAGGCGCTGGTGGGCGAGGTGCGCAGGCAGCTCGCCGCCGCGTCGCTCGCCGAGCGCGTGTACTCGCGCCTGAAGCGCGTGGCCGACGCCGGCGCCGACTTCCGCGTCACTGAGGCCGGTGGCCCGCAGGCCGCGCTCGTGTTCACGCGCGCCTCGGGGGCGCCGCTGTCGCAGGGCCTGCCGGCGCTGTTCACGGTGGCCGGCTACGACAAGGGCTTCCGCGCGCAGGCGCCGCTGCTGGTCAAGCAGCTGAGCGAGGAAGAGGGCTGGGTGCTGGGCACGCAGTCCGACTCGGGTGGCGTGGCGCGCATGGCCACCACGCTCACGGCGGTCCAGCAGCTGTACCTCAACGAGTACATCAAGACCTGGGACGACCTGCTGGGCGACCTGCGCCTGATCCCGTCCACCAGCCTGCAGGGGAGCATCCAGACCATCACGCTGCTGTCGGCCGGCGATTCCCCGCTCAAGCTGCTGCTCAATGGCGTGGCCAAGGAAACCAAGCTGGCCACCGGCAACGACAAGTCGGCCGAGGCCGTCGCCGCGGGCGTGCTGGACAAGGCCACCAACGCGATGCGCAGCACGGTGGACAAGCTGATGGGCGCGCCGGCCGCGGCGCCGGGTACGACGGCCAAGCCGGAGGCGGTGGTCGACGCTCACTTCGAGCAGTTGCAGCGCGTCGTCGCCGGCCCGCCGGGCCAGCCGGTGCCGCTCGACGCCACGCTGGGCGTGCTCAAGGAATACGAGGTGCAACTGCGCGCCACCGATGAGGCCATCAAGCGCGGCGCGCCGGCCACGTCCGACGCGTTGATCGTGGCCCGCATCAAGAGCGAGGCCGACCGCATGCCGCCGCCGATCAGCAACCTGCTCAACGGCCTGATCTCGCGCAGCGGCGCGCAGTCGGCCAGCGCGGGCCAGGCCGCGGTCAAGGCAGCGGCGGCCGGCGAGGTGGGTGGCTTCTGCAAGGTGGCGGTCGAGGGGCGCTATCCGTTCGTCAAGGGCGTGCCCAGGGAAGTGCCGCTGGGCGACTTCGCCAAGCTGTTCGCCCCCAACGGCGTCATCGACGGCTTCGCCAAGACCAAGCTGGTGGGCATGGTCGACATGAACGGCCCGGTGTGGAAGCCGATCCAGCTGGCCGAGGGCGTCAATGCGCTGCCGCCGGCGGCCATCGCCAACTTCCAGCGCGCCGCGGCGATCCGCGACGCGTTCTTCCCGGGCGGCGCCGCCAACCCGGCGGCCTCGCTGGACCTGCTGCTGCAGCGCGCCGAGGACGGCATCACCGAGGTGCAGCTGTCCATCGACGGCCAGGTCACGTCCATGAAGCCCGGCAGCAACGGCGCCGCGCGCCTGAGCTGGCCCAGCCTGAGCCCGGCCAGCCAGATCAAGCTGACGCTGGTCATCAACGGCAAGCCGTCCACCACGCCGCTGGTCTTCGACGGCCCGTGGGCGTTGTTCCGCTTCGTCGACGCCGGCAAGGTGGAGGGCGGCACGCCCGAGCGCCAGAGCGTGAGCTACGAGGAGGGCGGCAAGCGCGTGTACTTCGAGCTGCGTTCGGGCAGCGTGCGCAATCCGATGCGCCTGCCGGAGCTGGCGCAGTTCCGTTGCCCGGGCTGACCACCGGGAGGACGATCGACATGCCCGGCGGCGGCTTCTACGGCAAGCTTCCCAGCGAAGGCGACTTCGTCACGCGTCGCCTCCCGTGGGAATTCACCTCGGCCTGGGACGACTGGCTGCAGCAGGGCATGCACGCGTCGCGCAACGCGCTGGGCGCGGGCTGGCTCGAGCTGTACCTGTCGGCACCCATCTGGCGCTTCCAGGTCGCGCCCGGCGTCTGCGGGCCCCTCGGCTGGCGCGGCCTGTTCTTCGCCAGCGTCGACCGGGTGGGGCGCTACTTCCCGCTCACGCTCGCCTTCGCCGACGCCGCCGCGCCGGCGCTGGCCTCGCTCAGCGCCGATGCGGACGCCTGGATCGCGCTGGAAGACGCCGCGCTCGCGGGGCTGGCGCCCACGCTGCCCATCGCCGATTTCGATCGCATGACCGAGGGGCTGGCGCTGCCGGCCGCGGCGGCCGCCGATCCGGCGCGACCGCGCGTGTGCCTCTATACCGGCGGCTCCGAGGAGGTGCCCGCGCGCGGCATGACCTTCGCCGAACTGCCGCCGCCCGCCGCGTTCACCGACCTGATCGCGCCCGGCGCGGCGCCGTCGGCGGCGTCGCTCGCCGACCTGCTGTGATCGCCGGCACCGCGCGCCGCGTGACGCCTTCGTGTACTGAGGGCATACCCTTGGACGTAACCCGCCGTAATGCTTCCCGCGGCCCGGCGCACATACACTAACTCTTGTCGCATCCGGAAAAGCCCGGTCGACGCCCAGCCTCGGAGAGATTCCAACGTGATTGACATCGACGCCCTGTCGCGTCCCATCAGCGACGACGAGCCGTCCGGCCCGGACCTGGAATACGCCGAGGTCGCCGAACTGGATCGCTTCTCGTCGGGCACCCCGGGCACGATCGATCCGTCCACGCAGGAACTGGTGGGCGCCGAGGAGCCGAACTGGCGCAAGGTCGCCGAGCAGGCCACGGAGATCCTGGGCAAGACGAAGGACCTGCGCGTGGCCGCCTGGCTCACGCGCGCCGAACTGGCCAATCGCGGGCTGCCCGGCCTGTCCGACGGCCTCAAGCTGATCGCCACGCTCGTCGAGAATTTCTGGGAGACGGTCTATCCGCCGCTCGATCGCGACGAGGGCAACGACCCCATCGAACGCCTGAACGTGCTCGCGAACCTGTCGCCCGACCCGGGATCGATCACCGCCGAGACCATGGTGCGCACGCTGCGCGGCACGGTCATCTGCGAATCGCGCGAGGTTGGGCGCTTCACGCTGCGCGACCTCGAGTACGTGCTCGGACGCATGTCGCCGCCCGCTGGCCAGACGGCGCCCGCCGCCGGATTGCTGGCGGCCGCCTGGAAGACCGGCGACCCTGCGGCCAACCAGGAGAAGCGCGACGGCATCGCGATTGGCCTGGCGGCGATCCAGGCGCTCACCAAGCTGTTCTCCGACCATAGCGGTCAGCGCCCCAGCCTCGACCTGCTCCAGCAGACGCTGCGCCGCGTGGGCGAGTTCTACAGCGCGCAGGACGCCGACGCCGCGGCCGAGAACGGCACCGCCGAGGGCGCGGACGAGGGCGAAGCCGCTGAAATAGGGGGTGCTGGCGGAGGCGCTGGGAAAACCCCCCGTTCAGGTGGCTTGGCGTCCCGGGCAGATGCGGTGAGAATGTTGCAACAGATCGCTACGTTCCTGCGCAAGGCCGAGCCCAGCAGTCCGGCCCCGATGTTCGTGGACCGCGCCATCAAGCTTCTTCAGATGGACTTCACGGCGATCGTCAAGGAGTTGATGCCCGACTCGAAGGATCGCATCGAGATGCTGGGAGGCATTTCGCTCGAAGATGAAGAATCCGACTCCTGATCCTCAGGGTCGACCGAATTTTCCAGGAGAGTTACGTCATGTCAGGTAGCAGCCAGAAGTTCATCGCCCGCAACCGTGCGCCGCGCGTCCAGATCGAATACGACGTCGAGCTGTACGGTTCCAGCAAGAAGATGCAGATCCCGTTCGTGATGGGCGTCATGGCCGATCTGTCGGGCAAGCCCGCCGAGCCCCTCGCGCCGGTGGCCGACCGCAAGTTCCTGGAGATCGACGTCGACAACTTCGACGAGCGCCTGAAGTCGATGAAGCCGCGCGTGGCGTTCGCCGTGCCCAACACGCTCACCGGCGAAGGCAACCTGAGCGTCGACATCACGTTCGAGAGCATGTCCGACTTCTCGCCGGAAGTGGTCGCGAAGAAGGTGGGCGCGCTGAACAACCTGCTGGAAGCCCGCACCCAGCTGAAGGACCTGCTCACCTACATGGACGGCAAGGTCGGCGCCGAGGAACTCCTGGGCAACGTGCTGAAGAACCCCGAGCTGCTGAAGTCGCTGGCCGCCGCGCCCAAGCCCACCGACGCGCCGGCCGAGTGAGCGCAACGCGCGTTCGCCCCCCGTCAAGTCAGAGATCCCTAGGAGTCCACCGATGACCACCCAACAAGAATCGACCGCCGCCGCTGGCGCGATGGCCGAATTCGACGACTTCGCGGCGTTGCTGCAGAAGGAATTCAAGCCCAAGACGGACCAGGCGAAGTCGGCGGTCGAGAACGCCGTCCACACGCTGGCCCAGCAGGCGCTCGCCGACACCACGCTGGTGTCCAGCGACGTCTACAACACCATCGAAGGCCTGATCGCCGCGCTCGACAAGAAGCTGTCCGAGCAGGTCAACATCATCCTCCACCACGCCGACTTCACGAAGCTCGAAGGCGCGTGGCGCGGTCTCCATCACCTCGTCAACAACACCGAGACCGACGAGATGCTGAAGATCCGCGTGATGAACATCTCCAAGGGCGAGCTGCACAAGACGCTCAAGCGCTACAAGGGCACGGCCTGGGACCAGAGCCCGATCTTCAAGAAGGTCTACGAAGAGGAATTCGGCCAGCTGGGCGGCAACCCCTACGGCTGCCTGGTGGGCGACTACCACTTCGACCACAGCCCGGTCGACGTCGAACTGCTGGCCGAGATGGCCAAGATCGCGTCCGCCGCGCACGCCCCGTTCATCGCCGGCGCCTCGCCCACCACGCTGCAGATGGATTCGTGGCGCGAGCTGTCGAACCCGCGCGATCTCACCAAGATCTTCGAGAACTCCGAGTACGCCGCGTGGCGCTCGCTGCGCGATTCGGAAGATTCCCGCTACATCGGCCTGGCCATGCCGCGCTTCCTGGCGCGGCTGCCCTACGGCGCGAAGACCAACCCGGTGGACGCGTTCGACTTCGAGGAAGACGTCGAGGGCGCCGACCACAACCGCTACGTGTGGGCCAACTCGGCCTACGCGATGGCCACCAACATCACGCGTGCCTTCAAGCTCTACGGCTGGTGCACCACGATCCGCGGCGTCGAGTCCGGCGGCTCGGTGCCCAACTTGCCGGTGCACTCGTTCCCCACCGACGATGGCGGCGTGGACATGAAGTGCCCCACCGAGATCGCCATCTCCGACCGCCGCGAGGCCGAACTCGCCAAGAACGGCTTCATGCCGCTGGTGCACCGCAAGAACAGCGACTTCGCCGCGTTCATCGGCGCCCAGTCGCTGCAGAAGCCCTCCGAGTACGACGATCCGGACGCCACCGCCAACGCCAACCTGGCCGCGCGCCTGCCGTACCTGTTCGCGTCCTCGCGCTTCGCGCACTACCTGAAGTGCATGGTGCGCGACAAGGTGGGCTCGTTCTCGAGCGCCGCCTCCATGCAGCGCTACCTCAGCGACTGGATCAGCAACTTCGTGGTCTCCAATCCGGAGAGCGCCGGCCAGACCATCCAGGCCCAGAAGCCGCTGTCCGCCGCGGAAGTCATCGTCGAGGAGGTCGAGGGCAACCCCGGCTACTACACCTCGAAGTTCTTCCTCAAGCCTCATTACCAGCTGGAAGGGATGAGCATCTCCCTCCGCCTGGTTTCCAAACTGCCTTCCGCGAAGGCGGCTTAAGGCCCTCACGGGCGTAGTCCCAACAGGGGCGAATCCCGGCCTTCAGGGCGGGGATGGTTACAAGGAGCATAAAAATGTCACTGGACATGTTCATCAAGATGGACTCCCTCAAGGGTGAGTCGCGCGACAAGACCCACGCGGGCGAGATCGACGTCCTGGCGTGGAGCTGGGGGGCTTCCAACTCCGGTTCGGCCCACGTCGGCGGCGGTGCCGGCGCCGGCAAGGCGAACGTGCAGGATCTGTCCTTCACGAAGTACCTCGACAAGTCGAGCCCCGACCTGCTGCTGTCCACCTGCAACGGCAAGCACTGGGACCAGGCCGTGCTGGTCGTCCGCAAGGCCGGCGAGACGCCGCTCGAGTACCTGAAGATCACGATGAGCGAAGTGCTGGTCACCAGCGTGTCGACGGGCGGCTCCGGCGGCGAAGACCGCCTGACCGAGAACGTGACCCTGAACTTCGCCAAGGTGAAGGTCGAGTACGTCGAGCAGACTGCCAAGGGCGGCAAGGGCGACACGCCCTCGATGGGCTGGAACATCGTCGAGAACGTCAAGCTGTAAGTCTCTTGAACGGCCGGTCCGCTCGCGGTCCGGCCGCGTTTCTTCCAGGCGCCTTGCCGGCACCCGCGAAGGAACTCTCGAATTTCTGAAGGCGCCGGTCCGTTGGCCGGCGTCGCCATTTTTCCCGGGGTGAGTGTCCATGGCGTCCATCGATCTCGCGATGCAGTTTTCCTCCGCCGACCCGCTGGCGCATTTCGATGAACTGCGCCGGATGATCCAGAAGCAGCCGCAGCGCTCCGACCTGCGGATCTTCCTGTTCCAGCTCTATTGCGTGCAGGGCGAGTGGATCAAGGCCGCAACGCAGCTCGATGTGCTGCTGGAGCTCGACCCGTCCTCCAAGCCGATGGTGGAGACCTACCGCGAGGCCCTGCGCTGCGAGGCGCTGCGCCGCGAGGTCTTCGACGGCAAGCACTCGCCGCTGGTGCTGGGCAAGCCCGACGACTGGCTGGCGTTGATGATCGAGGCGCTCCGCGTGGACGCCGAAGGCCGTCCCGACGCCGCCGGCGAACTGCGCGCCAAGGCCCTCGAGGCCGCGCCCGCCACGTCGGGCAAGCTCGACGACGCGCCGTTCGCGTGGCTGGCCGACGCCGACAGCCGCCTGGGCCCGGTCATCGAGGCCATCATCAACGGCAAGTACTACTGGGTGCCGGTGTCGCGCCTGATCCGCATCGAGATCGAGAAGCCGGCCGACCTGCGCGACTTCGTGTGGGCGCCCGCCACACTGACGCTGGAGAACGGCGCCGCCAACGTGGCGCTGATCCCCACCCGCTACCCCGGCACCGAGCGCGAATCCGAGCCGGCGTTGCGCCTGGCGCGCGCGACCGACTGGCGCGAGAAGCCGGGCGGCGCCTGGCACGGCGTGGGCCAGCGCATGCTCACCACCGACCAGGCCGAGGTCGCGCTGCTCGATGCGCGCGTGATCGCGCTCGACACCCCGCTGGTCGAATCGCCGCCGGCCGACGCGGACGCGGCCGCCGCGCAAGCCAATGGCTGAGGCACTCTCGCGCGACCGGCTGTACCCGTCGCTGCTCGACCGGCTGGTCGACGAGGAGCCGGGCCGTGCCACGGAGGCGCGCGAGAACCGCGCCGCCACGCTGCAGAAGCTGCGCGAGAACGTGCTGCGCGACCTGAACTGGCTGTTCAACGCCACGCAGTCCAGCATCGATCTCGAAGACGATCCGGTGCTCGTCGGCTCCGTCATCAACTACGGCATGCCGCCGCTGGCGGGCCGCCCGGCCTCGCAGTACGACATGACCGAGCTCGCGCGCGCGCTGCGCGAGGTGATCCTGCGCTTCGAGCCGCGCATCATCGCGCACACGCTCAAGGTGAGCGCCGAGCGCAGCAGGGCCGACAGCCACAACGTGCTGGGCTTCCGCATCGAGGGCCAGCTCTGGTCGCAGCCGATCCCGCTCGAGATCTTCATGCGCACCGAGATCGACCTCGAGAGCGGCCTGACCCAGGTCATCGAGTCCAAAGCACCCTAGCTCCCAAGCCACGCCACGATGGATCCGCGTCTACTCGGCTACTACCGGCAGGAACTGCTGCACATCCGCGACGCCGCGTCGGAGTTCGCGCGTGAGCATCCGAAGATCGCCGCCCGGCTCGCGCTGGAGCAGACCACATCCGGCGGCGAATGCGTCGACCCCTACGTGGAGCGCCTGCTCGAAGGCTTCGCGTTCCTCGCCGGCCGCGTCCACTACCAGCAGGACGCCGAGTACGCACGCTTCACGCAGTACCTGCTGGAGCTGGTCTACCCCGGCTACCTGGCGCCCACGCCGTCGATGCTCATCGCGCAGTTCGAGGCCGACCTCGACGACCCCGCGCTGGCCGCTGGCCCGCTGGTGCCGCGCGGCAGCGTGATGAGCTCGCGCCTGCAGCCGGGCGAGCGCACAGCGTGCCGCTTCACCACTGGCCAGGGCGTGCGCCTGTGGCCGCTGCGGATCGCGCAGGCGCGCTTCCAGTCGCACGTCACCGACGTGCCGCCCGCCGCGCTGGCCGGCCTCGTCTCGCCCAACGCGTGCCTGCGCGTGCGCCTGCGCGTGGGAGCCTCGCTGCTGGCCAACCAGTTGGAGCTCGACGAGCTCGTGTTGCACATGGCCGGCGACGACGGCATCGCGCACCGCGTCTACGAGCAGCTGTTCGCGCGCTGCCAGGCCATCGCGGTCGTCGATCCGCTGCGCCGCCACGCGCTGGCCGGCGTCCTCGGCGCCGATGCGCTCGTGCCCGGCGGCTTCGGCGACGACGAGGCCCTGCTGCCGATCCAGGATCGCGCGCTCTCGGGCTACCGCCTGCTCAAGGAATACGGGGCGTTCCCGGCGCGCTACCTGTTCGCGCGCATCAAGGGGCTGCGCGAGCTGATCGCCAAGATCGGCTCGTCGGAATTCGAGCTGCTGTTCATCACCGACCGCAGCGACGTCACGCTGGAGAAGTCGCTCGATCCGGGCAACTTCGCGCTGCACTGCACGCCGGCCATCAACCTGTTCCAGAAGCGCGCCGACCGCGTCGAGGTGAACACGCGCGACCACGAGTTCCACGTGATCAGCGACCGCGCCCGGCCGATGGACTACGAGGTGTTCTCGCTGCTGTCGGTGGCGGGCATCGACAAGTCTGGCGTGCAGCAGGTGCGCGAGTTCAAGCCGCTCTATGCGCGCTACGACGACGCCAGCGCCGATTCGTACGCGTTCTTCTCCACGCGCCGGCTGCCGCGCGTCGTGTCGGAGGCCGCACGCAAGCGCGGGCCGCGCAGCGGCTACGTCGGCACCGAGGTCTACGTCACGCTGGCCGACCCGCAGACCGCACCCTGGCCGGCGTCGGTGGTGCAGCTGGCCATCGACACGCTCAGCACCAACCGCGACCTGCCGCTGACGCTGTCGGTGGGGAGCGCCAACGACTTCTACCTGGAGGAGAACACCCCGGTCAAGGGCGTGCGCTGCATCCGGGGCCCCACGCGTCCCGTCGCGCCGGTGGGCGAGGGCAAGGGGCCGTGGCGCGCGCTGAGCCACCTGTCGCTGAACTACCTGTCGCTGATCGACAGCGAAGGCAAGGGCGGGGCGGCGTCGCTGCGCGAGCTGCTGTCGCTGTACGGCCTGGACGAGCTCTCGCCGCTGCACAAGCAGCTCGAAGGCCTGGTCTCGGTGCGCAGCGAGGCCGCCATCAGCCGCGTGCCGGTCAAGGGACCCATCGTCTTCGGGCGCGGCACCAAGGTGTGGCTGTCGCTGGACGAGCGCGCTTTCGAAGGCACCGGCATCCTCGTGCTGGGCGCTGTGCTCGATCGCTTCCTCGCGCGCTACGCCAGCATGAACAGCTTCACCCAGCTGGCGATCTCGTCGCAGACGCGCGGCCTGGTCAAGACCTGGCCGCCGCGCATCGGCTCGCGGTCGGTTCTCTGAGAACGCCTACATGACCGAATTCGCGTCCGCGCCGCCGGCCGATGACGAGGATGATCCGGAAGGTACCCGCATCCTCACGGTCAACGACGTGCTCGGCGCGCTCAAGGGCGAGGCAGGCGGCCACGCCGCGGCGGTGGCCGAGCTGCTGGCGCAGAAGGAGGCCGCCACGGCCGCGCGCTACGAGGCGCGCAAGGAGCTGCTGCGCCAGCTCGAGGAGGAGCCGCACAAGTTCGGCTTCTTCCAGGCCGTGCGGCTGCTCGAGAACGCCCATCCCGGCCTGCCGCGCATCGGCACCTCGCTGCGGCTGCGCGACGACCCGATCCGCTTCGCGCAGTCGCCGTCGCTGTCGTTCGCGCCGTCCGCACTGGCCCGCTTCGTCCCCGCCGACGGCGACAAGCCGCCCACGCTGCACCAGCGCTTCTTCGGCCTGTTCGGCGCCAACGGGCCGCTGCCCCTGCACATCACCGAGTACGCGCGCGAGCGCTCGCGGCGCATGCCGTCCGATCGCGCGCTGGTGCGCTTCCTCGACATGTTCCACCATCGGCTGCTGTCGCTGCTGTACCGCGCCTGGGCCGAGGCCTCGCCGGCGGTGAGCCTCGACCGGCCCGACAACGATCCGTTCAGCCGCTGGGTGGGCTCGCTCGCCGGCTATGGCCAGACGACGCTGGCCGGCCGCGACGCCGTGCCGGACGGCGCGCGCCTGGCGGTCGCGGGCATCCTGGGCCGTTCGGTGCACGGCGCGGAAGGGCTGGAGCGCATCCTCAACGACTTCTTCCGCGTGCCCGTGCGGGTGCATCAATGGCAGGCGTACTGGATGCGCCTGCCCGACGACGCGCACACGCGCATCGGCCTGCGCAACGCGCCGGTGGCCCTCGGGCAGAGCGCCGTGGTCGGCGCCAAGGTGTGGGACTGCCAGAACCGCTTCCGCATCGAGATCGGCCCGCTCACGCTGGCGCAGTACAAGCGCTTCCTGCCGGGGGGCGAGAGCCTGAAGCGGCTCAAGGACTGGGTGCTCAACTACGTCGGCTACGAGCTCTCGTGCGAGATGCACCTCGTGCTGCTGAAGGACGAGGTGCCCGAGGTGCAGCTGGCCGCCGCCGGCGCGCTGGGGTGGACCTCCTGGCTCGGCAAGCGCCCGTCGCCGGAGCCCGCGGGCGACCTGCGCCTGGGCATCACGTGAGCGGCCGTCCCCCCGCTACCGGGGATTGAAATGCCCCTCGAACAACGCTCCAATCCGATCAACTATCCAACGGGCACGACGAGGCCCACATGAGGAGTCACCGTGAGTGAAATCAGTCGTGTCGCGCTGTTCGGCAAGCTCAATCCGGTCGCCTACAAGGGCATCGAGGGCGCAACGGTCTTCTGCAAGCTCCGCGGCAACCCGTACGTTGAACTGGTGCACTGGCTGCACCAGCTGATCCAGGCCAGCGACTCGGACCTGCATCGCATCTTCAAGCACTTCTCGCTCGATGCCTCGCGCCTGGCCAGCGACATCACCACCGCGCTCGACGCGTTGCCGCGCGGCGCCACGTCCATCTCCGACTTCTCGCCCACCATCGAGAAGGCCGTGCAGGAAGGCTGGCTGTACGGCACGCTGCAGTACGGCGAGAGCGCGGTGCGCACGGGCCTGCTCGTCGTCGGCGCCGTCAAGACGCAGACGCTGCGCAACGCGCTGTACGCGATCTCGGGCGAGTTCCGCAAGATCAAGCCCGACGACCTGTTCGACGACTTCGCCAAGATCGTCGCCGGCTCGCCGGAAGACACGCTCGCGGCGCGCGACGGCTCCAATGTCGGCGGCGGCGCGGCGCCCGGCGAGGCCAGCGGCGCGATCGCCCCGGCCCAGCTCGGCAAGCAGGAGGCCCTGAAGAAGTTCACCGTCGACCTCACCGCGCAGGCCAAGAGCGGCAAGATGGACCCGATCGTCGGCCGCGACGACGAGATCCGCCAGGTGGTCGACATCCTGATGCGCCGGCGCCAGAACAACCCCATCCTGGTGGGCGAGGCCGGCGTCGGCAAGACGGCCGTGGTCGAGGGCTTCGCGCAGCGCATCGTGCGCGGCGACGTGCCGCCCTCGCTGAAGGACGTCTCGCTGCTCGCGCTCGACGTGGGCCTGCTGCAGGCCGGCGCCAGCATGAAGGGCGAGTTCGAGCAGCGCCTGCGCTCGGTCATCGACGAGGTGCAGGCGAGCCCCAAGCCCATCATCCTGTTCATCGACGAGACGCACACGCTGGTGGGTGCCGGCGGCGCCGCCGGCACCGGCGACGCGGCCAACCTGCTCAAGCCGGCGCTCGCGCGCGGCCAGCTGCGCACCATCGGCGCCACCACCTGGGCCGAGTACAAGAAGCACATCGAGAAGGATCCGGCGCTCACCCGCCGCTTCCAGAACGTGCAGGTGGACGAGCCCTCCGAGACCAAGGCCATCCTGATGATGCGCGGCGTCGCCAGCACGATGGAGAAGCACCACAAGGTGCAGATCCTCGACGAGGCGCTGGAGGCCGCGGTCAAGCTGTCGCACCGCTACATCCCGGCGCGCCAGCTGCCCGACAAGTCGGTGAGCCTGCTCGACACAGCCTGCGCCCGCGTGGCCATCAGCCTGCACGCGGTGCCGGCCGAGGTCGACGACTCGCAGCGCCGCATCGAGGCGCTGGAGACCGAGATCGGCATCATCGCCCGCGAGGCGGCCATCGGCATTCCGACAGCCGAACGCGAGGAATCCGTCAACGCGTTGCTGGCACTCGAGAAGGAACGGCTCGCCGGCCTGAGGAAGCGCTGGAACGAAGAGAAGACCCTGGTCGACCGCCTGTTGTCGCTGCGCGCGAAGCTGCGCGGCTCGCTGCAGACGATCGAAGGCACCGGCAGCGCGCTGGAGGCCAGCGCCGAGACGGCGCCCGAGGCCAAGACCCTGTCGGACGGCGAGCGTGCCGACGTGATGACAGAGCTGCGCGGCGTGCAGGCCGAACTCGCCACCTTGCAGGGCGAGAGCCCGCTGATGCTGCCGACGGTGGACTTCCAGGCGGTGGCCAGCGTGGTCGGCGACTGGACGGGCATCCCCGTGGGCCGCATGGCCGCCAACGAGATCGACACCGTCCTGAAGCTGCCCCAGCTGCTGGGCAAGCGCGTCATCGGCCAGGATCACGCGATGGAGATGATCTCCAAGCGCATCCAGACCTCGCGCGCGGGCCTCGACAACCCGAGCAAGCCGATCGGCGTGTTCATGCTGGCAGGCACGTCCGGCGTGGGCAAGACCGAGACCGCCATCGCGCTGGCCGAGTCGCTGTACGGCGGCGAGCAGAACCTGATCGTCATCAACATGAGCGAGTACCAGGAGGCCCACACGGTCTCGTCGCTCAAGGGTGCCCCCCCGGGGTATGTCGGCTACGGCGAGGGCGGCGTGCTCACCGAGGCCGTTCGCCGCAAGCCCTACAGCGTGGTGCTGCTCGACGAGGTGGAGAAGGCGCACTCCGACGTGCACGAGCTGTTCTTCCAGGTGTTCGACAAGGGCTGGATGGAGGACGGCGAGGGCCGCTCCATCGACTTCCGCAACACGCTGATCCTGCTGACCACCAACGCCGGCACCGACATGATCGCCAACCTCTGCAAGGATCCGGACCTGATGCCCGATCCCGAAGGCATGGCCAAGGCGATCCGCGAGCCGCTGCTCAAGATCTTCCCGCCGGCGCTGCTGGGCCGCCTCGTCACGATTCCCTACTACCCGCTGTCCGACGAGATGCTGGGCAAGATCGTGGCGCTGCAGCTGAACCGCATCAAGAAGCGCATCGAGGCGCGCTACAAGATGCCGTTCAACTACGACGACGAGGTCGTGAAGCTGGTGGTCAGCCGCTGCACAGAGAGCGAGTCGGGCGGCCGCATGATCGACGCCATCCTCACCAACACCATGCTGCCCGAGATCTCGCGCGAGTTCCTCACGCGCACGATGCAGGGCACGGCCATCCAGGGCGTGACGGTGGGCGTCGCGGATGGCGAGTTCTCGTATTCGTTCGCTTGAGGAAGAGGTCTCCATGCCATCCCACGTCTCTTCTTCCTCCGACGCCGCGGCGCGGGAGATGCTCGCCACGGCGCGCCTGCAGGCGCTCAACGCCATGTTCACCGGCACCAGGCTGAAGTTCGGCGCCAAGAGCGCGATCTCGGCCGCCGCGGGCATGGCCAACAGCGGCCGCGTCATCGCGAGCAACGCCAGGAAGCTGGCCAAGGGCGGCGGCTCCGCGGCCGGCGCCGCGACCAACTCGTCGAACACCATCTCCATGGTCAACGACTTCATCTCGGGCTGCGCCGACGTGCCGGGCCTGCACGCGGTGGCCGAGGCCATCGGCACCGAGGCGATGGAGAACCTCGTGGCGGAGGTGGTCCCGTTCGTCAGCATCGTCAACAGCGCCCGCAAGCTCGCGACGGCCACGGCCCACGTGGTCGACGACGCCCATTCGCTGTACAAGAGCGCCGAATGGACGGAGGGCGCTCTGCCCGGCGACCCGGTGGCCGCGTGCGAGGCCGTCAAGGGCCTCATCAAGCGCGACCTCGGCAAGCACTCCGTCCAGATGGCGCAGCAGGCCGCGGCCACGGGCGGCAAGCTCGCCGGCATCCTGGGCGACGGCGGCACGGGCACCACGGTCGCCATCGGCCTGGCCAACGCCGCCGCCTCGCTGGGCCTGCAGCTGTTCTACCTTGGACTGGACATCAAGGACATGCGCGCCGGCAACGCGCGCCTGGCCAAGCCCGGCGGCCTGGACAGCACGGTGTTCAACGAATGCCCCATCCTCGGCTGCTACCTGCTCACCTGCACCGACACTTCCAACATCGTCAACCTGCTGGTGGAGGACATCGGCAGCCCCGGCTGGATGAATCGCGTCGAGGTGATGAAGCGCACGCAGCTCGACCCGCTGCTCAAGATCGCCACGAAGAACATCATGTCGTCGCGCCTGCAGCTCGATGGCCTGTCCGCCAACAAGGGCACGTTCGCGCAGCCTTCGTTCTTCGCGAGCATCAAGAGCCGCGCCTTGTCCAAGCTGGGCTACAAGACCGCGGGCTCGTTCGTGCGCACGTCCTGAGGGCCCGACGCCGCGCGCCTTCGCCGAGCCGGCGCAGCGGTCACTCACATCGGCTTGAACAGGTGCACGTACGCCCGACTCACGGGCAGCTCGTCGTGCCATCCGGCGATGCGCACGAACAGTCGGCTCGCGTCGTCGCGCCGCGTGCCGGCCAGGTGCGCCAGGTTCACGATGGTCGACCGGTGGATCTGCCAGAACTGCTGGCCGTCGAGCTGCGCGGCGAGTTCGGCGATGGTCGTTCGGATCAGGTACTCGGCCTGCGCGGTGCGCACGCAGGTGTACTTGTCGTCGGCGTGGAAGAACAGTACGTCGGCCACCGCCACCTGGTGGGTCAGCTCGCCCTGGCTGGCGCGGATCCAGCGCAGCGGCGCGGCGGCCGGCGCGGCCGGCGCCTGCAACCGGCGCAGCACGCGGGCCAGGCGGGCGTCGTCGACGGGCTCGGCCGCGGCGCCCTCGCGCGGCGCGAGCGCGCGGCGCGCGCGGTCGACCGTGCGCGCGAGGCGCTCGGCGGTCACCGGCTTGAGCACGTAGTCGATGGCCTCGGCATCGAACGCGGTGAGCGCGTACTCGTCGTAGGCGGTGACGAACACGACGCGCGTCAGCCCCTCGATGCCCGCGGCCACGTCGAGGCCGGTGAGTCCGGGCATCTGGATGTCCAGGAACGCGATGTCGGGCTGCAGCTCGGCGATCCGCTCGGCGGCCTCGAGGCCGTTGCGCGCGATGGCGACGATCTCCAGCTCGGGCCACAGCTTCAGCAACTGGTCGCGCAGGTAGGCGGCCAGGTGGGGTTCGTCGTCGGCGATCAGGGCACGGGTCATTGCGGCGAGCAGGGCGATGGTCGTGGCGATTGTCAGGCCGCTGCGGCCGGTTGCCAGGGAACGACGAGGCAGGCGCGGGTGCCGCCGCCGGAGTCGAGTTCCGCCAGCGTCAGCTGCGCCGGGACGCCGAAGCGGGCCTGCAGGCGTTCGCGCAGGTTGGCCAGGGCGATGCCGTGGCCATCCGGACCGCCGGCCACGCTGCGGCGCGGGCGGCGCGCGGCCGCCTCCAGTCCGGCGCCGTCGTCCTCCACGCAGACCTGCAGCACGTCCCGGCCGGCGATGGTCATGCGCGCCGCCTTCACGCGCACGCTGCCGCCGTCGACCTGCGGTTCCAGGCCGTGCTTGACCGCGTTCTCGATCAGCGGCTGCAGCACCAGCGGCATCAGGCGGCACCCGCCGAGGGCGTCGTCGGCGTCGATCTCGAAGCGCAGCCGCTCGCCCATGCGGGTACGCATCAGCTCCAGGTAGCGGCGCGCCAGGTCGAGCTCGGTCGCCAGCGTGCTGTCGTCGTGGCGCAGGCCGCCCAGCGAGGCGCGCAGGTAGTCGGTGAGCGCCTCCAGCATGCGCCTGGCGCGCGGCGCGTCGGCCTCGACCAGGCTGATCACGTTGGCCAGCGTGTTGAACAGGAAGTGCGGCTCCATCTGGCCCTGCAGCAGGCGCAGCTGGGCCTCGTTGGCGCGCATGCGGTCGCGCATCGCCCGATGGCGCAGCGAGAAGTACAGGTGGAAAAGCAGGCTCATCATCAGCGAGACCACCACCAGCGAGACGATCATGCCGGGCGTCATCGCCGCCATGAACGGCAGGCCGCCGTCGAGGACCCCGATGCCGAGGGGCCAGCCGATGGCCGTGCCCAGCAGCGGGATGCCGCTGAAGAAGAGGGTGCGTCGCCAGCTGCGGAGCTTGGGGAGCCACGCCGTGCCGAACACGCCGAAGCTCAGCTTGAACAGGCCCTGGATGAAGAAGGTGATGGTGGCCGCGACGACGTAGTTGCGCCCGAGCCAGATCGCCCAGGAATGCAGATCCAGCCAGTCGCCTATCGTGCGCGCGGTGGCGACGAAACCGATCAGCGTGAACACGAGGGCGAAGCCGCCGGCCCACACTGCGCCCCAGAACAGCTGCCAGCTGATTGCCGGTGGCGGGGCCTCGGCGTCCATCCAACTGCGCCAGGACACGCCCATGGCGGCGATGAAGGGTTTGGGCGCGGCGGTGTTGGTCATGCAGGCAGTGTAGGCAGCGGCCTCGCGCCGGCCCAGGGCCTCGGGACGGATCGCCAGCCGGGCCGACGAATCGACAGCGGCCGGCGCGGGCGCCCCCCGTAGAATCGCCAGCCAACTCCCAGCGCGACCACAAGAACCTGCCATGCAAGTCAAAGCTTCCGCCTTCAAGGCCTACGACATCCGCGGCATCGTCGACGAGGCCCTCGACGACGACTTCGCCGAGCACCTGGGCCGCGCCTTCGGCAGCGAGGCGGTGCGCCTGGGCGAGAAGGCCGTGGCGGTGGGCCGCGACGGCCGCGTGTCCGGCCCGCGCCTCGTTGCCGCGCTGATCCGGGGGCTGGCCTCCACGGGCCTGGACGTGGTCGACATCGGCGCCGTCACCACGCCGATGCTCTATTACGTGGCCGCCACGCGCGGCAGGCACGGCTGCCATTCGGGCATCCAGGTCACCGGCAGCCACAACCCGAAGAACTACAACGGCTTCAAGATGGTGCTGGCCGGCCGTGCGATCTACGGCGAGGACATCCAGAAGCTGCGCCGCCTGATGGAGAGCGAGACCTACGCGAGCGGCCCGGGCCGCGTCGCGAAGATGGACATCCTGGCCGAGTACACGCACCGCATCGTCGGCGACTGCAAGCTCGCGCGGCCGATGAAGATCGTCGTCGATTCGGGCAACGGCATCCCCGGCGCCTCGGCCCCGGGCATCCTGCGCGCCCTCGGCTGCGAGGTGATAGCCCTGTACAGCCGCGTCGACGGCGACTTCCCCAACCACCATCCCGATCCGTCCAAGCCAGAGAACCTGGCCGACCTGATCCACACGGTGCACGCCACCGAGGCCGAGCTGGGCCTGGCCTTCGACGGCGACGGCGACCGCCTGGGCGTGGTCACGCGCGGCGGCAACATCATCTATCCCGACCGCCAGCTGATGCTGTTCGCGCGCGACATCCTCACCCGCGTGAAGGGCGCGCCCATCATCTACGACGTCAAGTGCTCGCAGCGCCTGCCCATCGCCATCCGCGAGGCCGGCGGCGTGCCGCTGATGTGGAAGACGGGCCACTCGCTGGTCAAGGCCAAGCTGAAGGAGACCGGCGCGCCGATCGCCGGCGAGATGAGCGGCCACATCTTCTTCAGCGAGCGCTGGTACGGCTTCGACGATGCCACCTACACGGCTGCGCGCCTGCTGGAGATCCTGTCGCGCAGCGTCGACCCGAGCGCGGTGCTCGACGAGCTGCCCACCAGCTTCTCCACGCCCGAGCTCAACGTGGCGTGCGCCGAGGGCGAGCCGCCGAGGATCATCGAGCGCCTGCTGGCCGAGGCGAAGTTCCCCGGCGCCGAGATCCTCACCATCGACGGTCTGCGCGCCGAGTACGACGACGGCTTCGGCCTGATCCGCGCGTCCAACACGACGCCGGTGCTGGTGCTGCGCTTCGAGGGCCACACGCAGGCCGCGCTGGAGCGCATCCAGCACGATTTCATGGAAGCGCTGCGCAAGGTCAAGCCCGACGCGCACCTGGGCGCGGCCGCGCACTGAACGAAGAATGGCGCAGCCGAGGATGACCTTCAAGCAGCGCGCGGCGCTTGATGCGTACTCGCTCGCGCTGCGCCTGCTGCTGCCGGCCATCCTGCTGCGCTACTGGCTGCGCGGGCGCAAGGAGCCGGGCTACCGCCTGGCGATGCGCGAACGGCTGGGCTTCGGCCCGCAGATCGAGCCGGGCTCGATCTGGGTGCATGCCGTGTCGCTGGGCGAGACGCGCGCGGCCAGCGCGCTGATCGACGCGCTGCGCCTGCGCCGTCCCGAGATGCGGCTGCTGCTGACCCACGGCACCGCCACCGGCCGCGACGCGGGCCAGGCGCTGATGCGCAACGGCGACCGCCAGTCGTGGCTGCCGCTGGACACGCCGGGCGCGGTGCGGCGCTTCCTGCTGCGCGCGCAGCCCGCCGTCGGCGTGCTGATGGAGACCGAGATCTGGCCCAACCTGCTGCACGGCGCCGAGGCTCGCGGCGTGCCCATGGTGCTGGCAAACGCGCGGCTGTCGGAGAAGAGCGCGCGGCAGGGCGAGCGCTTCGCGGCGCTGATGCGGCCCGCCGCCGCCGCGGTCTCCGACGTGCTGGCGCAGACCGAGGACGATGCCGAGCGCCTGCGCGAGGCGGGCGCCCAGCGCGTGGCGCTCTCGGGCAACCTGAAGTTCGACGTGCGTCCGTCGCCGGCGCTGCTGGCGCGCGGCAAGCGCTGGCACGCCGCGCTGGGCCGGCCCGTGGTGCTGGCCGCGATCACGCGCGAGGGCGAGGAGGCCGAGCTGATGCGCGAGTGGGGCCGCATCCAGGGCCGCAACCCGTTCCTGATCGTGGTGCCGCGCCATCCGCAGCGCTTCGACGAGGTGGAGGCGCTGCTGGTGCAGCACGGCCTGCGCGTGGCGCGCCGCAGCTCGTGGGGCGACATGCCGCCGGCCGAGGCGCTGAAGGTCGACGCCTGGCTGGGCGACTCCCTCGGCGAGATGCCCCAGTACTACGCCAGCTCCGACGTCGCGCTGCTGGGCGGCAGCTTCATGGCGCTCGGCGGGCACAACCTGATCGAGGCCGCGGCCAGCGGCTGTCCCATCGTCATGGGGCCGTCCACGTTCAACTTCGCCGAGGCCGCGCGCCAGGCCGCGCTGGCCGGCGCCGCCTGGCAGGAGCCAGACATGGCGCACGCGCTGCGCCGCGCGCTGCAGGTGCTGAGCACCGACCTGCAGACCATCGCCAGCACGCGCGCGCTCGCGTTCGCGTCCACGCACAAGGGCGCGGCCGACCGGATGGCCGATCGCATCGTCCGCCTGCTGTAGACCAGCGCCGAATCCGAGCGATCAGGTGTTCAGCACCGCCGGCTGCGCGGCGATCCAGCGTTCCAGCTCGGCCGCCGGCAACGGCAGGCTGATCAACTCGCCCTGCAGCAGGTCGCAGCCATGCTCCACCAGGAAGCGGCGCTGCTCCTCGTTCTCGACGCCCTCGGCCACCACCGTGAGCGACAACCCCTGCGCCATCTGGACGACGGCGCGCGCGATGGCCACCGAGCCGCGCTGGCGCGGCAGGTCGCGCACGAACGAGCGATCGATCTTCATGCCGTCGATGGGGAATTCCTTCAGGTGCGCGAGCGACGAGTAGCCGGTGCCGAAGTCGTCGACCGACACGCGCATGCCCAGGCCTTTCAGCTGTTGCAGCGTGCGCTTCACGTCGCCGACGTCGTCCATCAGCATGCGTTCGGTGAGCTCGAGCTCCAGCCAGTGCCCGGGCACGCCTTCCTCGCGCAGCACCTGGGCCACCGCGTCGACGAAGCCGGCCGCGCGGAACTGCATGCTGGACAGGTTCACAGCGATGGGCACGTCGATGAGGCCCATCGAGCGCCAGCGCAGTGCCGCGCGCGCCGCGGTGCGCAGCACCCACTGGCTGATGGGCAGCATCACGCGCTGCTGCTCGGCCAGCGCGATGAAGGCGTCGGGCCGCAGCAGGCCGCGCTCGGGGTGCATCCAGCGGATCAGCGCCTCGATGCCGGCCAGCGCGCCGTCGCGGGCGCGTACCTGGGGCTGGTAGTGCAGCACGAACTCGTCGCGCAGCAGCGCCTGCGCGAGCTCGCTCTCCAGCACCAGCGCGTCGTAGGCGGCCGTGGCCACCGCCGGGTCGAAGAACTGGCAGTTGGCGCGGCCGCGCGACTTGGCGATGTACATCGCGGTGTCGGCGTTCTTGATCAGCTCCGTCGGCGTGGCGCCGTCGTTGGGGAACATCGCGATGCCCACCGAGGGGGTGACGGAGAGGTCGCGGCCTTCGGCGTCGACCGGCAGCTCGATCGCGCGCAGCAGCTTGTGCGCGACCTGGGCCACGTCGTCGCGCGATGCGTCGTCCAGCAGCACGATGAACTCGTCGCCGCCGAAGCGCGCCACCACGTCGCCCGCGCGCAGGCTGGCCGAGATGCGCGCCGCCACCGTCTGCAGCAGCTGGTCGCCGATCAGGTGGCCCAGCGAGTCGTTGACGCGCTTGAAGTGGTCGAGATCCACGAACAGCAGCGCCATCGTGCGGTTGGCGGCGCGCGCCCGGTCGATCTGGCGGCCCAGGCGCTCCATGAACGACATGCGGTTGGGCAGGCCGGTGAGGGCGTCGTGGTGCGCGAGGTGATGGATGCGCGCCTGCGCGGCATGGCGGTCGCGCAGGTCGCGCACGATGGACATGCGCAGCTTCTCGTCGCCGTAGACCAGCGTGCGGCCGATCAGCTCCACGGGGATGCGCTGACCGTCCTTGCTGATCACCGTGCTCTCGTAGGCGAGGTCGAGCCCGCCGTCCAGCACCGCCTGTACGTGCGCGCGCTGGTCGGGCGCGACGAAGTCGAGGGCGTTGCGGCCGCGCACCTCGTCCAGCGTGTAGCCGACCAGCTCGCACAGCGGCGGGTTGGCATCGGCAATGACGCCGTCGCGATGGAACACGATTCCCTCGGCGCTGGCCTGCATGAACTTGGCCAGGCGCTCCTCGGACTCGCGCAGCGCCTGCATGGCGAGCCGGTGCGGCGTGATGTCGGTGACGATCACGAAGGCGCCGGCCGGGTTTCCATCGGGCCGGAGGTTGGGCAGCACGTTGACCTCGATCCAGCGGCGATCGCCGTTGGCCGCGGTGAGCTCGCGCGTGTAGGCGACGGAGCGGCGCTCGTTGACCACCGTGTCGATGGACGGCTTGACCTCGCGCGCGGCGGCCTCGCCGATGATCTCGGCGAAGGTCCGGCCGATGATGGAGGTCTCGGTGAACCCGAAGGCGGACGCGTAGGCCTTGTTGGCGAAGCGGCAGCCGTAGCCCAAGTCTTCGGAGTCGTAATAGGCGATCATCGCCTGCAAGCTGTTCGCGAGCAGCCGGAACGTCTCCAGGCTGCCGTCCCAGGCAGCGACCCCAGCATCTTGGACCATGCCGGAATGATAGGGGCCGGGAGCGTTCGCGGACAACCCCAAAAGGGGGTGTGCGGCGCTACCTCACCAGCAGCGCGTCGATGGGCAGCAGGTCGTTGTTGCCGAGGGTGCCCGCGGCCTGGCGCAGCTTCAGTTGCGCAACGAGGTACTGGTAGCGCGCGCCGGCGGCGTCGCGCTGGGTGTCGTAGAGCTGGGACTGCGCGTTGAGCACGTCGAGGTTGACCTTCACGCCCACCTTGTAGCCCAGCAGCGTGGCGTCGAGCGACAGCTTGCTGGAGGCCTCGGCGGCTTCCAGCGCCTTCACCTGCGCGGCCTGCGACAGGGCGCCGACGAACGCGGTGCGCGTGGCCAGCACGACCTGGTTGCGGGCGCCGTCAGCGTCGGTGCGGGCCTTCTGTTCGAGCGCCACGGCTTCGTTGACCTGGTTCTGGATCAGGAAGCCCGAGAAGATCGGCACGTTGAGCGTGACGGAGACCCCCGCGTTGCGGCTGTTGCCCGTGAACGTGCCTTCGCCGTCGATGGCCTCGCGCGCGCGGGTGCGGCCGTAGGTGGCGTTGGCCACCAGCGTGGGCAGGTGCCCGGCGCGGGCCCGGGCGGTCGCCAGCTCCGCCACCTCGAGGCCGACGCGAGCCTGCTTGAGTGCCTGGCTGTCGGACTCGGCGAGCGCCACCCAGTCGGAGACCTGGCTGGGCATGACGGGCGGCAAGGTCGCGGGCAGGATCAACGGATGCGGCGCGACGCCGTTGCGACCCACCAACTGGTCCAGCGTGACCTTGGCCACCAGCAGGTCGTTCTCCGCGGCGATCTCCTTGGAGCGCGCCAGGTCGGCGCGGGCCTCGGCCTCACGGGTGTCGGTGATGGTGGCGTTGCCCACCTCGAAGTTGCGCTTGGCGGAGGCGAGCTGTTCGGCGATGGCCTTGCTGTTGCCCTGCACCGAGTTCAGCGCGTCGGCCGCGGCCAGCACGTTGAAGTAGGCCTGCGCGACCCGCACGATCAGGTCCTGGTCGGCCTGCGCCAGCTGCGATTGCGCGATGTCCTCGTTCTTCTGCGCCTGGTCGATGGTCAGGTCGTTCTGGCGGTTGAAGATGTTCTGCTGCGCGTTGACCGTGCCGCCGAGAGAGGTCGTCTTGGACGTCTGGTTGATGATGGCGGTGGTGGAGATGGGCGTGGGCGACGTGCTGCTGTCGCGCGCCGCCTGTACCTGCAGCCCCGCCGTGGGCAGGTGCGCCGAGCGCGCCTGCTCGTATCGGTAGTGCGCCGCGTCCGCGTTCGATCGCGCGCCCAGGTAGGCGGCGTCGACGCCGCGGGCGGCCTGCACGACTTCGCTGAGGCTCTGCGCCTGCGAGGCGGCGGCGCCGAAAGCCAGGACGAGGGCGGCCACGATGGGCGTCATCGGAGCGAGACCTGCGCGCGAGATGGGCATTGGAAATCCTTGGATGTTCGAGCCGGTTGGCGTTGGGACAGCTTTGTACGGCCTCATGGGCCGCGATGCACGCGCGATGCGACGACTTGCAGCCGGCGCACCCCCTGACGACGTTTTCCGCCGACAGGCTGCGGACGGGCCGCGAGCCTGCCGACGAGGCGCGGCATTCCCCCGGAAGCGCCCGCTGGCCCTCCGGCGATGCCGTCTATGGACTTATTTCAGAAGTGGAAGCGGGCGGGCTCGGCAAAGCCGATGAGCCGCGCCGCGTCGAGGTCGAACAGGCCCAGGCGCGCGAACGTGCCGTCGGCGTTGGCGGTGTAGCGCACGGCCTGCATCACCGGCTCGTCGCCCTCGACGGCCACCAGCCGGCCGCCCGGCTTCAGTTGCTTGAGCAGTTCCTCGGGCACCCTGGAGACCGAGCCCGAGAGCAGAACAGCGTCGAACGGGCCTTCGGAGGCGTAACCGTGCACGCCGTCGGCCTGTACCACCGAGACGTTGGAGGCGCCGCTGCGGCGCAGGTTCTCGGTGGCCATCTTCGCCAGCGCGGGCTTCACTTCGAGCGTGATCACGCTCTGCGCGCGGTGGCCCAGCAGCGCGGCCATGAAGCCGGAACCAGCGCCGATCTCGAGCACGCGTTCGTGGCGCTGCACCTGCAGGTCCTGCAGCATGCGGGCCTCCACGCGCGGAGCCAGCATGTACTCGCCTTCGCCCAGCGGCACCTCGGTGTCGACGAAGGCCAGCGAGCGGTAGGCGGGCGGCACGAAGTCCTCGCGGCGGACCACGGCCAGCAGCCCCAGCACGCCCTTGTCCAGCACGTCCCAGGGGCGGATCTGCTGTTCGATCATGTTGAAGCGGGCTTGTTCGATGTTCATGGTGTTCCTCGGGGCGAAAGGGGGCTGCGGGCAAACCCTCAAATTCTATGCGGCCTGGACGCCGGTGGGCGCGGACTGGCGCGCGCCGGCCCGCAGGCCCGCGAAAATGAGGCGCAGGTGGGCGTGCATGAACTGCACCGGGTCGATCTCCATGTCCTTGCCGATGCCGCAGGCCATGAAGGAATGCTTGTGGATGCATTCGAGGATCAGCGGCATCAGGATGGAGTGCGTGGCCGACTCGATGTCGTCCACCGCGAACTCGCCGCGCTCCACGCCGCGGCGCAGCAGGCCCGAGACGACGGCCAGGCCGGGCGCGACCACGCGCTCGACCCAGAACTCGCCGATCTCGGGGAAGTTGCGCACCTCGGTGATCACCAGCTTGAAGACGCCCGACGCCGGGCCTTCGTAGATGCGCGTCCACCAGGTGACCAGCAGCTTTTCCATCACCTGCGCGGTGGGCCCGTCGGCCGCGGCCGCCTCCTGCACGCCGGTCTCGATCTCGGTGCCCAGGAAGTGCTGGATCACCGCCTTGAGCAGTTCTTCCTTGCTGGGAAAGTACAGGTACAGCGTGCCCTTGGACACGCCGGCGGCCCGGGCCACCTCCTCGCTGCGCGTGGCGGCGAAGCCCTTCTCGACGAACAGCGTCAGCGCCGCCTCGAGCAGTTCGGCCGGGCGGGCCTCCTTGCGTCGACGGCGAAACAGGCAGGGGTCGGAGGAAAACGGCGGCATTTCGTTACTGACTCGTTGGTCAGTAATGTAGCCGAATCGTCCGGTCGCCGCAATCGGGCCGTGTGCAAGCCGCATCGATCTGCGCCGCGTGTCGGCGGAAGTCCGGGCCGGAACGTTGAAGGTGCAAGCCCGGCGCGTCGCATACGGGCGCGAAGGCGAAATCGAATGAGCAGCACTGCAACGGATGGACGCGCGGCCGGCCCGGTCGGCGAGCGGTATCGCAAGCGAACGGTGCTGCGCATGGTGGCGGCCGCCGGAGCCTTGTGCGCCGGCGTGCTGGCGATGCTGGCTCTGCTGTCGGGCTGCGCAAGCATGGTCGGCACGCACGACGTCGACATCAGCGAGTCGCAGCTCACGCTGCTGCTCGCGCGCCAGTTTCCGATGGAGCGCAAGGTGCTGGAGGTCATCGACCTCAACATCACCAACCCGCAGATCGAGCTGATGCCGCAGGCCAACCGCGTCGGCACAGAACTCGACGTGACCGCGCTCGACCGCCTGTTCGGCTCGTCGGCCATGGGCCATGTCAAGCTCGATTACGGCCTGCGCTTCGAGTCCTCCGACCACACCATCCGCATGACCCAGGTGCGCGTGCGCGAGCTGACGCTGTCCAGCGGCTCCAACAACCTGCGCGGCGCGGCCCAGCGCATCGGTGGGCTGGTGGCCGAGAACGCGCTGGAGAACCTCGTGGTGTATCGGATGAAGCCCGCGCAGGCCGACGAGATGGATCGCCTGAACCTCGTCGCCTCGCCGATCACGGTGACGCCGCGCGGGCTGCACATGACGGTGTCGCCGCGCCAGGGCTGACGCTCTCCTCAGCCTGCGGTAATTTCCGCCGCGTATCATCGCGCGCTTCAAGCAAATTCGGGCCGCGAGCGGCCTCACGGAGCGTCGAGCGTGGATACGTTGTTGTTGATCAAGGCCGCCATCATGGGCGTCGTCGAGGGCCTGACCGAGTTCCTTCCGGTCTCGTCGACGGGGCACCTGATCCTGACCCAGTCGCTGCTGGGCATCCCGGACAGCGACGTGATGAAGGCGTTCGAGGTGGCGATCCAGCCGGGAGCCATCCTCGCCATCTTCATCGTCTACTGGCAGTTGATCAGCAAGACGCTGGGCACGCTGCACACCAGCGCCATTTCGCGCAAGCTGGTGGCCAACATCCTCATCGGCTTCCTGCCCGCGGCCGTCATCGGCTTCGCGATCCACAAGAAGATCACCGAGTACCTGTTCAACGGGCCGGTCGTCGCCACCGCGTTCATCGTCGGTGCGCTGGTCATCCTGTGGGTGGAGACCCGCAAGGGCCGCGAGGCGCGCATCCACCACATCGACGAGATGACGGCGATGGATGCGCTCAAGGTGGGCTTCTGCCAGTGCTTCGGCATGATCCCCGGCACCAGCCGTTCGGGTTCGACGATCATCGGCGGCCTGCTGGTGGGGTTGTCGCGGCCGGTGGCCACCGAGTTCAGCTTCTTCCTGGCGATCCCGACCCTGATCGGCGCGAGCGTGCTGGAAGTGTTCAAGGTGCGCCACGAGCTGGCCGCCAACGCGCACGAGTACCTGCCCATGTTCGCGGTGGGCTTCATCGTGTCGTTCCTCGCGGCCTGGGTCTGCGTGCGCTGGCTGCTGCGCTACGTGGCCACGCACACCTTCATCCCGTTCGCCTGGTACCGCATCGCGTTCGGCATCGTCGTGCTCGCCACGTGGCTCACGGGCATGGTGCGCTGGACCAATTGACGTCGACGGGCCCGGTGTTCAGCGCTTCGTGAACACCAGGTCCCACACGCCGTGGCCCAGCTTGATGCCGCGGTTCTCGAACTTGGTCAGCGGACGCCAGTCGGGGCGCGGCGCGTAGCCCTCGGCCGTGTTGGCCAGCGTGGGCTCGGCGCCCAGCACCTGCAGCATCTGCTCGGCGTAGGGCTGCCAGTCGGTGGCGCAGTGCAGGTAGCCGCCCGGGGCCAGGCGCGTGCTCAGCTCGCGCACGAACTCGGCCTGGATCAGGCGGCGCTTGTTGTGCTTCTTCTTGTGCCACGGATCGGGGAAGTACACGTGGATGCCGGCCAGCGAACCCGGCGCGATCATGTCTCGCAACACCTCCACGGCGTCGTGCTGCAGCAGCCGCAGGTTGGTGAGGCTGCGCTCCTCGATTCGCTGCAGCAGCGCGCCCACGCCGGGCGTGTGCACCTCGATGCCGATGAAGTCGTCCTGCGGGCGCGCCGCGGCGATCTGCGCGGTGGCGTCGCCCATGCCGAAGCCGATCTCCAGCACCGTGGGGGCCTGGCGGCCGAAGGTCTTCCCGAAGTCGAGCAGCGCCGGCGCGTAGGGCAGCACGTACAGCGGCCCCAGCGTCTCCATCGCCTTCACCTGGCCGCTGCCCATGCGGCCGGCGCGCAGCACGAAGCTGCGGATGCTGCGGCGCGGGTGCGCGGACGGGGTCGAGGAGTCGTCGGCCGGCGCGTCGGCGTCGTCGGGGCGGGTGTCAGGGGTCATCTGGGCGGGGAGCAGCGGCGGCGCGGGCACGCGCGGCCATGAAGTAGGGAGCACCGCGTTCGTTCTTCGGGGTACCACGGCGGCGCGCCGGGTCCTACGCTTGCGGGATGCGGCATTTTGCCCGAACCCCTTGCCAGCACCATGCGCCGGACCCCGGCCGGCGCGCCGCGCTCGGCCGCCTGCTCGGCGCGGGGTCGGCGCTGGCGTCGCCGCTGGCCTTTGCGATCCAGTCGCCGGGCGTGGCGGGCCACGGCCAGGGGCCGCTCCGCGGCGCGTCGCCGGCGCAGGTGGGCGAGGGCCTGCTGCGCGCGAGCGGGCTGCCCCTGGCCAGTTTCGGCGCGTTCGTGCGCCCTGTCGACAGCGAGACCCCGCTGGTGGCGGTCAATCCGGAAGGCAGCTACGCGATGGCGTCGGCCACCAAAGTCGTCACCTCGCTGGCCGCACTGGACCTGCTGGGCGTCGACTTCCGCTGGCGCACGTTCGCGTTCCTGCAGGGCACGCTGGTGGACGGCACGCTGCTGGGCGACCTGCTGATCGTGGGCGGCGGCGACGCCCGCCTCACCTCCGCCGAGTTGCGCGACTGGTTCGCACGGCTGCGCGCGCAGGGCCTGCAACGCATCGCCGGCGACATCGTGCTCGACCGCTGCGCGTTCGACCTGAACGAAGGCGACTTCGCCAACACGCCGCCGCCCAGCACCGGCCGGGCGTACCACGTGCGGCCGGACGCGTTCGCCATCGACGAGGGCCTGCTGCACGTGGGCGTCGCCGCCGCGCGCGGCGCGAAGGCGGCCGTCACGCTGGAGCCCCCGCTGGCAGGCGTGCGCATCGTCGACAAGGTGGCCATGCGCGGCGGCTGCACGGCCACCGCGCGCCTCGCGAAGGACGCCACGGGCTCGCGCCTCGACGTGCAGGGCTCGTGGAGCAACGCCTGCGGCCATCGTGAGCTGGTGCTGGTGCCCGAGGCGCCGGCGCAGTTCACCACTCGCGCGCTCGCCGGCCTGTGGGCCGAGGCCGGCGGTTCGCTGAGCGGCACGGTGGTGGAACGCGCGCGCCAGGGCGGCGCCGCGACTATCCCCGCCGGCCTCGATGGCCGCC